>Ga0070728_10006026_pt1 | contig 11655 bp, 10 predicted proteins | sample tdDd471_FD_66723 | JGI IMG/M metagenome (GOLD analysis project Ga0070728, IMG submission 66723) | Marine sediment microbial communities from the Atlantic coast under amendment with organic carbon and nitrate - tdDd47.1 | ecosystem: Environmental > Aquatic > Marine > Coastal > Sediment | place...
CGAGACCCCGCTGCATCTCGGGCATATCCGGGCCATGGCTCAGGTATCGGAGATCGGCGCCGTCATCGCCCCGCCGGTGCCGGCGTTCTACCGCAAGCCGAGAACGGTTGAGGACATCGTCGAGCACACCGCCCGCCGGGCGATCGACCTGCTGGACCTCGAGGTCGACGGCCTCGCCGGGCCGGAATGGGCCGGCGACGACGGCTGACGGTGAGTCGCCGTCAACGCCGCAACAGGGCGACAAGGCTCACCAGCATCGCGGCGATCCAGGCGATCCCCGCAATCGGGTAGGCGACCGCCGGCTCCCCCTGGCCAAGCGCCCGGACCGCGGCCGAGAGCCCCAGCAGCGTCGTCGCCAGGCCGATGGTCGTGGCCGGCAGCGGCAGGCGTGCGCGCTGCGCCCGGGTCTTGAGCATCATGGCGACCGTCGCGATGCCGATCCCGCCGATGGTGACGAGATGCATCGGCGCGCTCTCCGGCCACGGGAACCGCAGCGCCGAGGCGCCGATTCCGGTCAGGCCGAGGGCGACGAACCCCTGCGACGCGACCAGCGACAACAGGTCCCACGTCGCCAACCTCAACCCGGGTGCCCAGCCGATCAGGCGAACGGTGATCGCACCGGCCGCGATCCAGGCCGCCGGCGCCAGGAGGGCGGGCAGGTCCATGGCGAGACCGACCGCCACCGCGGTCAGGGTCGCGACGAGCACGCGCTCGAGCCGCGGCTGCGGCGGAATCCGGGGCAGGCCAGCTCGCTGCGCCAGACCGGACAGGGCGGCACCGGCGATCCGCCCGCCCATCACCACGACCAGAAGGACGACGAGCATGACCGCCGCTCGGCCGGCGGCCCGCTCCACCGCCGGGTTCAGCAGCAGGATCCCCGCCTGCAGGGCCGCGTCGCCGATCCAGAAGGCCGCCAGCACGACCGGAAACACCGCATTCTGGCCGCGCTTGACGGCGCGCAGAAAGCCGCGCGACGCCAGCAGGACGATCACACCGGTCGAGGCCATGCTGGCAACCGCGCGTGCCGCCTCCCACGCGTCCGGCAGAAGCCAAACGCAGCGTGCCGCGAGCCAGAGCGTGGCCGCGACGGCGACCTCCACCCGGCTGGTACGGGTCAGGAGAAACCCAGCGATCACCGCGGCGGCATAGCCATAGGCGAGTTCGTGAACATGCCAGTTCGTGGTGATGCCGCCCGGGGACAGGACCGCCCAGATTCCGATAGCTGCCGCCCCATGGACGACGGCCATGGGGAAGAACAGGTTCTCCGAGGTCAGCCTGGTCATCGAGCATCCGCTTTCGATGGTCGCGGCATCGTAGCTGGCCGGTGCCGAGTAGTCCGACGGAGAAGGTTCAATCGCGATTGCCAAGCGCCCGAAGGACACAGCTCACATTGAAAGCCGGGCTCCCGGGTCGTCGGGACCTTCAGCATGAATTCCCGAGTGTAGCGTTCGGACGGGCTCCGAGGCATCGGCTCGCTCTCCTCATCGAGAACTGTCCGAATTTAGCTGTCTCAGTTTAGGGGTTCACTCCACTCAGATGGACTTCCGGACCAGTTGATTGTCGGACGGGTTTACGGACAAGCGAGACAACGTGCCAAGGCCGCCATCGCGACCGAAGCGCGATTTCGGCACCGGGGCATGGGGCCCGCCGCCCGTGCTTCTGCTTGCGGGCGGCGGGCAAAGCATCAGTGCTCGACCTGCTCGAAAATCGTCGGAGCGTCGTCGACCTCGATGCCGAGGTCGCGCACGGTGCTTTCCAGCTTGGTGTGCCCGAGCAGCAGCTGCACTGCTCGCAGGTTCCCGGCTTTTCGGTAGATCTGTGCCGCCTTGGTCCGGCGCATGGTGTGCGTGCCATAGGCCGAGCTGTCGAGGCCGGCTCACGAACAGGTAATCGCCAGGGCGCCGCCCGGCTGCTGTGATCCGGGCTTCGGCCGTAGCCCGCGTAGCTTCGGTCGCTTCTGGCCGACCAGTTGTCCTTTGTTCCAGGGCTGCCGCGGTGACGCACTCTCAATGACTTCAACATCGCTGGACATGGTCGTCTCCTCCCACAGGGCCGACCACTCCCGCCCGTCGGGCCGTTCAACCCCTTTGCGGTAGTCGGTGCAACATCCGAGCGGAGCCCGCCATAGGGCGTCAGACAGCAGGCAGTCGATTCAGACGTTCCTTGCATATGTGGCAAGTGTCCGCTTCTGGCGCGCCCGAACCATTCGCGCAGGGGGAGCATGTGTCCGCAGCCGCCCGAGCAGCCGTTCGGCTCGACCATCGAGCACCGGGATTCGACCGGCTAGAACGCCTTGGCGCCGAGCAGCCGCTGGGTCAGCAGCACGGCGGTCGGGCAGTTGCCCTTGAAGGCCTGGGCGATCGCCGCCGAGACGACGCCGGTCACATCCTCGGCCCGGTCGACCCGCACGGTGCGCACGCCCATCGCCTCGAAGATCGGCTCGACCGCCCGGCCGGCCGGGTACTGCCACGGGTTCCCCTCGCCGAAGTCGCCACGCATGCTGACCAGGCACAGGAACGGGAACCGGCCGAGGGTTATCAGCGACAGCAGGTTGGCGCAGTTGCCGACGCCGCTGCTCTGGACCAGCAGGACGCCGCGCTGGCCGCCGAGGTCGGCCCCGGCCAGCAGGCCGACGCCCTCCTCCTCGGTGGTCAGCGACACCGCGTGGACCTCGTTGTCGGCCAGCGCCAGCTCGATCAGGCGCTTGTGCCCGGCATCCGGGACATAGGCGAACTGGGTGATTCCGGCCGCCTTCAGCAGGCCGAACACTTCGTCCTGCCAAGGCCCGGCGGGCGCAGGGGCGGGCGCACTCTCGCCCGATCGAGCGGGGTCCGCCGGCACCTACAGCTCGCCGACCATGCCGGACAGCTCGCCGGCGCTCAGCCACTCGTCGTTGCTGTCGCTGGCGTAGCGGAATTCCGAGTCGACCGGCCGGGCGCCGCGCGCCTTCCAGGCCCGCATCGGGCCGTCGGTGAAGGCCGGCAGGACGATGTAGCGATCGTCGATCTCGACGGTGGTGCGGGCGTCGTCCTCCGGCACCATCACCTCGTGCAGCTTCTCGCCGGGCCGGATGCCGACGACCTCGTGCGGCAGGCCCGGGCCCATGCAGGAAGCGACGTCGACGATCTTCATGCTGGGGATCTTCGGCACGAAGATCTCGCCGCCGTGCATCAGCTCCATCGACGACAGCACGAAGTTCACGCCCTGCTGCAGCGTGATCCAGAACCGGGTCATCCGCGGGTCGGTGATCGGCAGCCGGTCCTTGTTGTCGGCCACCAGCTTCCTGAAGAACGGGATGACGCTGCCGCGCGAGCCGATGACGTTGCCGTAGCGCACCACCGAGAACCGGCAGCCGCCGGCGCCCGACAGGTTGTTGGCGGCGATGAAGATCTTGTCGGACGCCAGCTTGGTGGCGCCGTACAGGTTGATAGGGTTGGCCGCCTTGTCGGTCGACAGCGCGATGACCTTCTGCACGCCGGTGCGGATCGCCGCCTTCACCACGTTCTCGGCGCCGTCGACGTTGGTGCGCACGCATTCGAACGGGTTGTACTCGGCGGTCGGCACGTGCTTGAGGGCGGCCGCGTGCACCACGTAGTCGACGCCGCGCATCGCCATCTCAAGCCGGTCGACGTCGCGGACGTCGCCGATGAAGTAGCGGATCTCCCGGAACTCGGTGTCCGGGATGTCCTGCCCCATGTCGTATTGCTTCTGCTCGTCGCGCGAGAACACGATGCAGCGGCGGGTCCTGAAGCGACCGAGCACGGTGCGGATGAACTGACGGCCGAACGACCCGGTACCGCCGGTGACCAGCACCGTCTTGCCGTTCAGGTCGATGAAGCCGGTGTCGAACTGTCGGATCGTCATGTGACCCCGTGTCGCGCCCGTCTCGTTGCGACCGGGCGCCAACGCCCGAATCGTCGCCATTGTCCCGCGCCGCCGACGGATTGTGAAGCACGCCGGTTGACAGGCCCCGGCCCGTTAGCGCTCGATTGCATACACGGCGGTTCGAGGGACGGTTCCCGTCCCGTCCCCGGATTGCCGGTCTCTTGGGCATATGCCTGTCCCAGTCGCCCGAATGACGGTCATGCGGACCGAGAAAGCCCGACGGATTGTCTCCCGGAACGCCGGAAGCCAAGGCGTTCCGCGGGCATTGCGGATGGCATACGAATTGCGAAACCGGGCCGGCGCCGGTTGCCTTCCAAATGGGGATGGTCGGACGCACCGGCTGAGAAGCAAGGAGAACAGGGATGAAGTTCAGTCGTCGAGCCTTCGTGGGGGGAGCCCTGGCCGCGCCCTTCGTGGCGTCGCTGCCCAGGGCCGCACGCGCCGCCGGCTCGGTTCTGCGGGTGATCCCGCACGCCGACCTGAAGAACATCGACCCGATCTGGACGACCGCGTACATCACGCGGAACCACGGGTACATGGTCTACGACACGCTGTTCGCGATGGACGAGTCGCTGACCCCGCGGCCGCAGATGGTCGAGACCTACAACGTCAGCGACGACAAGCTGGTCTGGACCTTCACCCTGCGCGACGGCCTCGCCTGGCACGACGGCCCGCCGGTCACCGCCGAGGACTGCGTGGCCTCGCTGAAGCGCTGGGGCAAGCGCGACGGCATGGGCCAGAAGCTCATGCAGTACACCTCGAGCCTCGAGGCGGTCGACGCCAAGACCTTCGTGCTGAAGCTCGAGAAGCCGTTCGGCCTGGTGCTCGACGCGATCGGCAAGATCTCGTCGAACGTGCCGTTCATGATGCCGAAGCGGCTGGCCGAGACCGACCCGTTCAAGCAGGTCCCGGAAGTCATCGGCTCCGGCCCCTTCAAGTTCATGAAGGACGAGTGGGTCCCGGGCTCCAAGGTGGTGTACGCCAAGAACGAGGCCTACGTGCCCCGCAAGGAGCCGGCGAGCGCCGCGTCCGGCGGCAAGATCGCCAAGGTCGACCGGGTCGAGTGGCTGTACATCCCGGATCCGACCACCGCGATGAACGCGCTGATCTCGGGCGAGGTCGACTACTACGAGCAGGTTCCGGGTGACCTGGCGCCGATCATCGGCCAGACCCCGGGCATCACCGTCGAGGTGCTCGACCCGCTCGGCAGCCAGGGCATGCTGCGCTTCAACCACCTGCTGCCGCCGTTCGACAAGGCCGGCGTGCGCCGCGCCGTCATCACCGCGGTCCAGCAGGAGAAGTTCCTGCAGGCCGGGGTCGGCAACCCGGACTTCTACAAGGTCTGCGAGAGCTACTTCCCGTGCGGTTCGCCGCTCGAGAACGATGCCGGTCTGGACCTGATCCGGCCGCACACCATCGAGAACGCCAAGAAGCAGCTCGCCGAGGCCGGCTACGACGGCACCAAGGTGGTGCTGATGCAGCCGACCGACATCCCGATCACCTCGGCGTTCAGCCTGGTGGCCGCGGAGACCATGCGGTCGATGGGGATGGAGGTCGAGATCCAGGCGATGGACTGGTCGACCCTCACCTCGCGGCGCGCCAAGAAGGACCCGGTCGACAAGGGCGGCTGGAACGTCTTCCACACCTGGTGGATCGGCGGCGACCTGGTCAACCCGATCGCGGCGGTCGGCCTGTCCGGCGGCGGCACCGAGAAGGCCTGGTTCGGCTGGCCGACCGACGCCAAGATGGAAGAGCTGCGCGACAAGTTCGCGTTCACCAGCGATCCGGCGGCGCAGAAGGATCTGGCCAAGCAGATCCAGAAGCGGGCGATCGAGATCGGCACCCACGCCAACGTCGGCACGTTCTTCGTGCCGTGCGGCTATCGGGAGAACGTGAAGGGGATGATCAAGTCCCCGGTCCAGTTCTTCTGGAACATGTCGGTCTGAGTGCCTGGCTCCGGCGGCCTCGGTCGCCGGAGCCCCCCACCGCCGTCGTCCGGAGTGGCGGGTGGATCCCGGAGGCGTTAAGCAGTCTCCCGGGTCCACCAGCCACTCCGATCGGCTGTAGACTTGCCGTCGACCTGAGACCGACCACCCGAAAAGGCACTCTCGACCATGTGGATGTTCATCGGCCGACGAGCGGTCGCCACCATACCGGTTATGCTGGTGGTGGCCTTCGTCGTGTTCATGATTCTGCGGTTGTCGCCCGGCGATCCGGCAACGGTGATCGCGGGCGACTATGCCAGCCCGGCCGACATCGCCCGCATCCGGGCGCAGCTCGGCCTCGACCAGCCGATCGCCCTGCAGTTCATCAACTGGATCGGCCGCCTGCTGCGCGGCGACCTCGGAATCTCGATCTTCTCGAACCTGCCGGTGACCACGCTGATCGGCCAGCGCCTGGAACCGACCTTCATGCTGTCGCTGGTCACCGTGGTGTTCTCGGTGCTGGTCGCGGTGCCGCTCGGCGCGGTCGCGGCGTGGAAGTCGGGCACCTGGGTCGACCGCTCGGTGATGGTGTTCGCCGTGGCCGGCTTCTCGGTCCCGGTGTTCGTGCTCGGCTACTTCATGGTCTGGGGCTTCTCGCTCGAGCTCAAGTGGCTGCCGGTGCAGGGCTACAAGAGCCCGTCGGACGGCCTCTGGCTGTTCTTCCGGCACATCGCCCTGCCGGCCGGCGCGCTGTCGGCGTTCTATATCGCCCTGGTGGCGCGCATCACCCGGGCCAGCGTGCTGGAAGTGCTGGAGGAGGACTACATCCGCACCGCCCGCGCCAAGGGCCAGATCGAGAGCAAGGTGCTGCTGGTGCACGCCCTGCGCAACGCCTCGGTGCCGATCGTCACGGTGATCGGCCTCGGCATCGCGGCGCTGATCGGCGGCGTGGTGATCACCGAGAGCGTGTTCAACATTCCGGGGCTGGGCCGGCTGGTGGTCGACGCGATCCTGAAGCGCGACTATCCGATCATCCAGGGCCTGATCCTGTTCTTCTCGCTCCTCTACATCGTGCTGAACCTGCTGATCGACATCGCCTACACGATGCTCGACCCGAGGATCCGGTATTGACCGACCAAACGACATCCGCGGGGAGCCGCCGCCTTTCCGGGCCGTGGTCCCTGCTCGCCGGCCACCCGATCGGCATCGTCGGTGCGATCGTCCTGATCGTCGTGGTGCTGGCCGCCGTCCTGGCGCCGCTGCTGTGGACCAGCGACCCGATCGCCCTGAACCCGGTGAACCGGCTGAAGCACCCGAGCGAGCTGTTCTGGCTCGGCACCGACATGTACGGCCGCGACGTCTGGAGCCGCGTGGTCTACGGCGCCCGGGTCTCGCTGACCGTCGGGGTCTCGGCGGCAGCGCTGTCGGTGGTGCTGGGCCTGGTGATCGGCATGGTCGCCGGCTACTTCCGCTGGCTCGACGGCGTGGTCATGCGGGTCATGGACGGGCTGATGGCGATCCCCGGCATCCTGCTGGCGATCGCGCTGGTCTCGCTTTCCGGCGCCAGCATCGTCACGGTGATCATCGCCATCACCATCCCGGAGATCCCGCGCGTGGTGCGGCTGGTCCGCTCGGTGGTGCTGTCGGTGCGCGAGGAGCCCTATGTCGAGGCGGCGATCTCGGTCGCCACCCCGGTCACCAAGATCCTGCGCAAGCACATCCTGCCGAACACCATCCCGCCGCTGATCGTGCAGGCCACCTATGTCTGCGCCTCGGCGATGCTGACCGAGTCGTTCCTGTCGTTCCTCGGCGCCGGCACCCCGCCCGAGGTGCCGAGCTGGGGCAACATGATGGCCGAGGGCCGGCTGTTCTTCCCGCTCGCCCCGTGGATCGTGCTGTTCCCGGGCGTGGCGCTGGCGATGACCATCCTGGCCGTCAACGTGCTGGGCGACGCGCTGCGCGACAAGCTCGACCCGAAACTGGCGAGGCGCCTATGACCGAGTCCTCCACCCCGGCGCCCCGCACCGTCCTCGACGTCCGCGGCCTGACCGTCCAGCTGCCGGAGGGCGCCGACCGGCGCTATGCGGTCGAGGACGTGTCGCTGACCGTCGGTGCCGGCGAGATCGTCTGCATCGTCGGCGAGTCCGGCTCCGGCAAGTCGGTCACCGCCTTCACGGTGATGGGCCTGCTGCCCAAGCAGCAGCTCAAGCCGGTGGCCGGCCAGATCCTGTTCGAGGGCGACGACCTGCTGACCAAGGCGCCGGCCGAGCTGCGCGCCATGCGCGGCGAGCGGCTGTCGATGATCTTCCAGGAGCCGATGACGGCGCTGAACCCGGTGATGACGGTCGGCGACCAGATCGGCGAGGTGCTGGACATCCACACCAGCCTGGACCGCGGCGAGCGCGAGCAGCGGGTGCTCGAGATCATGGACCTGGTCCGGCTGCCGGACCCGAAGGCCATGCTGAACGCCTATCCGCACCAGCTCTCGGGCGGCCAGCGCCAGCGCATCATGATCGCCTGCGCCCTGGTGCTGGACCCGGCGCTGCTGATCGCCGACGAGCCGACGACCGCGCTCGACGTCACGACCCAGGCGCAGATCCTGAAGCTCATCAAGGAGATGCAGGAGCGGCGCGGCACCGGCGTGCTGTTCATCACCCACGATTTCGGCGTGGTCGCCGACATCGCCGACCGGGTGGTGGTGATGCAGCGCGGCCACGTGGTCGAGAGCGGCACCGCCGACGAGATCCTGCGGCGGCCGACCCACCCCTACACCCGGATGCTGATCGGCTCGGTGCCGAGCCTGCATCCGCCGGCGCGCGAGCCGCTGCACCACGCCCAGGTGGCGCTGGAGACCCGCGGCCTCGGCAAGACCTATGGCGGCGGCGGGTTCTTCCGCAAGGACCGCACGGTCAAGGCGGCGACCGACGTCAACCTGGTGGTGCGCAAGGGCGAGACCCTGGGCATCGTCGGCGAGTCGGGCTCCGGCAAGTCGACGGTGGCGCGCTGCGTGGTCCGGCTGATCGACCCGACCGAGGGCGAGATCTACCTGCACGACGCCGAGGTGGCGAAGCTGTCGGCCTCGCTGCTGCGCAAGCACCGCAAGCGCGTGCAGATCGTGTTCCAGGACCCGTACCGCTCCCTGAACCCGCGCCAGACCGTCGGCGAGTCGATCGTCGAGGGGCCGATGAACTTCGGGGTCAGCCGGGCCGACGCCCTGGCCAAGGCGCGCGAGCTGATGAACCTGGTCGGGCTCGAGCCCGACGCCGTCGACCGCTACCCGCACCAGTTCTCCGGCGGCCAGCGCCAGCGCATCTGCATCGCCCGCGCGCTGGCCATGGAGCCCGACGTGCTGATCGCCGACGAGGCGGTCTCGGCGCTCGACGTCTCGGTCCAGGCCCAGGTGCTGGAGCTGCTCGACGACGTCCGCAAGAAGTTCAATCTCGCGGTGCTGTTCATCACCCACGACCTGCGCGTCGCGGCGCAGATCTGCGACCGCATCATGGTGATGCACAAGGGCAAGGTGGTCGAGGAAGGCTCGACCGCCGAGGTGTTCGCCAACCCGCGCGAGGACTACACCAAGGCCCTGTTCGACGCCGCCCCGGGGCGGGGGTACCAGTTCGGCGGGGTGCAGGCGGCGGAGTAGCGGGGCGGGCGGGAGTAACGGGGGCGGAGCCGCCCGTCGCTGCCTGGTAGGCCCTTCGCGGCCCTTCGGGCACCTCAGGGCGATAGAGTGAGAGGGGTTCCCCCAACCCTGTCGCCCTGAGGTGCGAGCGCAGCGAGCCACGAAGGGCCGGTCAGAACTGCCGCCCTTGCCCGCCGACGATGCACCGGCGATCCTTTCGCAAGGCATGCGCGAGGGGACGCACTGACGTGCTTAAAATCGCAGATCAGCAACAGTTGGGTGTGTGGTTGGCTGATAAGCCGCGGCAAGCTGCCATTACCATTGCAGCCCGTGCAGCCCTTCGAGTCCTGCCATACGGTACGTCACGGCATAACCTCACGATACCCACGCCTGAAGTTACCACACTTTTCCAGTTCAGGGCTGTAGCGTCTGCGTGGCTTGCGAGCGTTTGGCCAGCGCACAGTCCGGAAATAGGGAAGTACACGCCCCCTCCTTACCCTGCAAATTCGGGCCGTACTGCGAGCACCGCGTACGCCGCCGCCTATGCCTATGCTGCTGTAAACGCTAACAATGCCTCCAGATATGCCACTTTAGCAGCCCACAGCGCGGCAAGCGCTATGGACATCAATGATGACGCCTCCATGATGTGGAGCGCAATTGATACCGATGCGTCTCTTCTAATAAAAGAAACGGGATCAAATGAAGCTGCAAAAAAAGCTCTATGGCCTCAGGAAACATTCGAAACTCACCGAAATAAATGGAGGACATTGAAGAGATTATTACTAACACAAGATCAATCGTGGCAGGTCTGGACCGACTGGTACGACGACATTCTGCGCGGCGCCGACCATCCCGACAGCCGGCCGCTGATCGAAGAGTTGGAGGTCGCGCGGGTCCTGATCCCCGACGACGACTGGGACAAGGGCCCGGCTCACGTCAACGCCCTGATCGCCGAGCTGGAGGCCGAGTATCGCGCCAAGGCGCCGGCCCAAAGGCCAGCGATCATCGAGGTTGCGGTCGGCGAGGACCGGCGGCTGCACCGCGTGCCGAGCCGGCCGCCGGCCGCCCGCGACGACGCCCAGGAGCAGCGCCTTCGGTCGGCCTGGGCTGCCCACGCCGACCAGTTGTCGGCGCTCGAGGCGCTCGACCCGGGGCGGAACTCCCCTGGCCTGGGGCGGGCGCTCGCGGACTATCGTCGCGCTCTCGGATCCGCCTACGAGGGGCTCGACGTCATCGCGGTCGGGGTTCACGGCACCCGCATAGAGGGCCACGCCGCCCGTGCCGACGAGCGGCTGATGGAGGACGCCGCCGGCGAACTGACCGCCCTCGCCGCCTCGCACGCCCTGTTCATCCGGCAGTTCGAGACGTGGCGTGAGTATCTGGCGGATGCAATCGTCGAGCCCTCGGAAGCCATGGTGGCGGCCGCCGTCGATGTCGCCCGTTCTGCAACCGCCCATGCCGAGTTAATCGGTGAGGATGTGAGCGAGCCGCTGATCGCGCTCGCCGAGATCGCCCGCCCGCCGCTCGCCGCCGACCCAGAGGACCGGCCGACAGCCATCGTGCAGAGCGAGCTCCTGCACAGCGTCGGCAACGTGCTGTCGGGCGCGCTCGGCTGGCTGGTCGACTACGCTCGACAGGCAGGGACGGCGGCGCGGAACGGCAACCTCGACGGCATCAAGGAAGTTTCGAAGCAGGCGACCATCGCCCTCGCCTTCGGCAGTTCCAGCTATGCCCTCGCCCTGGCCGCCGGCATGCCGGCAGAGTTCGGCTGGCTCGTCCCGGTGCTCGCGTTCCTGAAGATGAAGTTCAAGCCATAGCAACGCGTCGCTTATGGGTGCACGCTGACGTTCACTCACGACAACCACTCCGGACTCGTTGCGGTCCGCATCAGCCATGAAGAAGCTGAGAGAACTGACCCCGGAAGAACGCGTCATGATCGAGGCTGTCCGGAACCGGTCCGACGAAGAAATCGACACCGGCGACATGCCGGAGGTGACCGACTGGTCCGGCGCGGTCCGCGGCGCGCTGTATCGGCCGGTGAAGAAGCCGACGACCATCCGGCTGGACGCGGACGTCTTCGCCTGGTTCAAGGCGCATGGCGGCGAGCGGGGCTATCAGACGCGCATCAACCGAGCCCTGCGCGAGTACATCCGGCGCCACGAGACCGAGGCCGCGGAAGGCTGACGCCGGTCGCGGGAATGGCGACAGGAACAGCGAAGGCCG
>Ga0070728_10006027_pt1 | contig 11652 bp, 9 predicted proteins | sample tdDd471_FD_66723 | JGI IMG/M metagenome (GOLD analysis project Ga0070728, IMG submission 66723) | Marine sediment microbial communities from the Atlantic coast under amendment with organic carbon and nitrate - tdDd47.1 | ecosystem: Environmental > Aquatic > Marine > Coastal > Sediment | place...
TTCTTCATTGGATAGTTGCAACTGACGAATTTGGCTACTCATTCTCTTGCTCTCGACTCATTCCTGTTTTTACTCTATTTTCTACTTTTTCATCTCGGTTTGGTATATAATAATATCAGTTCGATCATCGTGAAACTGTGGTTCACCACAAACGACCATGACATCAGGATAACGATAGGCTTTTACACTGGCAACATGTAAACGCATATCAGATACCAATGAAGTACATGGTTTATTATCAAGTTGATTGCCTAATGAACGATTGGTATTGGATATGATGAGGCTATGATTCCAACTACCACCTGACATCGCATAAACTTCACCTGCAACATACTCATACCGAAGCTCGCTATTATGCTCTAATTCAAGATATTCGTTTGGGGGTATATAAGGCTTTTGATTGGGCAATGCCATACGAAAGAATCCTTCCAACGATCTCTCTTTATCATAACATGAAATCGGCTAGGTTATCGGATAATCAATTAGGCAGATTATAAATTCGGCATTCGACGGATTAGGGTCTCGATGGCAATATCACCTTCTAAACGGGCGAGTGCTGCACCTAAACAGTGATGTATCCCATAGCTAAAGGCAATGTGTTTGTTGGGCTGACGCAAAATATCAAATGTATTGGGATTTTCAAAAACAAGCGGGTCTCGATTGGCGGCATAAAGCACCGCATGGACAACATCGCCTTGATGAATTACCTTGCCACCAATTTTAACATCTTCAAATGCCCAACTTGCCAGTGTCATATGGGATGGACCATTATAACGGAGCATTTCCTCAATCGCGGTTTTAAGGATAGCTGGATTATGAATATTGTCTTGTAAGAGTCGTAATTGATCGGGATTTTCAAATAAGGTTGTGATGGCATTGCTGATAAAATTGACCATCGTTTCATATCCCGCCGTGATGAGCAAGAACACCATCGCAAGCAACTCTTGTCGGTTAAGTCTGTCCCCGTTATCTTCTGCAAAAACGAGACCCGCTAGTAAGTCATTAAAGCCGTTGGGGTTTGCCCGTCGTAGATCAATTTGATAAAGCAAATAAGTCGAGAATTCATCAAGTGCATCATGCACAATATCATGATCTGTCTCTAACATGCGTTGTGTCCAATAATACAAGTTTTGGTAATCTTCTAAGGGAACACCGAGCAATATCGCAATTGATAATAAGGGAAATTGATTGATATATCGCTCTGTTAAATCAAATTCGTCTCCATCAATAATACCGTCATCAATGGAATCAAATAAGCTATCCGCAATCGTAGAAAGACGCTCGCGCAGATTGTTGATGATGATAGGGGTGAATGCAAGATGAACGAGCGATTTCAGGCGTTCATGGGTTGGATTATCCAAATTCAGCATATGTTTATTGATAATAGATTCGCTATCAGCGACTTCCCATTGATCGAGCATATGATCGGGCAGATGGTCACGGAATTGTTTTCCAAATCGTCTATCTTTGAGGAACAGTAAACAATCTTCATAGCGCGTCAAAAACCAATATGTATGTCCACTCTGTGGATGTATCGCAGAATGCACAGGGTCTTCTGTTCTCATCTTTTCATATAAATCAGGATTCCGTTGTGCTTGCAGTGAAAAAATATCATATGGATCAGATTGGGTTGCTACCATTGGCGCAATCTTTCTTGAAAATACAGATTTCTGAGGAATGATCTTCGGGTGAATTCGCAGAAATCGAAATCTCGAAGGTGAGGATAGGTCGCAATCGCTGCAACCTCAGCGTAGAGTCTTATTCAGTCCGTAATTGAATCAGCAATTGCACAACTTCATTGACAATACTATCCAATAATTGGAGCATCAAGCGATCATTAATTTGATATTGTCCGCCTAAATTACCATCACCGATTTGTTCTCGTAGGAGCATATCTGACGCGAATTCATCAACCATGATCGGGTCTACCTCACCATTTGGCACGGATACCACGCGGTTAAATGTAAAGTTCTCGCTCCAGTTGGCGTGATCAACTCTGAGATCATATTGGGATTCAAAGGTGCGGACAGAATTGGAATTCCACCAATTGAACCATGTGATCTGTCCATAGTCTTCTTCAATGAGGGTTGATAATCCTTGAGGAAGTTGGTTTTCCCAATGTCCATTGATAATCAAAAAACGCGAAAATCCATGTCCTAGTAAGCTTTGGACAATGTCAATCAATAATGCGTCGAATGTGCTTTGGGCAATGCTAATCGTGCCGGGGAAATCCATAAACCGTGTACCACATCCAAAATTGAGTGGCGGGGCAATCAGAACTTTTTCACGTCCGGTGGCGGCGGTCGCAATTTTCTCGGTAATATGGGCATCGGTGAGTAAACTGAGGTAACTATGTTGTTCGGTTGCACCCAATGTGAGGATGATGCGGTTATCTGATTGTAAGTAGTGTTGAATATCCATCCAATTGAGGTCTTTAAACCGCATTTCAGCAATCCTTTAATATATACGGTATGAGCATCACACTTGACCGTATCCTATCATAAGATGCTTGATTGAATACTTAACGAACTGTAGGGGAATCTAGAACTTTTCAGCATTGGAGGCAATACGATTGGCTTTGGATGTCCCAATTTGCTTGAGCGAGCGGATTGCCGTTGTAAATAAACCGCGTTCGTATCCTTGAATCAGATTATAACGATCATTCTTATACTTTTCGATGTAATCGTTTACCACTTCTTCTAAACTGCTGATTGCTGAATAATGCCCGATGTTCCCCAATGCTTCGGCAGCGGCTGTTCGTACAACAACGTCTTGTCGCTTGTTAGAGAGCGCTTTTATCAATGAATTTACAGCCGATTTATCCCCGATTCTGCCAAGTGATTTGGCCGCAACTGCTGCAACAAATAATGTACGGGTGTGCAAGGCTTTATCAAGATCAGGAATTGCTACAGGATTACCGATGTCCCCTAGTTTTTCTGCGGCGATACGGCTCATCTCTGCATCTTTACCATGCAAAACTTTTATCCATTTATTTAATCGTTGTTCTTCTATCGATGCCATTATATTTACCAAAGGAATTTCTAAAAAAACACCACTTCATTAAGATTATTATAACATAATCTCTAAAAGTGTATCTCATTCACTTATACAAAAATGAATTTCAAACGCAAATCAAAGATAAACAACTTTTAAGCAACAATATATGATGATAATAGTGAATTGAAAGGGCAGGATTTAATCATCCCGCCCCGTATATAAGTTAAACGACGATGTTTACTTTTGGATCAGATCCTTTACGTCCTGGAATGAAGATTACCCGTTTTGGTGCTTTGTTGCCTAATGTCCGTTTGGCAACATCACTAGCTAAGGCAAGTTCTTGTGCTTTTTCTTTTTCGATTTCCGCAGGGACACTGATTGTCTCGCGGGGTTTACCATCAATCATGATAACCAATTCAACCGTCGATTCTCTGGCTTTTTCAGGATCGTATTCGGGCCAGCTCTGGGTATGTACACTATATTCTTGCCCCAACCGTGCCCATAATTCTTCTGCCATATGCGGTGCAAATGGTGCGATCAACCGAACCATGACATTTGTTATTTTTGTCCATGCCTCCGCGCCAATTTTACCTTCTGCGAGCGCGGCTTTTAGGAAATTCTTGAACTTCATTTGTTCAGCAATCGACGTATTAAAGCTAAATTCTTCTAAACCACGATTAACAACATCAATCGTCTGATGCAATTTACGTTCCATATCGCGTTCAACAATTGGATCACCTGCAACGCTTGGTGCTCCGCCGACAACAATATTCCATGTATCATTGATCCAACCTTGTGGACCCTTGATGTTATTTTCGTTCCAAGGACCACCTTTTTCCCAATCAAAGTTGAACATCAGATAACACCGTACGACATCCGATCCATACTTTTGAACCAACTCATCAGGGTTAACAACATTCCCCTTACTCTTAGACATCCGTTGGATTTCTAAATGGTGTTTTAGCTGATTGATATTGTTCTGACCGGGGATGGATGGGATGATAATCTCTGCATCAGGTGCGATTTCAACAACTTGTGTAACACCCGCCATATAAATGCGGATGATATTTTCGGTACGGTGCATGATTTCGCCAAATAAGCCAGCAAAACCTTTTGGCACAGCATTCCGCTCGACAACTTCTACCCGACTCGCTAGCAATTTATCACCCACAAATTTACCCGTACACAAGACAAAATCACCAACTTGTTCCCCGCCTAATACTTGTCCTTGATTGCGCAATACCATCATGGGTTCATCAAAGACGTTTTTGGGGTCACGTCCTTTTTCTTTCATGATGGCTTCGGCATCTTTAAAGACACCCATGTCACGCAATGCTTTGGTGAAGAAACGGGTATACAACAAGTGCATAACAGCATGTTCTGCACCACCAGTATATGTATCAACAGGTAACCAGTAGGCGGCTTCTTCTGGGTCAAATGGAGCTTTATCGTAGTTGGGTGACAGATAGCGTAATTGATACCAAGATGATTCCATAAATGTATCCATCGTATCGGTTTCGCGGCGGATGGTATCACTGACTTTATAGAATGGCTCATGATAGGTTAATGGACTACGCCCTGTGGGTTGGAAGTCTACATCTTCAGGTAATTCAACTGGTAAATCTTCATCTGCAACAGGTTTAATTTCACCATTTTCATAGATCATCGGAATCGGACTACCCCAATACCGTTGACGACTAATCAACCAATCACGCAGACGATAATTAACGGCTTCTTTGCCCAGACCCTCGGCTTCCAGCCAATCTAACACTTTAGAGATAGCAGGATTTTTGCGCCCTTTATCTTCTGTGCTGATATTCCCCTTCATCGCACCACTGTTAATCATAACCCCCGGTCCAGTAAAGGCTTCGGGCATGATTTCGGGTTGAAGCATGGTTGCATCACCCTCGTCAATCGGCTGAATGACCAGTTGGATTTTTAAATCATATTTCCGTGCGAAATTAAAGTCGCGTTGGTCATGGGCAGGGACAGCCATAATTGCCCCTGTGCCGTAACTAATCATGACATAATCCGCAATCCAAATCGGGATACGCTCATCATTAACAGGATTAATGGCATATGCGCCCGTAAAAACGCCTGTCTTTTCACGATCTTCCGACATACGCTCAATTTCTGTTGCAACAGAGGTCGCTTTAATATACCCGTCCACAAATTTGCGTTGTGCCTCTGTCGTGATTTTATCCACCAATGGATGTTCAGGAGCAAGTACCATGAAGGTTGCGCCCCATAAGGTATCTGGTCGGGTGGTGAAGATTTCGATAGGATGATGACCTTCATCTGTTTTGAAGGTCACATGCGCGCCTTCGCTACGTCCAATCCAGTTGGTTTGCATGATTTTGATGGGCTCTGGCCAATCAACTGTGTCGAATTTCAGCAACTCATCAGCATATTTTGTGATCGAAAAGAACCATTGTTCCATCAATTTTTGAACAACAGGTTGTCCGGTACGCTCATCTCTGCCGTCAATCACTTGCTCATTTGCCAAAACGGTTTGCAAGGTCTCCGACCAATTGACTAAGGCTTCTTTCCGATATGCGAGATCATGTTCATAGAATTTTTTGAAAAACCATTGCGACCACTGATAGTATTCAGGTACACAAGCAATGATTTCACGCTCCCAATCGAACATTGCCCCCATACTTCGCATTTGTTTTTGCATCCGCTCGATATTGCTATATGTCCATTTCCATGGATGAATGTTGCGGGAAATCGCGGCTTGCTCGGCAGGTAAACCAAACGCATCGAATCCCATCGGGAACATCACATTATAACCCTTCATCCGCATCCAACGGGCACGGGCATCGGAAGGAGTCATCGCAAACCAGTGCCCAATATGTAGATCACCGGATGGGTAGGGCAACATGGTAAGTGCATAGTGTTTGGGTTTACTCCAATCAACCTTTGCACGGTATAACTTACTTTCTTCCCATTTTTGTTGCCAACTGGTTTCGATGGCTTGTGGATTGTATGTCTCGCTCATAATTTATCTATAATCTCCGACTGTTTGTTTGATTTACCAATTATATGAATACCAAAAATTATTATCACAGACAAGAATTTCTGTGTAATAGGGTGTTACGTGATAAATATAATGATGAATATAGAGGGGGCGCGCGATAAAGACTGTCACTATGTGCTACATAAGGAAAGAGCAGGTCACCACAAAACCTTGTACCATATTTTTGACTTTCATCATCGCTACGTTTACAAATATAAGGGATACAGCATGTTTAGGATATTATGAAATTACAATTTTGTAAACTAGAAATTCAGATCAGGATGTTGTTCAATATTTGTTCAGTACATTGAGAGTCCGAAGTAATGAGTGACGAGTGATGAGTATTCGCAGACCGCGTATTCATTTTGTGAAGTGTTTCATCGATGGGCTTAAGCCAGTTCACACGCCAAAAATTTGTGTAAGAGAGTCTTAAATCAAGTGTTTATTGATTATCCGTAGTGCTGACATCAAGATTTTAACTCATCACCCATCACTCTTCACTAAAATAGACATGATGAACCTAAGTCATAAACCTGCAACAATTCGATATGTATCTTTAAGATTTATTTTGTACTTACTTAAAATGTACTCTGCTAGTACACATCAGCAAGCCGTAGTTGTATAATGGAAGCATGACAATACACAAACAGACATCACACCATTGGCACGTCATCGGACACGATTGGGCTGTTGATTTCCTACGAAATGGAATGCTTAACAGTCGTACCCGCCACGCCTACTTGATCACAGGGACACGCTCTGTTGGTAAAATGACCCTTGCCCAAAACTTTGCGATGGCACTCAATTGCCAGCATGAGGACATCGCACAACGCCCCTGTTTCCAATGTAAATCGTGCAAAAGTACACTTAGTGGCAATAATCCCGATCTCATTTATTCACAGGTTGAGGAATCAGGTCGGCTTAAGATTGATGAAGTCCGACGCATTACCCGTCTGCTAGCACTTAGACCTTATTCGTCACGGTATCGGGTTGCGATATTCGATGACTTTGACATGGCATCTCCCCAATCACAGGATGCACTCCTCAAAACCTTAGAAGAACCTGCATCATATGCGGTGCTGATATTATTAGCACAATCGACTGACCGTATTTTATCGACCATTACCAGTCGTTCCCAACTCGTTCCTTTGCGTCCTGTGTCCCTAGACATCATCCAACAAGAATTGATGCTACAAGGAGCAGACGAAGACCGCTCCGACTTAATTGCACGCTTGAGCAGTGGACGGGTTGGCTGGGCATTAGAAGCATTAGCTGATGAGGATGTATTGGCGTTTCGATCAGATATGCTGGATATGTTACGCGATATAGTTGCATCTAATCGTGTCGAGCGCATGAAAGTCTCTGAACAACTTAGCCGCAAGATGGGGCGCGACAAACCCTTGTTGCTGTACGTCCTCGAAATCTGGCAAACATATTGGCGTGATGTTCTCCTCGAAAGTTATGGTAGCCCTGTCAAGCCATGCAACAGTGACCGTAAAGAAGAAATTCGTGCGCTTGTGATGAGGCTCGATCCACAATCAGCCTATGCCGCAATGAATGCCACCCGCGATGCTTTTAAGGCGTTGGCGACCAATGCGAATGTTCGGTTAGCTTTAGATGTGCTATTTCTCGATTACCCCGGATTAAAATAATGTTGTGGAACGAGTTTAAATCGAGTTTTTATGTATCGTCTAAATTTTGATAGCGTCCTCTCTTTTGTTGACCTCGCAGATTTTGCGATTTTAAAGACATGGAAAAACCCGACTCCGATAGTTGATTGGCATGAATTAAAGCTGACAACTCAATCGAATGCACCTCGCCAGCATGTGATGGGATTATATAGCGTGATGGTCTGGCAGATGGGATTATTTGAAGGGCTGTCACCACTGATTGGGTCAGCGTGTCAGGCATTACCTGTTCTTATCGGTGAGGCTCGTTATGTTGCTATTCATATCACTCAGTCGATCAATTGCCTTGACCCAGACCAGAGCCAATTTAAGCGGTTCAAGAATCGAAATATTGGGGTAGACCGCTATGCTCTGCGCGCAGATTGTGTGGGGGACACACATCTATTCACCATCCCTGATGATGGCTATTCTGCGATATTTATATCCCCCCAATTTAAAACCCTATTTGAGCAACATCACGGCACTGGCTTGTCGTTTATCCCTGTTGATAGCTTATAAACTAACGCAATTCCAGATGCTTACCCGCTAACCGTCCCCAAATACTTTCAGGGTAATCATCCCATACACTATAATAGCTGACTCGTGCCGTTTCCCGATTATTCAATAAATCATTACTCAGTGCTTCGATAAAACGGAAAGCTTCCGAGAATGGGATATTGGGATTGGCGACCCGCGTTGTCTCGATAATATTGATGACACTTGCTGGGTCTTTATCGGTCAGCAACGTTGCATAAACCGATTGCGGAACGGTGATGAAACTCGGTGACGGGGCAACAGTTTCAAATTCCGAGGGGGTATCAATGGGGGTGGCGATATAATCCCCTTCATGAGCCACAAACGCCCACCAACCTGCTGATGGTATGCCAAAGTCAATCGCGGTACGATCCGCGCGACCAACTTCCGAAACCACCCTCGACTGGACGACATTTAAGCCAACACGCTCCAATTGCGGTTCAATTGGCTCATTATCAAAGAAAGTAGCTTCATCAAAGACACGACCCAGTAAGGATTTGACATCACAGGCACCTGCTTCACCATGGTCAGCTTCCGCTAAGGCAACGCAAATGTCAAATGCAGTATTTTCTGGTTCATTTAACATCTGTATGAACAATTCACTCTGTAAACTCACCCACGACTCGACATCACTGGTGATGGATTGTGCCGCTATCGCAGTTTCACGCGCTAATTCTACCTGCCCGTCCAGCGCATATAACATGGCTAAGGTCATCACTGCACGATCTGTCCGTACAACAGAACTACCATAATTTACCAATTCATTTGTTAGCAATAAGGTTGCTGATATGGGCTTCATCGAAAATAAAGGATCGGCTTCGCTAATCACACAGCCAAAGGTATCTTGATTATTAAATCCTTGATTAAGGGCGACTGTTGGACGATAGAAATTACCTTCATATTTCCATGTGATGTCCAATTCACTGATGCAAAACCACTGTTCAGATGCTAATTGATATAGCTTGGTTTCAATAGAATTCTCCGTTGAGCCATCATTATTGGGTGTATGCCATGCGATCAACTCACCAAATCGCAAGGTCTCCCCTGATCGGGTTAAGTCCACAGTGCGTCCACCACGGTATGCTAAGATAGACAATTGTTTATTTAAGTCACCATCATCGATAATCAAAGCGAGTTCATCAACACCATCATTGTTGACATCATCTAATTGTTCTAGTTCGATACTTTGGACACCGTTATAGGGAACGATTGGCGGTGTGAATCCAGATGGTGCAAACCGATAACTTCCAGTCGTATCGCCGATTGCTAACACATAATCTTCATAGAGCACGACATCCAACAATGGATCGGGGTATAGAATATGAACGACTGCATCATCAACATTTCCTGCATCAAGATTGGCAGGCATAACTTCAATTGTAAAACCCTCAAATTCACCATCTTCAATAAGATCATTATTAATGGCGTATTCAATATAGGGACGTACAACAGACTGCATATCAATTGTGCCAGCGGGGGCATCTAACATTGCTTCGACAAGTGTTGCACGGTTTTCGATATTGCGGGGTGCACCTGCAAAACGGTATTCCATTTCATATTGAAGCAATTGAACAGCCCGTTGACTATCTATATTATCGACATCAATCATCGCAATTTGGTCAAGTAGAACCGCTAACATATCCCCCTCTAGCCATAGACGGAGGGCATAATTGCTCAGTCCTGCGGCAGGACCAATCGGCGTGGGAGATGGGTCAGGGGTATTGGTCGCAATCATGGGGGCAGTTGCCATCTGCTTTACTTCAGGGGTATTGGTTGCAAATCCTCGGACAGGGGTATTGGTCGCAAACGCGCTACCCTGTGCATAGAGCGGTGTTGTTAGAAGCATAAAGCTAATAAATACTAAAATGCCAAAACCAGCCGCTATCATATTCCGTGCATGAATTTTTGTCATGGCTATCCCCCACAAGTTGAACATTAAAGCTACGCTATTCTACCAAAAAACTTTATTCTATGCTGTTGATTGATCGATTTGCTAGGGAATGCTATTCCATCTCATTAGCATCATCATAATAATCGTCTTCATAATAATCATCATTTTTGCGCTTAGACTTACGCGGGTCGCTGTCGCGGTGACGATAAATATCAATCGCCGCATAAATAATCAAACCTGCTGCCAATGCAGGTACTAAAAATCCAATCATGATCTACTCTTTCATCTTGTATCATTTCTAGGCGATTATAAAAACTTTTAGGGGGATGTGACAGTGTATAGCTCATCGAAAATAACACACATCCGAAATATTAACTTTCTGCCCGATTAGTTTCCGATTATTTCATTTAGTGGTATGATTATTTCAGTGTCGATTATTTGTTTTGTTTTGCATCTACACATTATATGGATGTATTTTGTTAGGCACAAAATATGTTTTGCCATAGTGTGCATGCCTTTGGGTGATGTTGGTATGGTAAATTTTAGTGGTAGATTGTTTAACAAATAAAAACTGAAAAACAGCCGACCATCGGAATAATACCGTCAACATAGCCATCATGGGTAGGGATATCATGGCAGATAGAGGTGGATTACAGAGGCAAAGTAAGGCTTCGTCAAGATCAAAAACTCCTAAGCCTTCGGTTTATCAGCCTCAGCAGGGAACTATGGATTCGGGTGAATCGTCTTATGAATCGCCTGTTATGGATGAAGGGGATGTGGCAGTATCGCTGTCTCGACCAAACCCTACACTAACACCTGATGCGATTCTCCAACTTCAGCGCACAATTGGTAACCAAGCGGTTATCCAATTGCTGAATAACCAGCGAGCACAACAATCCAATCAACAACAACAATCTATGCAACGCAAACAATCTCCTGCGGAGTCTGTTAGCTCGCCTGATGTAAGCCAGACTGCTCCTGATACGATTCAACGCTGGCCCTTTAAGAAATTGACCCCACAAGAGAAACAACAGAAGTTAGTGGCAAAACAGCAAAAACAAGCTGATAAATTACTAGCAAAACAACAAAAGCAACAACAAAAACAACAAGCGCGGCTACAAAAAGAACAAGAGAGTGCCGCCGCCACAGAACGCAAAGATTTGGCAAAGACTGTCAAAACAACAATGAAAACATATGGGAAAGACGTTGTTACTGAGGGGAATAAGGGCTTAGAACAATATGCAGGGTATCATGATGTTGATACCGAAATGAAAACGAAGTTCCCAACTGTACTGACTGGGCGAGATGTTCCTGCTATTGAAGACTTGATGGCTGACTGGACACCCAAAACAGATGCTGTCGCCGCTAAAAAGACAGAATTTGATACTGCTATCGAGCAAAGTGATAATACCTTAGCCAAAACCAAAAAAGGTGAACTTGAAGATTTAATTACAACGGCTACGAGTTATAAGACTGGTACCATTGATGTTAAACGCGATGCTCTTAAAACCCTTCATGACGATATGAAAGGCGACATAAAGACG
>Ga0070728_10006028_pt1 | contig 11652 bp, 5 predicted proteins | sample tdDd471_FD_66723 | JGI IMG/M metagenome (GOLD analysis project Ga0070728, IMG submission 66723) | Marine sediment microbial communities from the Atlantic coast under amendment with organic carbon and nitrate - tdDd47.1 | ecosystem: Environmental > Aquatic > Marine > Coastal > Sediment | place...
CCTGCCAATTGTGCCTCCTTTAACGTTGCCTCAAGTTTCCATTTTTCAATCTCTGACTGCGTATATTTTCGAAAAAAATGATAAGAGAAATAAGAAACGGTCCAAATGCCCGTGATTAATAAACCTGAGATCATACTACCGATAAACATCCCTAAGATGGGGAGGCGCGGCAAACCGAATAGAGGTGCCAATAAATAGGCATTGAGCATGCTAGCGCCTATCCAAACGAAGGCTACTACCACAATCCCTAGTAAGGCCGGGCCGATCAACTGAGATAGCGTATAGTCTTTCCAACCCCTTCGATGGATAAAATGCCTGAATGCTAGCGTCGCTGCAAAGCCCCAAACACCCACCAAAGAATTGATAAGGACGACACTCCATCTGCCGGTAACAAAGCCGTTCAGTCCTCCATTGACCAATGCAAAGATTAGCCAACAGAGCACCTGGAGCGTCCAAAAGAGTTTTTCTTTAGTGGAAGGCATAGGGCTTACTTTTTCAAGACCTTCTTCAGCCACTCACTCACTGTATTCAAGGCAATAGGAGAGAAGGTCTCAGTCAGCTGAGCATATTCGGCAGGATTCCCGGTCGTACTCGTTTGAAACAAGTGATTCATATTAGACAAGGTCTTGATCTCATAGTTTTTATTTCCACCCTTTTTCAATGCCTTTTCAATCGCCGGTAGGTTTTGTTCAGCATCTACCTGTAAATCCTTGTCTCCATTGATGGCTAGCACCGGGCAACTCATTTTCTGAATAGTAGGCGCTGGATCATAGGCTAAGAAATACCGAAACCAAGGAGAGGACACTTGCTGAAATGTTTGATCAAAATTAGCGAGTGCTGCGTTCATGGCCGCTTGATCGGCCTCTGACAATCGCTTGATTTCTGTATCCATATATTTCTTGATCTCTTCCTTTGCCTTCGGCAAATTATCTTCATGCTTTACAATTAACTCGAATAATCGCTTATTGATTTTTTGGTTCATAGCGAGCAAATCGTCGCTAGCGCCACCCGCTTTTCCAATAAGTTTCTGCTGTAGTAATAATATTTCTTTACCTGAAACACCCGGACCTGCGAGTAATACGGCAAAGGCTACATCTTTGGACTTAGCGGCAACTATGGGAGCAATAAGACCTCCTTCACTATGTCCCATTAAACCGATTTTTCCAGCATCGATATCTTTCCGGCTTTTCAGGAAGGCCATACCGGCCTCAACATCGGTGGCGAAATCCGCCGAAGTAGCGCTGGCAAAATCTCCTGTGGATTTTGCTACCCCTCGGTCGTCATATCTCAAAACTGCGATACCCTGTTTAGTCAGGTGATCTGCCAATACCATGAAAGGTTTGTGACCCATTAGTTCTTCATTTCTATTTTGCGGGCCGGAACCACTAATCAAAATGACAGCCGGGAAAGGCCCTTCTCCTTTGGGTAAGGTAAGTGTACCTGCGAGTGTCACACCTTCCGCTTGAGGGTTATCATATTTTACATCTTCTTCTTCATAAGGGAAGGGTTTTTGAGGTTCCTGCGGGCGGTTAGGCTTGCTTGTTTCACCTACCGCTTTACTTAAATTGAGGGGAATGGTAGCAGGCCCTTGTTTGAAAACGCCTTTAATATTTTCGGAAGCATGGTCTATTTGCCCTTCATAGCTTGCCCCTAAATTGGCGATTTTGAAGGATAATTTGCTATCCGCAAAGCTGGTTTCGGTCACAGGTATTCCCATCGCGCCTTGATCCGGGGAGTCCATGGTGGCACTATATTGATCACCTTTGGCAGTGACATGGAAGACGATTTTTAGCTTTAAGCCAGGAGCTTCTAGGGTTCCTTCCCAGTCTCCAACGGGCGATTGTGCTTGAACCATAACGGCTACAGATAAAAAAGTGAAAAAAGCGGCGATAACTTTCATATTCTTTTTTATGAGCAATATAGCAGTTTTGTGTACAGCAGGAAAGGAAATTGTGAGGAGCGGTAATTAGAGCGGATGAGCGGTGAGTTCAAACTTCAGAAGTTTCCTTGGATGTGACATAGGAAACTTCTGAAGTCTGGTGTACGGATGATTTATTCCGAGCGAAGCGCCGTAATCGGATTACTTAAACCGGCTTTTATAGCGTGAAAGCTGACGGTGAAAAGTGCAATCAATAGAGAAGCAATGCTAGCAAGGCCAAAGAGCCACCATTCCAGTTGAGTGCGATAAGCAAAACCTTGTAACCACTCGTTCATCATCCACCAAGCTACTGGAATGGCGATCAAGATAGAAATAAACACTAGGGCGACGAGTTCTTTGCTAAGCAAGTAGGTAATGGACCCTACTGAAGCGCCTAATACTTTTCGAATTCCAATCTCCTTGGTTCTTCTTTCTGCGGCAAAAGCGACTAAACTGAATAGTCCTAAGCAAGCGATAACTATAGCAATAAACGTAAAGAAGGAAACAATCTTGGCCGTTTGCTGGTCCGCGTTATAGTTTTGTTGAAAGTCGGCTTGGAGAAAACTATATTGGAAAGGTTCTGCTGGGTTTGTTTTTTCCCAAGAAGACTGCAAGGCTTGTAGTGCCTTGCCCATATCATCAGTCTTGATATGTACCATCATATAATTGTATCGCGTATCCTTATTCAAGAAAAAAGCATAAGGCTTAATCGTTTGGTGTAGATCTTCAAAGTGAAAATCTTTGATCACGCCAACAATTTCATAGTTAATGGTTTGGCCTTGCCAGGCGAAATAGAGCTTTTGACCGATGGCGTTAGATAAGGCGACGGAACAGGCTTTTAGTGTCGCTTCATTTACGACAATTCGATTGGCTGTGTCAGCTGGGAAAGAGGGAGAGAATAATCGCCCCGCAAGTAATTCAAAATCCATTTGGTGCAGAAATTCTGGTGCGACCCAGTTGGTACGAACACTTTGGATGTCATTGACAGTTTGATCTGGTCGGTAAAGTGAGACCGAACTTGGGTTTTCGATACCAGGGTAGAATTGCGTACCTGCTGCTTCGTTTACTATTGGGTTCTTCTTCAACTCATTTCGCAAAGCTGAATAATTTCGCCAAGACTGTGTACTCTGAAGAGGGATGACGATTTGCTGATCAACTTGAAACCCTAGTGGCTTGTTTTCTAGGAATTGCATTTGCTTTTGAATCACTAGGGTCGATACAATCAGCCCAACCGCGATGATAAATTGGAAGATAACCGTGACTCGTCTTAGGTTAATAAGTGAACTAAGTTGCGACCCTTTGTTAGATATGGCCTGGAAGGGTTTGAAAAGAGCTAGATAAAATGCGGGATAACTACCAGCTATTACTCCCGTGCATAATACTAACAGTAGAATGCCCCCTACGAGATTCAGTGACCACAAATTAAGGATACTCAATGTTTTTTCGGTAAGTGAATTGAAAGCTGGGAGCAATAAATAAACCAAGCCCATTCCAATCAGTAAGGCACAGAAAGTGAAGAAGATCGACTCACTCAGAAATTGTTTGACTAGCATGCTTTTTCGGGCACCGAAGGTCTTTCTTAAACCTACTTCTTTGGCTCGACGAGCCGCCTGGGCCGTCGATAAATTCATGAAATTAATGCAAGCGATGAGCAAAGTGAGTAGGCCAATACAGGCCAATATATACAAATAAGATGCACTATTTGTAGGACTCACGATCGTCTCAATATTGTCATAAAGATGAATATCGGCAACTGGCAACAAAGATAGGTCCTTATCAAATCCGGCGTCTTTCAGATCTTTTCCGGCATATTCATCCATGAATGCCGACAATTTTTGATTGACTTGTTCCGCTGAGGTGTTCTTCTTGAGTTTTACATAAGTGTACAGTATATTATTCGAAGAGAAATTTTGCGGTTCATTTTTTACAAAAGAACCAATCCAACCTGCATTGATCGGAACAAAGAGGTGAGCATCAATATGGGAGCGATGACTTTCCTCCTGAAATACGCCCGTTACTTTAAAGACTTGATCAAAACCCGTGGTACCACCTATCTTAATTTGCTGTTGGAGTGCTGGCGTATCACCGAATAGTTTCTTTGCCAGTCTTTCGGAAATTACTACACTATTGGGCTCGTCTAAGAGTCCCGCTCCGTTCTGTTTTTCTACAAATTGATAGGCAAATAAGTCAAAGAAACTAGGGTCGACATGTAGGGCCTTTGGCTCGTAGAAGACTTTAGGTATTCCGCTACTGTTTTCAATCTGAAGCGGTGTTTTATTATCTATGAAGTTGACCCATAAGCGAGTAGTAGTTTCTATCTCAGGAAATGCAGTAGCTAAGGCACCTGCATAAGGCGCTGATAGTTTTGGGTACTCTTGACTTTCACCATCAAGGTTAATAGCGGTACTGTTGACCAAGAATAACTGCTGATGATTTATATGATGCTTGTCATAAGACGTTTCACTAAAGATGTACAACAATAGAAATAGGCAACACATAAGGCTGACCGCCAATCCACCGATATTGATCAAACTGAATGATCGATTCTTCTTTAAATTTCTCCAGGCTATGGTGAGATAATGCTTATACATGTCAAACGAAATTCTTGAATAAGGATTAGGTAAAGGGCGAATAATACCCGGACGAAAGAGGGAGAGGACATCCTTGGCAAAAAGCCAATTGGCCTTTCTAGAGGCCGTGGTGTTTCCTCGCCGCTCAAAGCGTTCGATGAGATCTCCTTCGATATCTTCCAGGAAGTCAGGGTGACAAAACCAGCGAAAGAAACGAAGCCAATATTTAGGGGGGTGAATCGGAGGCTTATTCACTTTTTATGGCATTGACCGGGTTCATTAATGCTGCCTTCAGTGCCTGGAATATAACTGTCACCAAGGCAATGCCTAAGGCTACTATACCGACTACGACAAATACCCACCAAGATAAATCCGTCCGATAAGTAAAGTCTTGCAACCAATTATTCATCAGGTAATAGGAAATGGGGGCAGCGAGGAGACAGGATAGGGCTACCAAAATGATAAAGTTTCTGGATAGCATTTTGCAAAGCTCCAGTATAGAAGCACCCAATACTTTTCGAATACCAATTTCCTTAGTACGCTGCTCGGCTACATAGGCGGCTAATCCAAACAAGCCTAAGCAAGAAATGAATATGGCGAGTATAGCAAAGAAGGAAGCTAATTTACCGATGCGCTCTTCATTGCGAAACTTCCGAGCATATGAATCATCTGCGAACTCGTATTCAAAAGAGTTGGCAGGGTCATACTTTTTGAAAATCGTCTCGATTTCAGCGAGGGCCTCATGGGCCCCACTTTGGGCCTTAAGCTTTACATTGATATAGTTGAGCCAGGTCTTATGCACCATAAAAATAGTCTGCCGTACGGGGTCATAAGGAGATTGTGTCACTAGGTTTTTCACCACACCAACGATAGGGTGCTTATCATCACCACGTGTCATTACTGTTCCTATTGGGTTCTCTAATCCCATGTATTCAACCGCCGCCTCATTGAGAATAATGGCCGTACTATCCGTTGCAAAATCTTTAGAGAAATCACGCCCCTCAATGATTTTCCAATCGACCATATCGCCAAACTCAAAAGTCACTCGGAGTGAGGTGAAATCATTACTACTATTGGGGTCTTTTCCGGCCCAGTTGAAGCCTCCATTCGTTACCCCAGTTGAGGTAATAGGAGAATCTGTTCCAGCCATTTCTTCCACAAAACCGGTATTGAGCAAGTCTGCTCGCAAGGCATCGAAGTGGGGGATTATTTCATCGCTTTTGATGGGTATCCGGACGAGGTTATCCCGGTTGTATCCAATCGGTCGGTCCTTGGCAAATTGGATTTGACGGAAAATGAAAATAGTCCCGATAATCAAACTGATAGAAACTGTAAATTGAATGACGACTAGCACTTTACGTGGCATTGAGGTAAAACGGCCCCTACGCACCGTACCTTTTAAAACTTTAACAGGCTGGAAAGCAGATAGATAAAAGGAAGGGTAGCTACCTGCAATAATAGCAGTTGCTAAACTGAAGCCAATGCCTATTAGCCAAAACCAAGGATTGGACCAGGGTAGGCTTAGTTCTTTATCTGCCAATTGATTGAAGGTAGGTAACAAAAGGATCGTCATGAGTAAGGCAAATACGAAGGCGAGTCCTGTGATGAGCATAGATTCACTAAAGAATTGACCCACTAGTTGCCTTCTAATGGAACCCAATGTTTTACGAATACCCACTTCCTTTGCCCGTTCTTCGGAGCGAGCCGTGCTCAGGTTCATGAAATTGATACAGGCCAGTAAGAGAACAAATAGAGCAATGAAACCAAATAACCACACATATTCAATTCTTCCGCCAGCCGCTTGTCCATTTTCAAATTGTCCTCGCAGATACCAATTGTCCATTGGATGTAGGAACATTTGTGGGTTGGTGCGCTTGGCATGATCGGGGTCGATGCGGTCATATTTTACATCCTTAATGGCGAGCGATACCTTGTCCATATCAGCATTATCTGCAATCTGGACAAAGGTGTTGAACCAACTATTACCCCAACCTACTCGTTCTTCTAGGTTTTCACTTTGCGCATACAGTTCCCAGGTGGCAATATATAACAGGCGTTCAAATTCTGAATTTTCGGGAAGGTCTTCATAAACACCTTTCACCGTAACCGCTAAGTCGTTACCGAGCTGTATGCCTTTGTCCATAGGATCAGCGCCGTCAAACAAGGCCTCCGCAGTAGAGCGAGCCAGAAAAATGGCATTGGGATCCTCCAAACTTTTGTAGGAACCCTCGATCATCTTAATGGACAGCATTCCTAGTATATCAGGATTGTAAAAACTACCTGTTTTCTTGATTTTTTTGTCCTCGTAGGTAAGTATCCTGGTCCTGGTTCCAGGAGAAGTGACGATGTATTTGAATTGGTCGCCAAAATCCTCTCGTAAGGCTGTTTCTAGTTGCATCGCCTGGCCAAACCAAGTTTCGATTTGGCCGTTTAGCGTCTGATTTTGCATGACCAAGGCAATGCGCTCATGGTTTTCATATTGGGTATTGAAGGAGAGTTCATCGTGCATCCATAAGCCAATCAATAACGGGATAAGCATTCCTGCTGCTAGACCACCAATATTAATAGTGGAAAAGAATTTGTTCTTGAATAAGTTCCTCCAGGCGATTTTCAGGTGATTTCTAAACATGTAAAGTGATGTTAGTGGGTGATGGATACGAAGTGGCCGAATAATACCCGGCCGGAAAAGTAAAATGACATCTTTAGCAAAAGACCTATTGGCTTTTCGAATACCCAGTTCTAGCGACTTACGCTCAAACCTTTCCCATAGGTCCCCTTCAATATCTTCCGCAAAGTCGGGATGACAGAACCAGCGGAAAAAGCGTAGCAACCATTGAGGCGGGGCGAGGTCATTTCTTTTTTTCATACTAATCGCCAAAGGCTATTTTAGGGATAGCATTCCATAGTCCCATGCGTTGATCCTTGGTGATTTCTAATGCCTTTCTGCCGAGATTGGTGACGGTGAAGAAGCGTTTCCTTTTTCCTCCTCTAACCTTGGTTATCTCCCCAAACTCAGAAGCGAGATAACCCTTCTTTTCTAAGCGACGCAAGACCGTCTGTAAAGAGCCAATACTGACGCTCCTTTCTAGTCGCTTCTCCATCTCGTCAATAATAGCTACCCCATAGGCTTCTCCATATAGAACAGCTACGGTAAGCATCACGATTTCTTCAAATTCTCCTAGTCGATGTTTACTCATTAATTGATATTTACCTTAAATGTAGTTTTAAAAATAAAAAAATGCAAGCCTCGTGGATTATTTTTTACCTTAAATGTAGTTTTAATAAGTTAGGAGAAGGACGGATCTATGCTATTTAACAGAATAAGAGCGGTTAATATCCTGAAAACTCTTGGTGAGAAAGCTATCTGAATCTAGAGAGGTACACCGTTCTAGCCGGGGCGATCTGTTCTTTTATGCCTGGGACTGGCCACAAATAAACAATCCCGAAAGTTGACAGCGTCAACATTCGGGATTATTTAAGATTTTATGCTGAAGACTATTCCGCATCGAATAGCCTATCGGTATTACTTATCTACCGTGACATTGCTTGTATTTTTTTCCGCTACCGCAAGGACAAGGGTCGTTTCTACCTACTTTCTTATCCGAACGCTTAAAAGTAGAGGGCTTAGCTCGGTTTTGGCTGACGCCTTCTGCCGCTGCTCTGGCCGCTTCTTCCTCCCCAGTTCTATGCGTACGCATTTTGCTGGTATCTGTTTTTTGCTCACGTGCTTGCTGCACCGTTCTATTGTCATACAAAGAACCCTTGGCTAAGTAAGCGGTAACCGTTTGATTGATGACATATATTAGCTGTTCGAAAAGATTGAAGGCCTCCATTTTGTAAACTACCAATGGATCCTTTTGCTCAAAGGAAGCAGCTTGTACGGATTCTTTCAATTCATCCATCGAGCGAAGATGCTCTTTCCATTTTTCGTCGATAATGGACAAGGTGACTGCCTTTTCGATATCTCTTACCACAGAGGTGCCATTTGATTTAACGGCAGACTCTATATCGGCTGTTACGGCCAAAGGATGAGAACTACCATCAGTGAATGGCAACAAAATACGCTTGTATTTGTGTGATTGTTTTTCGTAAACATCCTTGATTTGTGGCATCAAGGCGTCGGTGATTTGTGAAAATTTACGGTCATAGAATACCATAAATTGTTCATAGAATTGATTGGTGATATCATCGAGTTTCCCTTCTTTGAAATCGATGGCATCCATTTGAGCATCGAAACCAATCATTCCTAAGGTTTCTCTCCGGAAAGACTCCACATCACCTTCTTGCTTGTGAGCGTATACCAAGCTTTCCAGCAAAGAATGGAACATATTGGCCAAGTCAACAGAAAGCCGATCACCGGCGAGCGCATTTTTACGTTTTTTGTAAATCGCTTCCCGCTGGATATTCATCACATCATCATACTCCAACAATCGCTTCCGTATGCCGAAGTTGTTTTCTTCTACTTTTTTCTGTGCTCTCTCAATCGATTTGGTAACCATCGAGTGCTGAATAACCTCTCCCTCTTGGTGCCCCATTCTATCCATCAATCCCGCAATACGTTCCGATTGGAATAATCGCATCAATCGATCCTCCAAGGAAACATAAAACTGAGAACTACCTGGATCACCTTGTCGTCCTGCCCGACCTCGCAACTGCCGGTCTACACGTCGCGAATCATGTCGTTCTGTACCAATAATGGCCAACCCACCTGCTGCTTTCACTTGATCAGATATCTTGATATCGGTACCCCGACCAGCCATGTTGGTCGCGATGGTTACTTTCCCGGGTTTACCCGCTTCTGTTACGATTTCAGCTTCTCGCTGGTGTTGTTTTGCATTCAGTACATTATGATCTAAACCTCGTAAGCGAAGGGTTCTACTCAATCGCTCTGATACATCTACGGAGGTAGTACCTACCAAGATCGGACGACCAGCATTACTTAGGGTTATAATATCATCAATGACTGCATTGAATTTTTCTCTTTCTGTCTTATAAACGAGGTCATCTCGGTCATCCCTAACAATAGGTCGGTTGGTAGGAATAACCACCACATCGAGTTTGTATATTTCCCACAACTCACTGGCTTCGGTTTCAGCAGTACCCGTCATACCTGCCAACTTGTGGTACATCCGGAAGTAATTCTGTAAGGTAACGGTAGCGTAGGTTTGGGTAATATCTCCCACTTTTACATTTTCCTTGGCTTCCAGTGCTTGGTGCAGACCATCAGAGTAACGACGACCTTCCATCATACGTCCAGTCTGCTCATCTACAATCTTAACCTGGCCATCGATGACAACATATTCGTCATCTCTTTCGAATAAAGTATAGGCCTTCAGTAATTGGCTAATAGAGTGAAGTCGCTTTGACTTGACGGCATAATCCTGCGCCAATTTATTCTTTGCTTCGACTAGTTCATCTGCAGAAAGCTCCTCATTCTCCTCAATCTCCATCATATTGGTGGCAATATCCGGCATGATAAAGAAGCTGGGGTCTTCGCTACCTCTAGCCAAGAATTCAGAACCACGTTCCGTTAATTCAACGTTTCTGTTCTTTTCATCAATCGTAAATAGGAGGGGCTCATCTACCAGGTGCATGTTTTTTGACTGCTCCTGCATGTAGAAATTCTCAGCCTTTTGAAGGTTAACTTTGATACCATCACCACTCAAAAATTTGATCAATGGACGGTATTTGGGTAGAGCTCGGAAAGCTCTAAGCAATGCCATACCCCCTTCTCCTTCTTGGTATCCTATTTGTCCTTCTTTAAAGAGTTGTTTAGCTTCTGTTAGGTATTGAGTTACTAATTTACGCTGGGCTGCAATGAGGCTTTCTACCTTTGGTTTTAGTGCCAGGTATTCTTGCTCCTCTGTTCCTTTAGGTACTGGTCCTGAAATAATCAAAGGGGTACGAGCATCATCAATAAGGACGGAGTCGACCTCATCAATCATAGTATAATGGTGTTTGCGCTGCACCATTTCATCCATCGATCGCACCATATTATCCCGCAGGTAATCAAAACCAAATTCATTATTGGTTCCATACGTCACATCTGCGCGGTAAGCCTTTACTCTTTCTTCAGAATGTGGGCGATATTTATCAATACAGTCTACTGTGAGGAATAAAAATTCGAAGATAGGTCCGATCCATTCGCAGTCCCTTCGAGCCAAGTAATCGTTGACGGTAATCACGTGCACCCCTTCTCCGGAAAGACCATTGAGGTAAGCAGGAAGAGTAGCTACTAATGTTTTACCTTCACCCGTTGCCATCTCCGCAATCTTTCCATCATGGAGTACCATACCACCAATCAGCTGTACATCATAATGGAGCATATTCCAGGTGATTTCTCCCCCAGCAGCGGTCCAACTATTTTTCCAAGTCGTCTGATCACCCTGTATACTCAAGTAATTTTTGCTAGGATTGGAAGCTAGTTCTCGGTCGTGATCCGTAGTTGTCACGACTAGCGTTTCATTGTCTTTGAAACGACGGGCCGTTTCTTTTACTACTGCAAAAGCTTCTGGTAAAAGTTCTTTGAGGATATCTTCGAGGTGCTTATCTCGCTCCAGTACAATTTTATCTATTTCTGCGAATAAGTTTTCTTTTTCTAACAGGTCTTGCTCCTCCGCTGCCTCTTGCTTGATGTTAGCAATGTCCTCATTAATACCACTTAAATGATCAGCGATTCTTTGCTTGAACTCTTTGGTCTTATTTCGCAATTCATCATTGGTCAAAGTATGAAGGCCTTCAAAGATTTCATTGATCTCGTGTACAATGGGACCGTACGTCTTTACGTCTTTCTCGTATTTGGTACCAAAGACCTTTTTTAGAGAATTAGTGATAGATTTAAACATATATATCTTTAGTTTCTTCTATTTTTTGAAATTAGTGGCACAAAGATAAGCATAAGTATGGAGGCTTGTTCCTTTTTTCTTCGACTTTGCCGACTACTTTGATTGCAGCTAATTGGGAGACACAATTCATACCAATAGCTTGAAAGGTGCCATTTTGGCACTAAAAAGAATAACAAACTGTAATGTTTTCAGGTTTAGATAGATACAGATTAATTGTTGTTAATGATAAATGATAATATGTGGTCTAAGAAAAAAATGATTCGAATTTGTTGTTTGGGTCTGCTAACTCTGCTCTTTTTTGCGTGTGAAAAATCGGATG
>Ga0070728_10006030_pt1 | contig 11648 bp, 10 predicted proteins | sample tdDd471_FD_66723 | JGI IMG/M metagenome (GOLD analysis project Ga0070728, IMG submission 66723) | Marine sediment microbial communities from the Atlantic coast under amendment with organic carbon and nitrate - tdDd47.1 | ecosystem: Environmental > Aquatic > Marine > Coastal > Sediment | place...
TTTCGAGCATATTTGCCGATTCATCTTGGTTCATGGCCATTGGTTTTTCACATAGGACATGCGCCCCTGCGTTAAGTGCCATGAGTGCCATCGGTGCATGATAAATGGTCGGTGTGGCGATACACACTAAATCTAATTCGTGCTCACCAATCATCTTCTCCCAATCATCATAAACATTGGGAATATTAAAGAGGTCGGCAGTCGATTGTGCGCTGGATAATCTTGCACTAGAGATAGCGACTAACTCGACATCATCAATCGTTGATAGAGCAGGTAGGTAAGCGGCTTTTGCAAAACTTGCGCCGATTGTTCCGACTCGTATTGTCATATGATCCTCCTTAGAGTAATCCACGCTCTTTAAGCGCATCACCAACAGCTTGTAAGTTGCGTAATTCTGCTTCGGAATAGTTACGGGAAATCATCACGCCTGTTCCACCGCCTTCAAAACCAGCATGAACCCCTTCTTTGATTTCTTGAGGTGTTGTTTCTTTAACAGCGCCAGGATGTCCAACGCCAACACCAATTCCGGGGTAAACAGGTCGTCCTGTTTGTTCAATGAGTTTGGCTGTCCATTCCTTGACATATTCAGGCTTGAAGCCAGCCAAGTCTGCTTCATCACGAGGGGCGATAAAGTCATTAATGCCTAGCACCGTTGCCAGTGCATTATATGCGCCATCGGGAGTAGCATCTGCCATGACACCTTTTTGCCATGAGTCCGCAAAACCCTTAAAACGCGCACCTGCTGGTGTATGATACAGAACGGGTTTAAACCAGTCAGCATATGGTGCATATTCGGATTGATCATATTGGGCACGCAGATAAGGGTTATAGGTATTAATGACTTGCCAGACACCCATGCCAAACTCATAATTAGGGTCGTAGAATTTTACGAGTCCTGACAATTCCCGATAGAAGGTGTGATGTGAATCAAGCCACATTTTTTCCCACATCAGAACTTCGGGATGATGTAACAGATGGCGCAAGAGCATCACAAATACACCTTCTTTAGGACGTTCTCCTGCACGGGTGCGCTTGAGGAAGTTGTCAATTTCTTTATAACCTGCAATCGCTCGTTCAACATCGATGTTTCGCGCACGAGCCTCAGCGATATAATATTGGTCAAATCCGGTTGAGCTATCGCCACGGAAAATATCCATTAATGGGCTTTGACGTTCAACACCCCATAACACACCCGATAAATCATGGTTGTTTAACCAATCCGCAAAGACTGAATGCCACCATGTTTTATAGTCTGGATTGAGCAGCGATGGGCGTGTTGCCATCCGCCCTAAATGATCGCGGTCAAGGAAATGTTGGAATCCCGGTTGCCAGATGGAGCGTATTGCAGAACTCGATGTTTCGCAATAATAGGTATAAACCTTCATTCCGCGTTTTCTGGCGGCTGGTATCACATCAGCAAGTGTATCAAAACCTTGATTAACCGCATCTGGTGCATCAAATCGCTTCATAAATGTATTGGTGTAATAGGCAGGGTCAGGCTCATACATACCACCACCCTGTAAATTGTCAGGTTCTTGTACACCATGATCGGGGAATCCATACGCCGCCCGTCCAGCATTACCGATACTCCATGTCAGCGCGGAAATGAGTAGTGCATTCACGCCTGCTTTTTCTTGTAAGATGTCGAGGACTTGCTCAACACCCTCGTCAACAAAACTTACTGCTCCAATTTGGATACCTACAAATGTGTCAGTCATAATTACCTTTTCTATTCCTCTCTAAATCCATTTCCACTTCATAGAGAAAGATTTTTACCATCTCTCATCATATCGGTAAGTGTTGGAATGAGTACGGAATTCAATAAAATATAAAATTAACTATAAAAATTTATCTCACCTGTCACCTTAAACATTGCCACGTAAGCGTGGGTCAAGGAAATCGCGTAGCCAATCACCCAAAATATTCAACGATAGCACCGTGACCATGATTGCTAGACCGGGGTATATCGCCAGCCACCACTTGCCCCCGATCATCTGATCTCGGCTTTCGGCAAGCATTGCACCCCATGTAGGAACACTTTGGGGAACACCTAGCCCGAGGAAAGAAAGTGAGGCTTCGGCTAAGATCACACTAGCAACGTTAAAGGATGCAATAACAATCAAAGGTGCGAGAATATTCGGAAAAATAGAGCGAAACATAATCCGTACATCGCCCATTCCTAGTGCACGAGCGGCTTCTACATATTCTTTATCGCGCTGGGAAATAGTCTCCCCACGGGACATACGTGCATACGTGACCCATTGACCAATCCCCAATACCAGCACCAGATTAAGCACACCTTGCCCTAATACAACCAGCACCATAATCGCCAATAAAATAAAAGGGAATGCCAATTGAATATCCGCCACACGCATAATCAGATCATCAACACGTCCACCAAAATAACCAGCAATTAGACCAAGCATTGTGCCGAGCGTGCCACCAATTGCCACAGCAACAAAACCCACCGCAATCGAGACACGTGTGCCGTATATCAAACGTGAAAAAATATCACGTCCTAATCCATCTGTTCCTAAAAGGAAATCAACTTCACCTTCACTATTCGCGATACCCGGTTCTTGTAAACGTACCTTTAAATCTTGACGATTAGGGTCTTTGGGTGAAAGTTGCGGACCAAATAATGCAATGAAGCATGTGCCAAGCAGAAGCAAAACAGCTAGAAAAGGCCAGCGCGCTTTAATAAGACTCGTTGTAGCTTGCTTCCAGACAGACGGTGTTTCTTGTAAATTGGCGATCTTCTGTTTTGTTGATAAATCCATTGGACGTTGTGAACTTTCCATCATTATTCCAATCGAATTCTTGGATTTAATAGGACATATAATAGGTCAACGATCAGGTTTAACCCAACAAATAAGAGAGAAAAAATAACGACTGCGGTTTGTACAATCGGAATATCACGTTGATTAATCGAATTAAATACCAATCGTCCAAGACCGGGCCATGAAAAGACCGTCTCCACTACCACAACACCACTCAACAAAAAGCCAAACTCTAAGCCGATCATCGTGATAACGGGAATGAGAGCATTGCGGAAAGCGTGTTTAATAATAACTGCGCGACTAGTTAGTCCTTTTGCGCGAGCAGTACGGATATAATCTTGCCCCAGCACTTCTAACATTGCCGAGCGAACAAGCCGTGCATTACGGGATAACGAGAATACAGCGATGGTTATTCCCGGCATAATTAAGTGAAGCAAGGCATCCGAAATATTGCTAATAGCGACATTGGCTTCACCATTCAATAGTGGCTGAATCACGGGGACATGACCTGAAATTGGCAACCACTTGAGGTTAACACCAACAATAATAATGAGCATAATCCCTAGCCAAAAGCTTGGCATACTTTGTCCCACAATAGCAAAAATCATGACCCCGCCATCAAAGGGAGTCCCACGTTTTAAAGCGGCAAATATACCAATTGGGATTGCTAGAGTAATCGCTAATGTCATAGCAAAGAGCGTTAATTCGATTGTGGCAGGCAGACGTTCCAATACTTGCGGTAATGCAGGCGTTTTACTACGGAGCGAATTCCCAAAATCACCGCGAACTGCATTTGCCACAAAACTAACATATTGTTCGATCAATGGGCGATCAAAGCCTAATTTGGCGCGCGTCTCTGCAATCTCTTCGTCCGAAGCGCGATCACTGACATATAAAAAGGTGGGGTCACCAGCAAGTTGTAAACTAAAAAATGTAACAACAGTCACCCCGAAAATAACCACTATAGATTGTAATAACCGTCGTACTAAATATCGCCACATAAGCCATTCACATTCATAGTTATCGTATGGGATGTTCCTTATATAAAAGGAACACCCCAAACTTTAAAAGGAGAAAAACAAATGCTTAACCAGCTAGCTTCGCATCTTCAACATAGAGTTTTTCGTCACGACGACCATTCCAATCGAGACGGGAGCTCACACCATAGAAATCTGGTTGGAAGTATAGCATCAACCACGGAGGATCATTGTAGAATGCTTCCAACATATCGAGGACGATTACCCGTTCTTCTTCTGCTGTAGTTGCTTCTGCCAAACGATCCCAGCCACCGAACCATGTATCATTATTCCAGAAGCCATAATTCGGGTTACTGGTTGGGCTGGAGAAATCAGCCATTTCATAGAGTGCGTTCCATGCGCCACCACCAGAACCAACAAAATAGATCGGACCAGCTTGTTGACTTACCAATGCAGGGATGAATTCCGCCCCAAAATCTTGAATCTGGCAATCGGTTTTTACGCCGATGTCATCAAAGCTTTGGCAGATTGTCAAGATAACAGCTTCATCATTGAGATAACGGTTGCGTCCACCTTGGAAGATAACTTCAAAGCGAACACCATCGTCTCCACGTGGATAGCCTGCGGCATCGAGCAATTCTTCTGCTTTGGCTGGATCATATGGATAAGGTTCGAGGTCAGGATGGTTGTTTGGTGCATTCACTAGACCGTTAGCGCGTTCACATTCTACGCCAAGTAGTGCGGAGCAGATGGTTGGAACGTCAACCGCATATTGGAGTGCAACACGGACTGCTGGGTCTTTGATTTCTTCTGCACCGGGGAGACCTTCCATATTTTCGGTGAAGTTGAAGCCAGCGAAGATACGGCGGAAACCTTGAACTGCTTGGATTTCTGCGACACCAGAAGCGTTAACAGCGTCGTGTTGGTCTGGGAGTACATTGGTGATAATATCAACATTACCAGCGATTAATTCTGCAACGCGGGTAGAGGCTTCAGGAATTACACGCCATACGATAGTATCAAATTGATCTTCATCGTAAAGTGCATAATCTGCCCATTTTTCCATGACGATATAATCATCAGCAACACGTTCAACAAACATGTAAGGGCCAGAACCTACGGGGTTAAGTGATGCGTCTTCTAATGCAACACCTTCGTATGATTCACGGCAATACAAGTTAACTTCTGTTACTAAACCCAATACAATCGAATTGCGACGGCTGACATTAATCGCAACTTCTAATTCACTGATAGCTTCAGCACTTTCGAAACCCATTGATGAGAATACAAAACCGGGTGTATTGCCGGTAAATGCATTTTCTGGATCAGCAGCACGATTGAAATCATAGGCGACATCATCAGCTGTTAGTGGTGCGCCATCATGACAGGTTAAGCCTTCTTTCATCGTGAAGGTATAGGTTTTACCATCGTCGGATACGACATAAGAATCTGCAAGCGATGGGAAAATATTACCATCAACATCAATACCATAGAGCGTACCGAACATATGATGCACGATATTCGCTTCCGGACGTGAACCAGCTTGCGGTGGATCAAGGCTTTGTACATCTTGTGATTGTGCCACAACAAGTACTGTGTCACTTGCGGCGGGAGCTTGTGCGCTCACGACGATGCTTAATGCGAAGATTGCTACAACGAGTAAAATTAATCTACTCAATTTCATAAGATACTCCTCCTAAATGAAGAATCTAAAATTACAAACAAATTTGGAATTACTCTCTAATCTCACTCGATAATATACCTCCGCCCTCTCTATTTTTTTCAAGTTTGAACTGCCGTGAAAATATTTTACCCAGTGGGCAAAACATCAAGGATATTTATTGTTGTACGATGTCGGCTCGATTGGATACAGGCTTCTAACATTGCCAGCGACATCAGATGATCACGTCCACTACATTGCAGTGGTTGACCATCAAGCACATGGTCAAGAAAGGCATTTAATAGCCCGGTTGTCTCAGAAATCCAGCGTTCATGGTGAGGTAAGGCGACTGGTGTCAGCGTCTCATCATCTCGTTGAGCATAATATAAATCCCCAAATTGATCGCGTTGAGTGATAATGCCCTTCGTACAATCTGTACGCCATTCAAAACTAGGGATGGCTGAATTACTTTGCCATGTGCCTTGATAATTGACGGTCATACCGCCATTAAACTGGAAAATCGTCGATACATTGGTGTGATCGTCGTACATACTCCACGATGGATTCCATGTGTGACACTGAACGCTGATAGGGTCTTGTCCATAGACATAGCGCATGAGGTCAAAATGATGTATCGATTGTTCCCATAACATGGGATGTTCCATTGTTAATGGATATTTATTCAAGTCAGGACGGCGACCATCGCGCCACCTCTCATAAGTAAACCTTGCAAATTCAGGTTTTCCGATGGTATTTTCTGCTAATAATTTCATGGTTGCGATTGTGACACCTAGATAACGGAAGTTGAGCCCGACCATTAATGATACGCCAGCAGACTCGGCAATATTGACTAAATGATTCGCTTCGCTTAAGTCAAGCGCGAGTGGTTTTTCGATAAGCATCGGTAGTTTACGATCAACTGTTAGGCGGACAATTTTTTCGCGTCCAATCGGTGGATTCGCCAGCACCACGGCATCAACATCGGTGATTGACTCAAGTGCTTGCTCAACATTATCGAAAGTAGGACGTTCACCAAATTCATGCTTGGCACGATCTAACATATCTGGATTAGGATCAACATAAGCAATCGTTTCCGCACGATCAGAGCGATTAATAACCTCTGCCCAATAGCGACCCCGTACCCCTAACCCAGCTAGTAAGATTTTAAGCATCAGCTTTACCCCGCAATGTATTCACTAAAATCGGTGACAACAAACCTTTGCTTAAAGGTGTCCATTGATTAAACCCCGTATCTTGTGCCAATCGGGTGTTGTCTAGCGTTCCCAAGCGTGTCAATTTCGGTTTTGATGGATTTGCGGATGTCACACGGACTTCTGCAGATTCGACTAAACTTTGAATCAGGTAGGCTATCGATAGATTCGATGTTCGCTCTGTGCTTGCTACATGATATAACGCATGGTTGAGTGTTTCCGCCTGTAAGAGAGAATGGATAGCATTGCCAATATCGCTGGCGTATGTCCACTCACGGATTTCCGTAGGGCGATCAACTTCAATGATTCCAGCCGTGGTTGCCATATGAATCATTTGTCCGATGACACTCAGAAATGGGCGGGAATCACGTTGATACTCATTCTGACCGTAAATATTACCAAGTCGGACGCAGATCATGTCACGTTGATAGACAGTCCGCATCGTTTCAACAAGATACTCCATCATCGTTTTTGCGACTGCATACACACCTAACGGATTTTGAGGTCGATCTTCGTTGATGAGTTCATCAGGCATTGTGCGATAAACCCCGCTCGAACTCAGGAAAATTGAGCGACCAATCTTCTGCTGGTCGGCGTATTCCATCATGGCTAACATGGGGTCAAGATTAGCGCGGATATTCGATTCTGGTGACTCGTTACGAGCTTCTGGTGATGCGGTGATAAATGCACCGTGTATGAGTGCATTAGCTGAAAGGGCAGGTAAGTCGATACAAGTGGATGCAATGAGTTCAATCTGTTGGTTGTTCCATGTCTCAACAGCTGGATTATCAAATCCCAAATCAACAGCGTAAACAAACCATCCTTGATCGATTAATGTGGAAACAATATTGCTCCCAACAAAACCATTCGCACCTGTAACGATTACCCGTTTCATATTTCTTCCCCATCATTTTCAGGAAGATTCCAGTCTTCACTGATAAGATCTCCTGCGGAGGCAATATGCTTACTGAGTAAATTTTTGGCTTCTTCAATATTTCCAAATCGAATCTGCTCAATAATTGGCAGATGATTGCGCGCAATTTGTGTTAAGTCACTATTTCGCATGTTACGTAATGCCATAACCTGGCGGACTTTCATAGCGACCATTTGCCACATCATCTCTAAGAGGTGGTGCTGGCTCATCGAAATTAATGCGTCGTGAAAATCTCGATCAATTTCATTAACCGTCTTGAGATTGTTATTCTCTCCAGCATCAACCATCTGCTGATATAGATCCATCAAGCGGTCTACATGTTCATTGTTATTCATGCTGATGATACGCTCTACAGCAAATGTTTCTAGTAGAATCCGCATACTATAGATTTCTTCAATATCGTTCTTCGTCAATCTACCTACAGTTGTTCCGTGATAGGGAATAGTTTCGACCAAGCCCTCAGAATTGAGAATACGTAATGCTTCTCGAACGGGGGCACGGCTCACACCAAGTTGCTTAGATAAATCCATCTCGATCAGCGCTTGCCCCGGTTTAAGTTCACCCGTCAAGATAGCTTCACGCAAAGCATCGACTGTCTGCTCACGGATAGATATATTTTTGATCTGCGGTAGGTTTGGTTTCATCTTCTTGACATTTTCGCTAACAATTCTTATAATCTGGTCGTCTGGCGATTGTCGACAATCGCCAACAACCAGATAATAACCAATCACGTTACAAGTGTCAAGAAAGTCATTTTTAGGAACACATTGGGAGGCATCCAATATGGGACTGCAAAAATAAATTCAACCATCGCTTTTAGCTATTCTCCCGTTGTCATCTACGAAGCGACTATTTAAACCTGTGTTGAATATTCTCCACAGGCAAGCGCATAGGTTCAACTATACTCGACCTGTTAGGAAAGCATATATGCCACTAAAAACAAATAAAGAACAATTGGTTAAGATGGCAGTTACGGGTAATGTGTCACAACCGGGACTTCGCTATCCGGGATATGTGCCTGATACGCAAGGCATCTCATCCATCTTACCGGGAATGGCAGGGGTGGTGTATAACGCACGTGTCGGTGATCCTGCATTTGGATGGGCAGCCGATCATCTTGAACCGGGTGTTTCGATTGCAAATCCAGATTCTGACGCAGAATTTGCATTGCATTATTTGACGTGCATCGGCAATAAAGCCACCATCACAAGTGGTTTAGCGGCAGGCGCAACAGGTATTGTCACAGGGGAACATGCGCGACTACTAGTTGATTTTGAAGCCGATGCATTAGACCTATTATGTATTGATGATTCTATTCAAATCGAAGCCTATGGACGTGGACTGCAATTTATAGATTTTCCAAAAATTGAGCTCAAAAAATGTAGTCCTGAGTTGATCGAGGCAATACCCATCGAACAACTTTCTGACAAAAAAATTAAAGTTCCTGTAGCGATTGAACTTCCACCACGCATCATGGGGTCGGGTGCAGAACTCAATTCTGAATATGTAGACCAAGATTTAATGTCTGGTGATAAAGCTCTCATGGCGGAATTGGGTGTCGACCAGATGCGCTTGGGAGATTTGGTAGTAATCCCTAATGCTGATCATCGTTATGGACGAGGGTATCGGACAGGGGCAGTTACGATTGCACTCTGTATTCATGGAGACTCAATCATGATTGGACATGGACCGGGATTGCTGGCATTGATGTCTTGCCCCGAACCTATGATTGAATGGGAAATTACACCTGACGCAAATATTGCCAATTACTTAAATATCAGGGACTGACCAATGAGTGTAAAAACAAATGTAGATAAAATTGTAAGTGTTTCTGTAATGGGGCAGATTGCGTCACCGGGGTTTCCGGGTTTACCTGCTGAGCCGTATCGCCTTGATAGCGAAGGACGTGCATTTCTGCTACCAACATGGGGTGGCATTGTGTATAACGTATCGGTTGGTGATTCCGTTTATGGCTGGTTGGGCGATTGTATTCATCCCGGTGTTAGTGTGAGTGTCAAAGATGATCGTGGAAATCGTGGATTGAATATTTTCTCGTGTGTCGGTAATACAGCAATTGTCATGACAGGCAATGCTAAAGGAACACGCGGGATTGTCACGGGCAAATCTGGACGTTTCTCGGAACAGGTGATTATTCACTTTGAAAAGAGCATCCGTGAACAAATGACCATCGGTGACAAGATTGTGATTAAATCGAAGGGTGTTGGCTTGGAACTTGCCGATCATCCCTCCGTCAAAATCAAGAGTTGCTCGCCTGAACTAATCGATAATCTGGAAGTCACCACCAATGATGATGGCAAATTGAGTGTACCTGTTGTGGGAATCGTACCACCACACCTACTTGGGGCAGGGGCGGGATTAACCAGCGAAGGTGGCTCACTTCATATTCAGACAACAGATAAAGCCGAACTGACCAAAGCAGGGCTCGATGATTTACGGTTGGGGGATGTGGTTGCCTTACAAGATTATGACAGTAGCTGGAGCCATGGGTATTTACGGGGTGCGATTGGCATAGGTGTGATTGGTCAGACCGATAGCCCGCGCTCTGGGTATGGTCCGGGTATCACGCTCTTGATGACTTCTGCTGAATCGGCAATTGAGCCAAAAATTACATCTGATGTCAACTTAAAGACATTATTTGATTTGAACGATTAAACACAATAAAGATAGCAGGAGGGAAGATGACAAAATCCAAAAGCACCAAGGATGATTTAGATGCTAAGGTAAATGATTTTTTGTCGTTGACGGAAGCCGATTTCAAAGATGCTAAACGTGACCCTCAGGCAAGCTATAAGTCGATAGCAGATGCGCGATTTACCAAACGACCACTAGACGAATTAACGATCAAAACGGAGAAAACTAACATGGACGGACGATACATTAAGCACATGGCATTTGCGGTAAAAGATGCAAAAGCCGCCCTAAAAACGTACCAAGATTATCTTGGTGTGGCGCAAGATGCCGAAGTTCACGATTATGAAAAGTCACGGAATCGCGTAGCAATCTTTAATGTCGGTGATGTTGAATATCAATTATGTCAATCACTGGATGAAGGTGGACGTTTTGATACATGGATTAAAGATCGTGGTTACGAAGGGTTACATCATATCTGCTATGCCGTCCCCAATATTGACGAAGCGCTAGAAGAAGCACAAGCAAAAGGCGCAACCCTCAAAGAGTGTGCAGCATGTAAAGTCAAAGGTAGCCACGTCCACCCAGAGGGTTGGGTCGCGTTCCTTGACCAAGAAGCTGGCGGTATCGAATTAGAATTGATGCAAGTCTATACTCCCGAAGAACTTGAAGAATACAAATCTGTGAAGGGGATATAAACATGGGGATTACCCTTATTCGTGTCCCTGTTGATACCCTACAGGATTTTGTAATTACAGCGTTTCAGGCGATGGGCACGACGGAAGATGAAGCGCGGCGGTGTGCACGTGGTTTGATGGAAAGTGAATTACGGTGTCTCCCCGGTCAAGGTCAGGGTGTGCGGCGTTTACCGACCTATCATGAACGCATCAGCAATGGTTGGATTATCCCCGGTGCAGAATTTGAGATTATCAAAGAATCGCCTGCATTAGCATTGGTCGATGGACATATCGGCTTAGGATCAGTTGTCGCTCAAAAATCAATGGAACTAGCTATCCAAAAAGCAAAAATCAGTGGTATTGGTACGGTGATCGTCAAAAATAGTACACATTATGGCTCATCAGCTGTTCCTGCGCGGATTGCCTTAGAGCATGATTGCCTCGGTATAGCCATCACCAATGCCGGACCCGAAATGGCACCATGGGGTGGATACGAAGGGCGCGTCGGTACAAATCCTTGGGGCTTGGTCGCGCCAACAGGTGGAGATTTCCCTGTTGTCCTCGATTTTGCGATTACGACAGCTGGTAAAGGCATGATGCGCTGGTTTGAGCGTGAAGGCAAAAAGATGCCACTGGATTGGGCTTTAACCCCTGATGGTCACGAGACCGATAATCCATCTGCCGCAATGGCAGGGGCATTATTGGGTATCGGACAATACAAAGGGTACGGTCTGGCGATGTTTACCGATGTATTGACAGG
>Ga0070728_10006032_pt1 | contig 11645 bp, 9 predicted proteins | sample tdDd471_FD_66723 | JGI IMG/M metagenome (GOLD analysis project Ga0070728, IMG submission 66723) | Marine sediment microbial communities from the Atlantic coast under amendment with organic carbon and nitrate - tdDd47.1 | ecosystem: Environmental > Aquatic > Marine > Coastal > Sediment | place...
ATCAGATATTCATTGCGCGCTCGGATTGAGTCAGCTACGCAAACTGGATGAATTTGTCGCAACAAGAAACGCCATTGCCAGTCAATACGATGATGCATTTTTGGGTACTGGCATCCGGCCTCTGGCCCAAGACGGTGATTGTCTGAACAGTTACCACCTTTACGTTGTCCGGTTGCCAGAGGATATTGATCGCCGCGAGGTCTTTACCTCTCTCCGGGCGCGCAATATCGGGGTGAATGTCCATTATATCCCGGTTTACAAACAACCCTATTTTAGACAGCTGGGCTTTGCTGAAAACTATTGTCCCGGAGCAGAGTGTTACTATCGCTCTGCAATCACTCTGCCGCTGTTTCCGGACCTTGGCGCTAAAGATTTCCAGTATGTGATCGATACAGTTCAACAGATCCTTCCTGGATGTTGGCCTTCGAGTAGTAAAGGAGAGCAATAGTGGCGTTTCGAATCAAAGACCGTATCATCGGTGACGGTCATCCTGTCTACATTACCTTCGAGGCGGGTCCTACCCATAATGGCGTCGAGAGTGCGATTGAGCTGGTAGAACTAGCTGCTGCCGCTGGCGCGGATGCCATCAAGTTTCAAATTTTTGATCCGGATAAGCTTGTTGCGGATCGCGCGCTTCCCTTCAGTTATGATGTGCTGCTGGACAGGGAAAGCGGGAAAACGGAAACCGTGACAGAGCCGCTTTACGATATTCTGTGTCGACGTTCAATGTCAGCTGCGCATTGGCGAGACGTTAAGGCGGCCGCGGACGCTCACGATATTGCCTTCTTTGCGACAGTGGGCTTCGAGGAAGATATTGAACTGCTGGTAGATCTCGGATGTGATTCGATTAAAATTGCATCCGCGGACGTGAATCACGTGCCGCTGTTAAAACTGGTGGCTCAGACGGATATGAGTGTTCAATTGGACACCGGTAACGCATCTCTCGGTGAAATTGAACAGGCGGTAGACATCATCAGTGCAGCCGGCAATGAAAAGATCATCATACATCAGTGTCCGTCGGGTTATCCTGCCCACTTGGAAAGCATCAATCTAAGAATGATTCCGACGCTGAAAACCATGTTTCCCTATCCAGCAGCATTTTCAGACCATACTCCTGGCTGGGACATGGATATTGCGGCGGTAGCCCTGGGCGCGAATCTTATTGAGAAAACCATTACCCGGGACCGTACCACGCGTAGCGTCGAACATATTATGTCGATCGAGGAAAATCAGTTCCGGCCCTTTATTCAAGCGATACGTGACGTGGAGACAGCGCTGGGTTCGTCTCGTCGTATCATGCCGGCTGAACAACTTGAAAAGCGGCAAGCCTATCGGCGCAGTGCCTACCTTAAACGGGACCTTCCTTCCGGAAGCGTACTCGGTGAAAACGACATCGAATATCGAAGGCCGGGTTACGGGATTGCTCCGAGTGATCATGACCGTTTGTTGGGCGCCAGTCTTGTCAGATCACTGTCCGCCGGAACGGTTCTGGACTGGACAGATCTAAGCGCTTCAGAAAAGGTCTAGTTCGATGAAGCAGAATCTGGTTATTGCGGATTATGGCTGCGGTAACATTCAATCGTTGATCAACGCCTTCGATGCTGTCGGTGCCCATGCTGAATTGGTGGATAACCCCGATGCACTGGACCGTGCAGACAAGGTCGTACTGCCCGGGGTTGGAGCGTTTTCCCAGGCAATGGAAAAGCTAAATAATCGAGGCTTCAGTGAGGCGCTTGACGTTGTTCGCAAACGGGGAAAAATTATTCTCGGGATATGCCTGGGCATGCAATTGATGTGTCGGGGCTCCGATGAAGATGGCGACCATACAGGTTTAGGATGGCTGGAAGCGGATGTTCAGCACTTTGCCTCGCACCCTGAATGGTTGTCGGTGGAACCTCGTCTCAAAGTGCCTCATATGGGTTGGAATGAAATTCATTTTGACGCTTCGCAATCGCTGTTTAACGGTATTAAAGACGGTGCGGATGTGTATTTTGTGCATTCCCATGCCGTGCGCTGTGACAAGGAAGAGAACATATTGTGTCGGACGGATTACGGCGTAGAGTTTGTTTCCGGCATCCATCACGAAAATATTTTCGGTATGCAGTTTCATCCGGAAAAAAGTCACCGTGTTGGACTCAAGATTCTCGAAAACTTCGTCGGTATGTAACGGTGGTGTTAGTGCATTCTATACGGGTCGATACTCATGCTTAAGACACGACTAATTGCAGTCATCATTTTACGGGACGGACAGGTCGTTCAGAGCGTCAAGTTCAAGCATACCAATGTCATTCATTATGATGCCTTTCATGCGATAGAAACCTTTAATCGCTGGTCAGTGGACGAGATCGTTTTTCTGGACGTATCCCGTGAGGATAAAGGTCGACAGCTGTTTACAGATATCGTTCAGCATGTGTCAAAAACCTGCTTTGTTCCATTGGCTGTTGGTGGCTGGATCAGGAATGAGGACCAGGCTCAGCAATTACTTGCAAAAGGCGCCGACAAACTGGTGGTCAACAGCATTTTGCATGATGATCCCGATCTGGTGACCAGACTGTCTGCACGTTTTGGAAAGCAATGCATCGTCGGCTCCATGGATTACACTCACACCGAATGCTCAGGCGCGCGGGTTTGCATTGATCGTGCGCGTCACGTGACAAATCATGACCCGGTAGCCTGGGCTCGTCATGCGGAGTCTCTTGGTGTGGGCGAAATAATGCTCAATTGCGTCGAAAGGGACGGTAATCGCAAAGGCTATGATTTATCAATGATTAAGGCAGTCAGTGAGAATATATCCATTCCTCTCATTGCATTTGGAGGTGTATTCCGCTGGAAACACCTCGTCGAGGGTGCGCAGGCAGGGGCAAGTGCGGTCGCAGCGGCTAACATTTTTCACTATACCGAACATTCAACAAAACACGCGAAACGTCATATGGCCGACCACGGCATTCTGGTTCGCCAAGAGGGTTTAATATGAAATACTGTGCTCGATGCATGTATCCCGAAAACGCAAAACCAACCATCATTTTTGATGAGGAGGGGGTTTGCAGCGGGTGTCGATATCATGAGAGTCGTGAACATCTTGAGATCGACTGGGAAGAGCGTTGGGAAATGCTTGAAGAACTGGCGGAAGATGCCAAACGCATGGCGAAGGAGCGTGGTAACGGGCACGATTGTATTGTCCCGGTGAGTGGCGGGAAAGATTCCCATTATCAGGTCTGGCTATTAAAGGAAAAGCTGGGCTTGAACCCCTTGCTGGTTACGTTTAACCATGCATTTAATTCACCGTCTGGTGTGGCGAATCTGAACAACCTCGTCGAAAAGTCCGGTTGCGATCTGGTGCGCTATACAGCCGGACTGGATTCAGTACGGAAAATTGCCTTGCACATGCTCAAGACGGTCGGTGATATCACCTGGCACTATCATGCAGGCATCCGAACGTTTCCTTTTCAGGTTGCCTGTGATCGCAATATCCCTCTGATTGTTTGGGGTGAGCACGGTTTTGCAGAATTGACGGGGATTGTGTCGCTTGAAGACTTTGTCGAGCACACGCGCTGGACGCGCAAAGAACACGATATGCGCGGGCACGAAGCTGAAGACCTGATTGGTAAAAACGGCATTACCCGATTGGATATTGAACCGTATATCTATCCTTCTGATGAAGCGCTGGAGAGAACGGAAGTCAGGGGTATTTACCTTAGCAACTTCATCAACTGGAACGCTAAAAAACAAACGGATTTTGTGATCAGTGAGATGGGGTTTTCTCCTGTGACCTACGAGCGCGAACGCACCTTTAATCTGTTTTCGAAAATCGAAGATCACGCGAACGATGTCCACGATTATTTGAAGTTTGTGAAGTTCGGCTACGGACGCGCAACAGACGATGCCAGTATGGAAATCCGTCATGGGCGAATGACCCGGGAAGAGGGCATTGAGATGGTGAAACGCTACGATTCCAATGAGCCATCAACCCTCGAAATGTATTGCGAATTTCTGGGTATAAGCAAACAGGAGTTTTACGAGATTGTAGAACCTATGCGTGAAGATGGGGTTTGGCGGAAGGAACAGGGTCAATGGATATTGAATGATTCCATTGATCGGCAAACGATCGGTGAACGGGAAGAGAAAGCCCGGGTCAAGCAGGTGGAAGATCGTTCTCTGTCTCACCTTAATCGCGGATATTTCTTTAATCCAGAGCACCCGCCTGAAGCCTCCGGAAACCCGGACTTTGATATAAAACCGGCCAAATTCAGAGTGTTGTAGGAAAACTGCTTTTCTTTAAACCGTTGAAAGTAAAGAGTGATGAAACGGACTGAAACCCTTTGCCTGATTCCTGCCAAAGGCAAATCAACTCGGTTGAAGCGTAAAAATATTATTGATTTTTGTGGTAGCAGTCTGTTGGAACTTGCCATTCAATCGGCACAGTCCTGCGGGTTATGCGACGATATTATTGTCTCAACCGAGGACAAAGAAATTGCTGAGCGAGCGTTAAGTGCTGGAGCATCCGTGCCTTTTATGAGGCCCGACGAGCTAGCCGTTGATCCGGCCGGCATCGTGGATGTTGCTTTGTACACGCTGGAGCGATTGGAGCGTGACTATTCAAGGCACTATGAAACGCTCATAATCCTTTCACCCACCTGTCCGCTTCGCTCTGTAGCGGATATACATGGCGCGTTCGATCTGTATTCACAACATTCGTCAGGCCTTTTGATGACAGTTTGCGAATATGATCATTCTCCCTACTCGGCATGGTTGCTTCAGCCCGAACGGCTGGCCGAGCCACTTTTTGAGGGATGTCAGGATAAAAAGTCTCAAAGCTTGAGAAAGGCTTATCGGTGTAACGGTGCTGTGCATGTGCTCAACATAGCGCGTTTCAGGGAGGAGAAATCCTACACAACAGCGCCTTTGCTTGCCTACGAAATGCCCAGAGAGCGTTCGGTTGATGTCGATACGCAGGAGGACTTTGACTGGGCAAGCTTTTTATATCAGCGCCAATCTTCTGCGGCGCTCAAAATTCCGTGACTCCGTCCTTCAATCAGTATTCAGATGTTCCGGTTTTAGGGCCGTGCCGGCCTCTATATTCTGGCTTGCTGTGCTGGCCAGAACAGCTTCATAATGTTTGGGTGCCATGCCTGCTGCCGGGCGCACGCTGCGAACATTATCGGAGGTAAAGCGTTCCCCTTGTTGGATGTCTTTGACAACATAAAGCGAGCGCCTGAATTTAAGATTCCCCAGCTCGCTCTGTTTGCGATCATAATTCACTTCACCCAGAGCCTCCCATGCTTTTCGCGCATCGGTACACAGCGATTTCAGATCCTTTGGTTCGAGGGAAAAGCTGTCATCCGGTCCGCCCGCATTGCGATCCAGCGTGAAGTGTTTTTCGATAAAGCAACTTCCAAGGGCTACGCTGGCAACGGCTGCCGCATTATCAATCGTATGATCAGACAAACCCGCATGAACACCGAAACGTTCAGCAATATCCGGCAGGGTCCGCAGATTATAGTCACTTGAAGGTGCCGGATAGCCACTGACGCAATGGAGCACAATTAACTGCTCACAGCCTGCGTCTTTGGCGGCCTCAACCGCTTCGGCAATTTCTATTTGTGACGCCATGCCGGTCGACAGGATTAACGGTTTGCCTGTTGCCGCCGCATAGCGAATGAGCGGCAGGTCAACCAATTCAAAGGAAGCAATTTTGTAGGCTGGCGCATTCAGTGACTCAAGAAGATCCACCGCTGTGAAGTCAAAGGGCGATGAGAAAATAGTGATGCCCAAGTCATGGGCTTTCTCGAACAAGGGCCTGTGCCATTCCCAGGGCATGTGCGCCCATTCATAGAGTTCGTACAGGGATTTTCCATCCCATAGTCCGCCGTTCACCATAAACTCCGGTTTCCGGGAATTCAGGGTGATGGTGTCGGGCCGATAGCTCTGAATTTTAACGGCGTCAGCCCCTGCCAGTGCTGCCTGTTCGATGATTTCAAAGGCGCGGTCGAGACTGCCGTTATGATTGGCAGACATTTCGGCAACGATATAGGGGGGGTGTTTGGCGGAGATCAGCCGGTCTTTAATTTGAACGGGTGTCTTTTGTGTCAGTGAGCTCATGATAAGGCCCCATGTTGATGGAGTAATGCCAGTAACGACGTATTTGGAACGCAAGGGCCGATATCCGTCTCCTTCGAGAGCAGCTGATCGATCGCTACCCATTTGAACGTCGAATATTCTTCGTTGGCATCGGGTAATTTGTGAATCGATTTTACGCTGATTGCGAAATTCAGATCATAGTTTCTTTCGTCTTTGTCATAGGCAAAGCCGATAAAAGCAATGGTATTTATGCGCTCAGGGTCATTGCCGGTTTCTTCGGCAAGCTCGGTTCTTATAGCGGCAAACGGATCCATGTCACGACGATTGAAGGTGCCGGATGGGACGCACTCCCAGTATTCCGGATACTGGGAAACCTTCCCGGAACGTTTACCCAGTAAAACCTGATTATTTGAATTTGTCGTGATTGCACTGACGCCAATGGGCCTGAGCGACGCGAATAACTGTCGTTCCGGTTCTGACAATCCGTTTTCATGGCCGGGTTGTTGTTTGAACCAAAAGTAGCGATAGGGCGCCCGATAGATTTCAATGACCAGTTCGCTCATGTTAGCGGTATGGCGCGAGTAGCAAATGATTTGATTATCGTGCAACAGATTATTCGCAAGGCAAGCATTTTCCCAACTTTCTGCAATACGTTGGCGGGTTTGGGGAGAGATAATATTCATGGGGTCCAGCGCGCTTTCCTGAAGCCTGAGTTGCCCGTCGGGGTACAAAATATTCGCATGACTGACTGAGGGCAGGAGTGCGCTGAGGATATCTGGCAGGTATTTGATGCGTTGATGCGGAACTTTAAGAACATCCTGAACCATCGGTACGCTTTCGGCATCTGGTTGAAAATGCAATGTGCTGAGACCGGCTCCTTTCGCTGCAGCAATCCCATTCACGCTGTCTTCGATCGCGACAATTTGGCCTTTGTCTGATGCCTCCCGGATGCGAGCGTAGATTTCCGGGTCCGGCTTTGAGTGTGCAACATCGTCCCCCGTTATGATTCGATCAAACAGGGACGCAATGTCGAGTTGTGCCACTACATCGTGTACATGCTGGCTCGAACCTGAGCTGGCCAGCATCAAGGGGAAACCCAGCGCCTTTAGGGTTTTGAGTGTACCGATGGCGTCTGGCACTGCGTCGATTGTCTCTGATATGCCTTCAATTCGCTGCCGATAGTCCCGCATCAAGTCTGCATGACTGACGTCAATTGCATGCGTCTTGATCAGGTGTGTACATATTTCAGCGAGAGAGGGGCCGTTTAGTAAATCGAATTCTGTGCGACTGGGTTTGCCGCCATAGTCGTTTACCAGGCGGGCATAAACCTGATACAGGGTCTCGACGGTATCGACGATGACGCCATCCAGATCAAATACAACAGCCAGGTCGTTCATTGCTTTTTCTTGAACACCTGAAGCTGATTCTGCCCGAAGCGACCAAAGCTGACAGACGCATGGTCAGGATTATTTAGAATCAGTTGGGTAACGGCTGTCATCAGGGGATGGTCATATTCGACTTTACCGCCATTGGTATAGGGAAGCAGGACGTACAGTAGAATATCATGCAGGCTTGCAAAATTATCTTCAGATATGATTTCAAAATCGAGACTGACGAGATGGTCAATATACTCGGCTTTGTCCATAAAAAGATTGAATTCTGCTGGCGCACGGGCGTCCAGTCCTATGGATTCTCTAAGTCTGTTTTGATTGCCGTGGGTGTCCTGCTGATTTTCAAGAAGAATTAGCATGCCTCCGGGAGCGGTTTTCATTGCCAGCTGGTCAAGTGCTTCGCGCTGTAACGCATGCGTATTAAGATTGATCAGACAGCGGTTGGTAAACACGACACCGTAGTGCTTATCAAGATGCTGATGCGTGTCCAGCTCCAGCACGTTGCCTTCATAAAAAGCCGGAGGTCGAGGTAAATTGTTTTCAGGCTTTTTTGTGATGTCGATTGCCGCCTGAACCATTTCGGGAATGAAGTCGATCCCGGTCACTTTCAGTTGTTCAAAATCCGAAGCGATGGCGTGGCAGTTGTAGCCATTGCCACAACCCACTTCTAGCACTGTATTTGGGAGATTGTCGAAATCATTCAACTTGATGTGGCGTTTGAGTGCGGCAATTTCCAGTAGCTTGATGGTCGGCGTCTTGGTTGTTGCCCTGAGGTCATCCCCAAAGTCATGGGCCCAGTTTGTCCAGTGTTGTTTGATTTTGTCCAGATCCAATTGCAAACCCTCTTGTCAGTTACTTGCCTTATGCTACTTCGGCAAGTAACTGAAACTCAATAAAAAAACTACGGATTGACACTGGGAGTGCAATACATTTGGTAGGCATCGCTGAATAGCGCTTTGTCCTGGTCCATCACATGCCAGGCCAGCAGGTTGTATGGTGCCAAAGGATTGCATTCAGATTTGATGCGATCACTCAGGTCCGCGAAACCGACAAAACTGAATTTAGTTTCGTTCAGGAGCCGGTGTACATCCTTCAGGTCAAAATAGTGATTGTGTGTGTTAAAGAACAAATCCTTGCAACCGGTGCCCGTATAGAATTGTTCGTCGGCAAATAATGCATCCCAAAGACCGCTTCCGGCTTCCTGTGCAATAGCATTGCGCAGATGCCGGATATTGTCAGTAGTGGGGGACAAGCCCCTGTCTCGGACCAGCTGTCTAATCACACCAGTCACTTCCTGGGTTCGCTTTGAGTTCAGGCTCAGACGGATTAAACCGTCAGATTCCAGCAGCATCTTCCATTCCCGGAGGACGCAATCCGGATCGCGAACATGATTGATGGCCTCTCCAAACTCGATAATATCGAATCGGTCATCGGTGATGATAGGAGACTCGTAGTCCGTGTAAAGAAAATGAAGATTCGTTAAACCATGCTGTCTGGCTTTCATATGAGCGTAGGCAATATTTGCACGGGAGTCATCAATGGCATATACCTCAACATTCGAAAAGTATTGAGACAGATAGGCAGCTCTTTGTCCGGATCCGCAACCCACCAAAAGAATTTTTATCTTTTGGGTTTCGAATCGCGCCGGGACATTGGCTTCGCCGAGCTCATTGCACAGTGCGGTATAGATATCTGATTGGGCCAATGCAGGAAAGGATGTCCATCGCTCTGTCGCCCGATCGATCTCGTTGTTTGTCATGGATACCCGACTATCACCAAAGAGATCAAAATACATTTGATGCTCGTTGCACAAGTCGTACAGGCTGGCCTCAACCAGCGCCTGCATTCCCAGAGGCCATTCGTGTTTTTCGTATTTCAGAAGGCTATAGGAAAAGCTCTGGCTATAGAGGCTTTCATACATTGACAAAATGATCAGCGCGCCGGCAATGTCGTCCTGAGTCCATTGACCTCGACAGGACTGATGGATCTGCTGCTTGAGGTATGCGACTTCGTTCTCCTCACTTTCGCTAATCATCAGTACATGATCCACGCGTGCACTGTAGGCGCCCAATGCAATCGCGAACGGTTGTAACTCATCCCGGAGGCTTTGCGTCATGGTGACTTCAGTCAGAATGCTGCGCCGCAACTCGACCAGCAGGGCTTCCAGTTCTACTGTCTTGAGCAGGCAGCTTTCCACTGTTCGCAACAAAAATTCATCCACAAGTAAAGCGTCAAGATCCAGTATGGCCTGTTCATTGCGCAGGTCATATTTCTCAATTAACAGGCTGCCCGCCATGCTGGAGAGTTTTGTGTGATCGACGTTTTCCCAAGCAAATGCGTTGAGCAGCAGTGCTTCAAGTGACGCGTCGTAGTGATCTGTGGTCAGAAATTCGATCGCTTCGAGAAAGTATACTTTCAATGAATGACTTTGATGGCCTAGTTCAATAAGGCGGCGATAGTGATGAAACGCGCCGACATAATCCTTTCGGCGTAATTTTGTCAGTGCGATTCCAGAGAATGCCTGACTGGAAGATTTGTCGTGTTCCAGTATCGTTAGAAATTCCCGCTCAGCGGCTCCGTATTTCCGCTGGGCAATAAGAAGATAGGCATAGTTCATCCGGGTGTTATTGTTTTCGGGATCAATCTCCAGAGCTCGCAGCAAAAGGGTCTCTGCAGAGAGTCTATCGGAGTTGTCCAGATCAATTCGTGCCATGAGATTCAGGGCGCTTGCGTCGTGAGGTGAGTGTCGAAGCACTTCTCGGGTGAGGTTACCCGACTCGGCGAGCGCCTGTTTTCGCTCCGCCAATGAGTATTCCGTAGAATTTGAAATTTTGTACAGCTCATTGGCCGCGATCAGGTGACGGGCTATTGTCGCCTGGTCCTCGGTAGAGCGAGATACTGTGGCTGTAAACTGAGGAGACGTAGAACTTGCCATGATGGGTAAACCTCTTCCGCTTTTTTATCTGAAATCAATGGTTGAGTGTGTATAAGCAGAATACTGCGATATCTATGCCAGAATTGAACGTTTTGGTGGTTAAAAAACCCATGTAACTGATTGATAAAAAATAAAAAACCGGCACAAGGCCGGTTCGAATGAGCAGTTCTTATATTATTATTTTTATCGTGCAGAAATGTCCGCACGCAAGAATCACAATGGTTTACTGCAACAACTGCAATACGTTCTGTGGCTGAGCGTTTGCCTGGCTCAAAACCGATAGGCCTGCCTGCTGGAGTACCTGGGTTCTGGAGAGTTCTGCCGTTTCTGCTGCAAAATCAGCGTCCCGAATTCGGGAGTTTGATGCCGCCAGATTTTCAGACGTAATTTGCTGGGTCTCAATCGTTGATGTGAAACGGTTCTGAATCGCACCAAGATTCGCTCGCTGGAGGTTGATCGTATTCAGAGCGTTGTCGACTGCTGCCAGGGCCAGTATCGCACCTTCCACACTGGAGATATCAATATCTTTCACCAGCGTTCCAGTGTCCCCCGAGCCATAGGTGCCGATCTCGAAGCCGGAGTTGGCAATATTGCCGGTGATCGTTCCCAGCTCGATTTTCCCTGCCGAATTCAATGCGATGGTGCCGGTCACTACGCCAGTGACAACCGATGTTGAATCAAGGCCAAGCTGTGCACCGACGATACCCTGGTAATTATCGACGCTAATGTTTCTGCCGTCATCAGAGATCAATCGGAAACTGCTCCCGAAGGCTTCGGCGCGCACACCTGATTGTCCCGCCTTATTATTGATGGCCGTCACGATGGCATTCTGTCGATCTGCTACCGAATCATTGCTGCCGTAGGAAACATTGATCTGAACGCCGTTAACGTCGAGGCTACCGCTGGAAGAGGAGGTCGTCGTGATCGTACCGGCTGTCAGGATAGCCGCGTTGACCTGGGCGCTGACTCCCGTTCGGTCGGATACTTCATTGATTGCAACGGCTTTCGCGATCGCGCTCTCAGAGCGGTTAACGTTTGATGCGGTATCGAAGTTATCCAGGCTGGGTCCGACCGGTACGCCGTTGATAACGATATCGCCAGCCAACAGATCATTGGCCGGTACTTCGTCACTTATCGCTCCGGAATTGCGACCACTGTATTCACCCACAGCGAGACCCGCGTTACCGATGTTTCCTGTGTTGGTGTCCAGAATGATATCGCTGCCATCAGATGATACCAGT
>Ga0070728_10006034_pt1 | contig 11643 bp, 7 predicted proteins | sample tdDd471_FD_66723 | JGI IMG/M metagenome (GOLD analysis project Ga0070728, IMG submission 66723) | Marine sediment microbial communities from the Atlantic coast under amendment with organic carbon and nitrate - tdDd47.1 | ecosystem: Environmental > Aquatic > Marine > Coastal > Sediment | place...
TGGTTGTGGCTCACCGATTTCACTGATTGAATTTGTGGAAATTATCGAAGAATATTCGGGCAAGAGCATCAATACGGTTGATGTGCCGACCCCTTTAAGTGATCCCCCAATTACCTATTGTGATAATACCAAAGCCCGTGAATTATTAGGATTTTCGCCTGCGGTTTCTGTCAAAGATGGCTTATATAAAACGTGGGAATGGTATCGAGATTTTAAGGGTTTGTAAGCGATATGAACCCCTACAAGCGAGTATTGATAGGGGATGTTTATTTTTTAAAGTTGAACTTTAGTTTTTAAAGTATGCTTGAAAATCCGTAATCACAGCTAAATTGCTATGTTATTGTCTAGCGCATATGCTGTCAATGCAACGGGGTCTTGTCGACGAGCGTATTGTTTGGTGTATTCACTAAATATGCCGATCCAGATACCAAAAATTGAAAATAACAAAAGTTCCATAGCTGTGAATGAAATGATATGAAAGCGATCTGCCAACCAGATTACAATACAAATAATACCTGAAGCTCTGGATAAATAGATAAAATTCTTAGGATAAATATCAGGGGCAATGATAGGTAGAAAAAGCATACCAATCACACATAATAGGGTCATCACATGAGCACTCAGTAAGTGTAATTCATGGCTCAAGAACAATCCTTCGGTGGGAAATAAGCCGACACCGATAATACCTACACTAGCACCTGTAAGCCCAATCCGAATGAGATCATAACTTGATAACCGAAACCGATTGAGTTCAGTCAGGAGTTTGAGATCATCTAATATATCCCGTGCCAGCGTCAATGCAACCAGGCCTACCAAGATAATCGTAATATTGAAGAAAAATCCTGCGCCGACATCAATACCCAGCGCACTGACTGAACGTTGCCACCAGTTTGTATCCTGTACAATAGTCAAGCTGAATAACATGCCACCAACAGCAAGGAACACAAATAACCAGAAAATTTCAACATGGTCTAATCCAACAATAAAATAGGCAACGCCAAAACCTAAACCTCCACCATAAAGCACAAATAGCAACATCATCAACAAACGCGGGATAAGACTGTCCACCCATATTGTGTCAATTAATAATAAGAATACTGCCTGACAGATGGCTGTTAGAAGCCATGCGATTGCCATTGATACAATAAAACGGCGCAATCCATCTTTGAAAGCCTGACTTTGACCGAGATATTCGATCTGTTTAATTTTATTTTGCTCTAACGTCAATAATCGATACCCGATCAATGACATGACGATGCTGATATAAGTCGTTAACAGGCTAAAACGAACAATCGTGTTGTCAGCTGTGATCGAAATGATGGGAGGATCTGATATAAACAAAATCGACCCGATGCCAGCTAACACAAACGATAAAAGACCAAGGCTGAAGGCATAGCTAAAACGGTTTGTTTCAAAACGTGATGTATTAAAAAACATGAATACCTCCATCTAACGACGAGCCGTTAAACTTATTCTAACATTATTACAGAACGAGGTTCGGAATATGGAAGCAATGGAATAATTCAAATATATACCGACGAGATGTATTCAGAACATTGCAATTTAGACATCATCATTGCGCCATACATATTCAAAGAAACGAGTGATTTCAATTGTTTTATCTGCAATGTCTTCGAAAATATCAAAGCGTGATTCAACATCAGCTGTGAATAGATTATGAATGAGTTGGGCGAGTTCTGGGTCGTGTTGGCGTATCTGCTTGAGGGTATCTTTATGGCGTGGGATATATTGCCCCTGTTTGAGAAAATAATAATTCAACATATTTGGCAAGGCGATATACATCTCTAGCATCGCCATATCAGGATCAGCCTTGCGCATGTCCAACATATTTTCTAATGCAGAAACCGCATGATACCGCATCAGTTGCAGCATATCTTCATTCGGTTTAGGGGGAAGTTCTAAAGCCTGTTTTGCTTCTTCTCGTATCTGTTCAATACGTGGATCACGGTCAAGAATGACAGTTCCACTTACCATCATATGTGCAGTTGTCGGTCCATTATTTAATCGACCACGTTCTTCGGTAAAGTATCGTGGCATCATCTGTGTAGGATTACAGAATAATTGGCAGGGCACACCATTAAAAAATTTGTGTTCTAGTTGACGATAATTGCCCTCGAAGATGACATATAAATCAATATCACTGGTTAAATCACCTTCACCACGCATGACACTTCCCGCACCGATAATACCAATCGGGTTATAGTGTTCAATTGCATAAGCCACGACTTCGCGCAGGGCTGTTGCAAATGGCTCGTTAATTTCTGGGAAGTAACATTGTTCAAGCATGAACTGCCTACTTTATAGTTGTCAGATCACTAAATATTCTGATGCTTATGATGTCAAGTTTTTTTATTGTATGTTGTTGATAAAATGCTGGCAACTAAACTGTACTCTAAAGCAACGTTTTTAGCTGATATATTTGCACGATTTAAGCAACCATCCAAATTCTGAATTGCTTTTTTATTTGATTTAAACAGGTTCGTAATACATCAAATTGTATTTCCTGTAAGATTAAATGAAAGGTAACAGACGAAGCCAAGTCTATTGTGGCTTCTATTTCAAACAAAATAGTAAAAGGGAATGAAGATGTCTCTTAAACGCATAAGTTGGTTGATGATGTTGATGATGTGTGCGGCAATAACTGTTGTTGCACAAGATAGTTGTCCATTGATCGTTTCAACAATTTTGGAAGCTGTTGCTGATAACTGTGATGATTTAGGTCGCAATGAAATTTGCTATGGCAATAACATGCTGACAGTCCTCAACTTTGATGATGAACCGATTGATAGCTTACAGAATGTTGGTGATACCAGTGATATTTTTGAGATTGCATCGTTGGTGACTGCGCCGTTTGACATTAATGCGAATACATGGGGGATTGCTCTTCTTTCGTTACAAGCCAATTTACCTAATACAGTCCCTGGACAGAATGTGACGTTTGTTGTCTTCGGAGATACTACGCTTAAAAGTCAGGCAATACCCGAGGAACGTCTAGTTGAAACCCTATCTGCGACGAGTACAGGGAATATTAATATCCGTAGTGGGGCAGGGACTAATTTTGCTAGAGTTGGCGTTCTTGGATTTGACGAAGATGTGATACTAACAGGGCGTAATGCTAGTGGTGATTGGGTACAAGTTGAAACCGATGATGTAATAGGTTGGGTATTCGCACCGTTACTTAATGTTGATGGCAATTTGTTGTTTCTGGATGTCGTTGGGGATGGTAGTGATTATGTTGCACCGATGCAAGCATTTAGCCTCGAAACCGGAATTGGGCGTTCGGGATGTAATGAGGTGCCATCTGATGGAGTCCTGATACAATCACCGACAGATACAACCGTCAATTTTCTGATTAATGGAATCGAGGTGCAAATTGGTAGTACCGTTTTTATCCAGTATATCGCTGGTCGATTAGTGGTAACAACATTAGAAGGTACTGTTACCGTGACATCTGCTGGTGTGAGTCAGGTTATTGAGCCGGGATATACTGTTTATGTAGCCATTGCTGGTGAACCGGGACCACCGATAGAATTCAATTATGATGATTTCAGTTCTTTGCCACTGCTCTTATTGCCCGAACCTGTTGGTATTCCTGTCTTGGTGAGGTCAAATAATGCTTGGCGTGATACAGGTATTCTAGTTGATGCTGGCGATACCTTTACATTATATACAGGTGGGTTGATCAATTTCTGGAATAATTGTGAAGCAGAAAAAGTTGCCAACGGTCAACCGGATATTGATTGCTCTAGTTTGGTATTTGACCCTGCTGGTGGTGATCCCGTGACAACTAGTGGCACAATACTTGGTAGTGATATGAGTCTGTTCCCTGTACCATCTGCACCGCCACATTCATTGGTGATGCGAATCGGAACGAGCACTATATTTGTCGGACATGGTGGAGATTTCACTGCGACTGAAAGTGGTACGCTTGAATTTCGAGCAAATGATGTTGACTTAAATAATATTGGTGCATTTTTTGTGAGTGCGATTGTCTCCTAACGGGTATCTGCAAAAAATCCCTGATGTGAATCTAGGGGTTTTTGCATAATACATCCATATCTTCGCAGTAAAAATAATCTTGGAGGTATGATGTTTCATAATCTTTGTCGTCAACAGGTTCTTTGTTGCCTTGTACCCATTTTCACCCTATATAATTTTCTTGATTTAACTCAATAGAATTTACAATATATGAGATTATAGGTGAGGAGTTTCGCGAAATGAACGACTTCTTGCTAAAATTAATCCTTACATAAAATCACTATATGCTTTCAAGAAGGATAAACCGATAATCTTTTTCATATTCTGATGAAACTAGCAGAATTCAGATTGTACTTATCGAGTGAAGCATATAACTGGTTATTAAGGATTGCTATGCCATTTTGGTGGAGAGTATCATACCAACGATTTCAACAGTGGCTTAAGCTTGCTACAATGCCACATCAAGAGATTGAATCACTCGCAATCCAACATAATGTTCGCCTGCTGGCGACGCTTACCCTAATCATTCTTCCACTACATATTTTTACAGCATTAGCGCTATTCGCGGCTTATGGTTTAATGGCACAAACAGGGAAACTCACACTTGTTACAACAGTAGCAACTTTGATTATCTACGTGCTCAGCCGCACACGCTATGGAGAACATGCCATCAACTTGTTTGTTCTCGAAATGACTCTGCTAGCAATTGTACTGCTTTACATCAATGCAGATGCCTACTCGGCAGTTACAGCAATTTTACCAATCTACATTGCCAGTCTATTCCGTCCCATTAAACGGCTTATCGTTACAACAGTAGTGACTATCCTATCAGTCTTTATACTTTCTCAAATACTCCCAGGAGACTGGGAACAAATATATGGCGTTCTGATCTTACTGATTGTGATCAGTGCTGTGATTATTGTTCGTTCAAGGGTTCAGTGGGAATTGGAAGAACAGATTCGGCAACGCAATGAACAGTTGACCGAGAGTTCTACGCGATTTCGAGCTGCAATAAATGCTGGACGCACACTGTTTGCGCTGTTACAAACGGTAGTCGATCCAGATGGACGATTGAGTGACTTTTTGATTGTAGATGCAAACACCCGACTTGCCGTATATCTTGACCAATCCTATACCCTTTTAATTGGTCAGCCAGTTGTAAATGTTCTCCCATCCGCCCTCCTTGAGCATCTGTTGCCACAGTTTCATAAGTTGGTATACAAACAACTCCCTATTCTATATGGCGAGGTGTCTGTAGAGCATATTTGGTGGGAATATCAACTTGTTTCGGTCGGAGAATCAATTGCCTTAAGCCTTGATGATATCACTGCCCGTAAAGATGCAGAGGTGCGCCAGCTTGAACTGCAACGAGAGCGGGAACAAGCCCGTATCCTTAGCAAGTTTATTACTGATGTGTCGCACGACATCATGACCCCTCTATCCATAATCAACAGCAAAGCTTACTTGGCTGGATTGTCTCAGGATTCAGACAAGCGGGATAAGCATTTAGCTGAGATCAATACACAGGTATTTCGATTGAGAGATATGGTTGATCAAATGCTCAGTCAGTCAAAACTCTATCATTTAAAACCTGAAGATCTAGACCTTCAGATCATCGACTTGAATGATCTCCTCGAACATCTTGTCACCGAATTCAGACAAAATGAGCGTTATAGTCAGCGTCAATTGATGTTTCAGCCTTCTCAGGCATTGGGTACGCATCCCGTAGATAAGATTCGTTTGGAGCTGGCGGTTTCAAATTTGATCGAAAACGCCCTCAAATATACCCCAGATACTGGCATGATTACTGTTTGCTGTCAGGAAATTGACCAAGGTATTGCTATTGATGTAAGTGATGAGGGATCTGGAATTCCTCATCACGCGCTAACTGATATCTTTGCGCCGTTTTACCGTCTGGAGACACATCGTCCACAAACTGCTGGTTCAGGACTGGGGTTATCCATTAGCAAGACGATAACTGAGCTACATGGTGGAATCATTACAGCAAAGAATAGACCCACTGGAGGGATGCTTTTCCGAATCTATTTACCGTTCTTAGGGGGTGAAACAGACTCTAACTCTTCCGACACATAGAGTATTTACTATGAATTATTCTTTTACTGTTAAACCCTTAAAAATCATAGGCTTATCGGCGTAAAGCATTCAATAAAAGTCCAATTATTCCCATTCCGCCTAATAAAATAATTGGTAACAAAGGTGGTATGCTATCCGTAGATACGCCTGTGTTTCCCCTTATGTCTACGGGACTTTGAGTAGGTGCTTGTGCTATAGTATCCGGTGGATAAGTAAAAGTCGGCAAGGGAATTTCTTCAAATGGTGTTTCATTTACACTAAGATTTCCTATAGTAGATGGAACATCAATGATCCGTGTACCTGATGTTGAACTTAAGATATCGTCTTGGCTCAATTCCAGTACCTCTGTAGGGGCACTACTTAATGGACCTTGTGGAGTTGCCCAATTAAAGTCTTCTATGATCTCAATTTCATTTGCATCTCCAACGATGTCTACTAGCTCACCATAAATCCATCCCCGTCCATTCGGTGATAATTCAAACTGTATTTCATACCAGCTATAGAATTGCCGATAAACAGGATATAGTGTGCCAAAAGATATTGTACCAAGTGGATCTGCTTCCGGACCGGGTTCAGTCCGCACATTAATACTCCCCGCTTCTTGCCTGACTTCTAATAGCACGACCCCCACTGGCGTTGGAGTAAATGTAGGGGTTGCTGTAGCAACAGATTGTTCTACGAAGGGGGTCGATGTCATGAGAATAACAACAACTGGGGTTGGGCTTTCACGTATTTGGGCGTATGTTGGAAGAATAGGAATGGAAAAGATTATAATCAGTAGCAGAGGGATGGAATGTAAATAATGCAATATTTCTACCTGATCGCTTAAGTTTATTAAAGTTCTACTATGATATTTCATTTAATGATGTGTTTCTAGGTTATTTCGTATTAACCAGCGAAAAGCTAGCGATAATATATTTCAATCTTTTGGATTCTAAGAAATAAACGATTTACCTCATATCATAATGCTCCTCTTATGCGAATCATTCATCGAATACTTAAGCGCGCTAATACCATTCATATATTTATTTATGTCTGTTGCTTAGGATCACTTGATACACTTGATTTATATTAATAAAATAACAAAGGACATAATTCTGATGGCAAACAATACATCAAATAACCAAGTTATCTTTCCACATGATGATGGTTGGGGTGTTCGTAAAGAAGGAAGTGACCATACTACAGCTGTCTACGAATCTCGGGTTGAAGCGCTTGAACGCGCACGCGAAATTGCTACCAATCAAGGTGGCGAAGTCTATATTCTTCACACAGGCGAAGAAACATCTTAGATTGATCTGGCGATTATAACTGTAAAAACGGGGAAGAGATACAAAACCCCGTTTTGATATAATTTACAGTGTTTAAACGGTTCACTTTCGATTATCCCTCGTCTGCTGGTTTCTGCTCATCTTTGTTGCCAAGTAGCATCCAATCTCCATGCGCTTTGAACATCTGATATAAATCTTCAATACACTGCAACTCATAAGACAATAAACTGTACGTACGAGAATCGACGGATTATTGTCTTCATCTTTGCAGAGTATGTTCGGGTTTTCCCTGTGGGATTTTCAGGACTCACGGATTCGTTTTGTATCTTTTGCACCTGTCATATTGTCTCCAATTATTGAAAATAGAAACTTAGGTGATTGGAATATGCGAGTTTTTTACAACAAATAATTGTGATTCATATTACACTATGTATAACAAGATGAATCAAAGGAGACGTATGATGGCAGGTATCATATTATTGATTATGGGTGTGGTATTCATTGGTGCAGGCTTATTATCCGGAAATGTAATCGGGAGTATGATGAAGTCTGCGCCGGAGATGGCACAAGAATCGATAAGAATGGCACAAAATATCTTCACCTATTCATTTGTAGGGATTGGCGCACTTATGTCCTTTTTCGGCGTTATATCACTTGTCCGTGGCGGACGTTCATCAAAAATGACGAAGAAAATCTTACAAGAAGGTGTTGAAGGGCAAGGAACGATTACCTTTGTAGATCGTAATTATCAGGTGCGAATCAATGGTCGTCCCATTTATTCGATCATTGAATATGCTTATAAGGATAGCATGGGGAATCAATATGCGAATCGGATAGATGATGCTAATACGGAGTTTGTGATTCGTGCTGGCTGGCAAGTTGGAGTGCAGATCCCAATTAAATATCTTAGCGAAGATCCGCAGAAGAGTGCCATCATTATGCCCTCTTAGTACTTACCTCTATAATGAAGACATCTTCAGCCCCTCATATAGGGGTTTTGTTTTGTTGCAATACTGTCTTGATGATAATATAAAAGTCGCGTTGAGCTACTTCAGACAACGCGACTTAGCAATTGAATTTAGAGTGCAAAAATGACACACCGCAAGCGAATGCTATGGGTGGTGATTAGTCACCATTCCCATCATCTGTACCGGTTGGATTATCTTCTGGGTTACCATCACCAGTTGTGATTGTATCCGTACCTTCGTCCGTACCTGAGTCAGCGTCGAATTGATTATCCCCTGTTCGTTGATCATTGGTGTCACCATCGACAGTATTTATTGTATCGTCACCATCTGTACCAGTACCCTCTATACCGCCATCACTGGTGTTATTGTTACCACCATAGATGATATCGGTATCACCAGTATCGCCAGTATCCGATAAATTATCGTTGCCATCATTACCACTGCCACCATTGGAGTTGTTGTTACCACCATAGATGGTATCATCATCATCTCCACCTTCGATGGTGTCATCACCGTCATTGCCTGTACCGCCACCAGAATTGTTATTACCACCATAGATGGTGTCATCACCTGCACCACCAAAGATCGTATCATCACCGTCATCTGATGTGCCTGATACAGCATCTAGTGATCCACCATAAATGGTGTCATCACCTGCTAGACCGTAAATTTCATCGTCGCCTTCACCACCATAGATGACATTATTTCCGGTTGTTCCTGTGATGCTATCATTGAAGGAGCTACCATCGACGTTTTCAACATTCGAGATACTATCATTGCCTGAGTTACCACCACTCTTGCTACTACTACTGCCCGAACTCAGGTCAACATCAACACCTGCACCTGCGGCATCTTGATAACTAACTGTGTCTGTTCCACTACCACCATCGATAGTGTCATTACCCTCATTACCTTGGATAACGTCATCCCCACCATTACCATCGAGATTGTTGTCATCACTGTTGCCGATGATTGTATCGTCGAAATTCGATCCAATGACATCTTCGACATCTTGGAGGGTATGGTCATTAGTTGTCCCCGAGACATTACCTACACCTGTACTGAGGTCAACGTTGATCGCATCTGTTAATCCAGAGTAATCGACGGTATCTGTGCCACCTTGTGCATTGATTGTTGTAGAGACTGCTTCGCTGATGACAAAGGTATCGTCATCGCTTGTTCCACTGATATTTTCGACGTTGGTGATTGTCTGTACATCAGTTGTACCAGAGATGGCGACCGACATGCCCGAATTGCTGATCGTTGCTGAGATTGCATCTGGTGCGCCATTATAATCAACGGTGTCATCGCCACTACCACCATCAATGATGTCGTCACCTGCACTATAGTTAATGGTGTCATCACCACCGCCACCATCGATGTTATTATCGAGGTCATTGCCTGTAATGGTATCGGCTTGGTTCGTACCAATAACATCATCAATGAAGTTATCAAAGGTGACAAAAAGGTTGGTTCCCGTAACTGAATTTGTGCTTAAATCGATGTCTAGTCCGCCACCAGTGAATTGGCTGAAGTCGAGTATATCGGTTGCTGTCGCACTACTTGTAATGGTGATATTGGTTACAGCGCTACCATCACCTGTAAATTGGAAGATATTACCCAAAGTATTATCTTCACCAGCATTAAATAAGAATGTTCCACCCACACTGGTGTCTATAATGAAGGTATCATCACCGCTACCGGTGTTAATTTCTTCAATATCAATCAGTGTATCAGTACCAATTTCACTACCAACTGCGGTTATTGTGCTACCAGTCGTTACTGTTATATCAGTTGTCGCAAAGCTAGCATCATAGGTATCTTTAGTGGTTTCGCTACCACCATCAATCGTATTGTCGTTTGAGTCTTGAATAATAAAGGTATCGTCGCCAGAACTACCTACAAAGTCGATAGTTTCAAAGTTATCGAGTTGATCAGTGTCACTACCAGATACTTGAACGCTAATCCCTGACCCGCTGACGGATGCTGTAACTGTTCCAGATACTGTATAGGTTGCTACATCTCCTGTACCATCATCAGCATCATATTTGTTATCAATACCATTTTCTTCAATGATAAAGGTGTCGTTACCATCACCAGTTGTAATGTTTTGGATATTGATGAGTGTATCATTACCGAGAGCTGTTGATGAAATGGTTGTGCCTGAAGACAGTGCATTGACATTGATAACAGCTGTGACTAATGAATAATCGATTTCGTTTGTACCACCAAGGCCGTTGATGATATTGTCGAATTCATCATCTATCGTAAAGATGTCATTACCAGCTGTTCCACTGACATTAACGAATTCAACATTGTTATAAATGTCATTACCGACACCTGTAGAATTATCGGTGACTGTCACAACATCGCCAGCGAGATTACGAGAAATGGTAATGTTATTTGCGTTTAGGATAGTGACAGTATCTGTGCCAGAGGCGGCATCAATAATATTGACTCCATCATCACTGATGGTGAAATTGTCATTACCGCTACCAGTATTGATATTTTCGATGCTAACTAGTGTGTCATTTCCTTCATTGGCACTACTACTTGTACCACTTGAACTATCCAGAATAATTGTGAAATCACTGGTCGAATTACTTTCATCAAACGTGTCGGTATTATTTCCACCATCAATTGTGTCGTCGTTTGCACCACCTGTGATGATATCATTGCCGTCGCCACCATTTAGAATATCATCTCCTGCGCCACCATCAATTGTGTCGTTATCATCACCACCATCAATGGTATCTGCTCCAGCTTCACCATAGAGGAAGTCATCTCCTGCATCACCAAAGATTGTGTCTGCTCCACTATTTGCCCAAATCGTATCGGCACTGGTTGTACCAGAGATATTGTCTGCGACTGTTGTACCACTGATCGACGTAAACGTGCCTGTCAGTGCGATTTCGAGTGAACCTGTGACACTTTGTGATATGGCACTGGAGAGATCGATATTAATACCTGCGGATGTAAATGAACTGAAATCAAGGTGAGAACCTGTTGTCGTTGTTCCAAGTTCAAGCGTTCCAATAACATTGCCGTTGAAGAAGAATATATCAGCACCTGCATTGGAATTAAGCCCATAATCAACATTGCCTGTGATATCGAAGTAATCCGCTCCTGAACCTGTTTCAATATTTTCGATGTTATAGAGGGTATCGGCACCAATGCCTGTTGTTGCGCTAATGCTTGCCTGATTGCCGACAATAGTAACTGTGATAGGTGTTGCCAGAGGAGAATAACTGATGGTGTCATCGCCATCGCCACCATCTAAGATGTTGTCATTGGCATCATCAACAACAAAG
>Ga0070728_10006035_pt1 | contig 11642 bp, 10 predicted proteins | sample tdDd471_FD_66723 | JGI IMG/M metagenome (GOLD analysis project Ga0070728, IMG submission 66723) | Marine sediment microbial communities from the Atlantic coast under amendment with organic carbon and nitrate - tdDd47.1 | ecosystem: Environmental > Aquatic > Marine > Coastal > Sediment | place...
TAGTTGAGACTAAGTACCCTAAAATATGGACCGATTTCCGTTCGAAGAAAGTAGAAAGTTCAACTCCTGTTAGTAGTAAAAGACCTAACTTTTCCGCATAGGCAATTGTTTCTTCTGTATAGGCTGCAAGCGTATCGTGATCCGTAATAGAAATTCCGCTAAGCCCAGCTTCTTTTGCTCTATCAAGAAGCTCTTTTGGCGAAAGGACACCATCTGAACAGGTGGTGTGGGTATGGAGATCTAGTCTGAAATCAATCACTTTTGATCGAGTATGGGATTCTTCTAACTTCATCGTGAAGTGTAATTCCTGTATTACTTTGTACTGTTTCTCGTATGTGTTTAATAAGTTCTTCTATATCTTTTGCAGTCGCATTTCCAGAGTTGACAATGAAGTTGGCATGTTTTGTCGAAACTTCAGCGCCCCCTATTTTATACCCCTTAAGCCCAGATTGTTCAATGAGCAACCCTGCGCCATTTCCTTCGGGGTTTCTGAATATACATCCGGCTGATTTTGCCTTGTATGGCTGTGTATCAATGCGGTATTCGACGATTTTTTTTTGTAGTATTCGAGCCTCAGCGGTAGGCTCAAGTTGGAAGGTCGCTTCAACAATTATCCCTTCCATCGTTTGAAATGGAGAGGTTCTGTAAGCAAATGTGAGCTCATCTCGTGAGTAGCAATGGATCTTTCCATCGAATGTCATGTACCGAACTGAATGGAGCGAATCTTTGGTCTCTTTACCATTTGCTCCAGCATTCATGAAAACTGCGCCTCCGACCGTTCCAGGAATCCCAGATGCGAATTCAAGTCCCCCGAGATTTTGCCTCGAAGCTTTTGCACCGAGAAGGGTAAAGCTCGCGCCACCTCCGGCGGTAACTGTAGCCCCTTCAAACGTGATCTCTTCAAGCTTGATATGGAGCACTAGCCCATCAAACCCTCTGTCATCAAAAAGGATATTGGAACCCTTTCCAAGAGGAAGTATTGCCAGGCTCTTGCGTTTTGCAAATTCGCATGCTTCCTTCAGTTCTTGAAGGGTTTTTACCTGAGCAAAGTAGCGAGCGGGCCCGCCTATTCCGAATGTTGAGTATTGAGAAAGGTCACACTGTGACTGGATTTGCATTGAGTTCCTTATACACGCTATCAAGTATTGCATTGATAAATTTACCGGTACTTTCCGTGCAAAATTTCTTTGCTAATCGAATAGCTTCTGCTATCGATACTTTCGGAGGGACAGCATCATCATATACCAGTTCAAAAAGCGCAAGGCGTAAAATATTTTTTTCAGCTTCAGGAATTCTATCAAAGGTATATTCCGTCGATTTCTCTGCGATTTTTGCGTCTATATCACTCAATTGAGGAATTATTGCGTGTACCCGAGCAAGCGCCATAGAAGCGTATTTTTTGCTGATTTTGAGTTGTTCTGAGACAAAATCAGGGGTTCGCGCCGAAGCGCCACCAACCGTATGGGCAAAAAGTGTAATAAAAACTGCTTCTCTAAATTTTTGTTGTGGTAACGCCATGATACAGAGAGTATAAACGCAAAATCCCTATTAAGTAAAGATGTTCAACTCTTGAATGTGTTCTCTCCTGGTCTTTAAAGGCTTGACGAGATCGAATAGATCTGTAATAAAAAATTAATTTGTTATCGTGGAACTGGTATGTCATTTCAGGTTGAAATTTTTTATATAGGTCATGTTCTTTTAGCAGCATTCCTAGGAGCACTCATAGGGCTCGAGCGTGAGCGTTTTGTCGGGTTGGCAGGTATACGTACCTTTGCAACCGTTGCCATGGGCTCTTGTTTGTTTGGCATTATCTCTTTTCACGCATCCTCCTCTGCTGATCCAACAAGAATCGCTGCACAAATCGTTAGTGGTATCGGTTTTTTAGGCGCTGGTGTTATTTTACGCGATAGAGGTAATGTAAAAGGGCTTACCACAGCAGCTACCCTCTGGGCGACAGCCTCGGTTGGACTTGCGGTTGCACTACAGCTTTATATCATTAGTATTTTTGCCACGATTGTGATCGTTGGCCTCCTTGCGTTACATCGGGTTCCTGGCTGGCTAACTTGGAAATTTAAAAATAGAGAATCACATAACGACGAATGAAAGGTATTTTTCTAGATACAGAAACAAACGGCCTCGATCCATATAGGCATACAGTGATTGAAATAGCAATTAAAGTTGTCGATGTCACTAGTGGAAATGAGTTAGGTGAGTATGCTACACCCATTTATGTTGATGAAGATATGTGGGGAAGAAGTGATAAAGCTAGCCTTCATATCAATGGGTTTCGATATGAAATGCTGAAGGATGCGCCAAAAAAGGAGTCGGTTCAAACCGATATTAAGGCTTTTTTTAAAAAACATAAGTTGAAGCGTGGGCACGCTGTGTTCATCTGCCAAAACCCCTCTTTTGATAGGGTATTTTTTGCGCACCTCATTAGTTCACAAGAGCAGGAGATGCATGCCTATCCGTATCACTGGCTCGATCTTGCTTCGATGTACTGGGGTATTTGTCTTAAAGATTGCCAGCGAGATCTTCCCTGGAACACTGGATTTTCGAAGAACAATATCGCTGAGATATATGACATCCCTCCTGAAGGGATTCCGCATAGAGCAATCAACGGTGTCAATCACCTAATCGCGTGTTACCAGGCTGTTGTTGGGTATAAGACTGCAAAGGATCCCCTCTAAAACCGGCTTTAATCTCATGTTATGTTTTATCGAGGTGTATCCCTTGTGAACGGAACGAACAACGTGATCTAATTCCGGAACAGGTTGAATGGCGAGCTGTTTTAATGCTTCAGACTGCTCTTTGTTATAGAGAAGGTCTTCAGAGGCTCCTGCCCGAATGAGGTGAATATCTCGAAACCACTGCAAAACAATATCAAAAACATGTTCTGGATTTTCCTCTTCTACTTCCGAGAGATGGTCAAAGCATGAGGAAATATCACCCTGAACGAAACGGGATAGTGCAGCAAATACACTCCCCTCTATTTTTTCTTCATTTTCGTATTCGAGAGCACGAGAAATACTCCCCTGTGCAAGAGAAACTGCTTTTCTAATTTTATCTGCATCAACGCCCTTATCAATGAGGGCTGCTTCTAGTTCTTCTTTTGACAATGCACGAAAAGCGACAAGGCAAGCTCTCGATTGTATTGTCTCAAGTATCAGGTCTACATTTGAAGTGGTAAGGATCAGTACCGTTGTACCCAGCGGTTCTTCAAGCGTTTTGAGCAATGCATTCGCGCCTGATGGTAGCATTCTATCTGCTTCACGGATTAGCAGGAGTTTTTTTTGTGATTCATAGGGGTGTTCAGATGCAGCTTTACGTACTTCTGCCATTGATTCCATGGTGTGAATATACGCTTTCCCTTCGGGATGAAATTCCCTAATATCTGATGGTCTTATACCAAGTTCGTGAGCAAAAGCTCTCGCACAAGTGGTTTTCCCAACACCTTCTGGTCCATAAAATAAAAGAGTGTGATGGACACGGCCCTCTTTTATCATGTGTTGTAGATAGTGAACCGCGGCTTGGTTGCCATGTATTGCATCAAGATGTTGCATGCACGTTTTCTATTTTTTGCAAAACAATTGTTAAAAGCGAAGAGAAGACGGTGTCGATGTCTTGCGATGCATCGATAATATGTATTCTCTCGGGTTCTTTATCAGCTCGTTTTAGAAATCCTTTTCGAACTTCTTCATGAAACTGAAGAGATTCTCTTTCGATCCGGTCTTTGCCATCTCTTGATTTGTGTACTCTATCAAATCCCTCTTCAGGTGATAGATCAAGGAGAAAGGTAACATCAGGTTTGAGCCCGTCAGTTGAAAACTCGCACAACTTCTCTACCTCGTTCATATCGAGATGGCGAGCAACTCCCTGGTAGGCAATGGTAGAATCAGTGAATCGATCACAAAGTACTATCTGATTTTTTTTGAGCGCAGGGGCAATGACTTCTTCGACATGTTGCGCACGGTTTGCCAAGAAGAGTAAAAGCTCAGCCTTATTGCTCAATGATTCCATTTCCAAGAGGAGTTTTCTGATGTTAATGCCGAGTTCACAGCCACCTGGCTCTCTCGTCTGAATTACCTGAAAACCCTCTTGAGTCAAGTAGTCATTGAGCTTTGTCAAAATGGTACTTTTACCAACCCCTTCACCACCTTCAAAGGTAATAAAGAGGCCTCGTTGATGCGCTTTATTCACTCGCCTCTTCGGTGGTTTCTTCAATCTGCTCAATTTTTTGAAGTCCTACAAGGTGGTCATCAAGACGAAGATTTACTACCCGAACACCTTGTGTTGAACGACCCATCACTCGGATGTCATTCATTCTCATTCGAACAGTTTGTCCCGATTGTGACATCATGATAACGCTATCTTCATCACCGACAGCAAGAGCACCTACAACAGCACCGTTTCGTTTGTTAACGATGATAGAGCGAACTCCTACACCACCACGGTTGGTCTGTCTAAATTGCTCTACGCTTGAGCGTTTTCCGTATCCATTTTCGCTGACGATAAGAAGTGTTTCGTTTCCACTTACAACAGCAGATGAAACTACCATATCGTCGGAGTCTTTAAGTTTCACACCACGAACTCCTCGAGCAACACGGCCGATTGGTCGAACGATCGACTCATCAAATCGTACAGCCATACCACCACGAGTAAAGAGCATAATTTGCTCCCCTTCGTGTACAAGGTGGGCATCCATCACTGCATCACCGTCATCGATATTAATCGCATATACACCTTTTCTACGTGGTGAACTAAATGCATTGAGCAGTGTCTTTTTGATGATACCTTTTTTGGTCGTAAGAAGAATAGATGCCTCATCTTCAAAGTCTTTAACTCGAAGCACCGCTGCAATCTGTTCTTCTGGCTGGATTCCTTCAAGGAGAGTAACGAGTGGTTTACCTTTCGAACGTCTACCTGTTTCAGGAATTTGCCATGCTTTTAACCAGTAGCACCGCCCAAAACTAGTAAAGATAATAAGGTTATCATGTGTCGTCGCAGCATAAACATCTTTCAGCGCATCGCCTTCTTTTTTCATATCCATACCGATAACGCCGGTACCACCACGCTTCTGCTCGCGGAATGTAGTCGCTGGCATACGCTTGATGTAGTCATCAGTTGAAATCGTAATGACGATCGGCTCATCTGCAATAAGGTCTTCCATCTGGAATTCACCTTCTGCAGCAACGATTTGCGTTTTTCTATCAGACTTGCTTGATGAAAGAACATCTTGAAGCTCATCTTTAATGATATCACGAACCATTTTCTCAGAAGCGAGGATTGCGCGGAAATGAGCGATTTTTTCTTGAAGGTCTTTGTATTCATCTTCAATTTTTGTACGTTCAAGACCTGTAAGTTGGTAGAGGCGTAGTTCAAGAACTGCCGTCGCTTGTCGTTCAGTGAAGTCGTATCGAGAGATCAACTCTTTCTTCGCTTCATCTCTGTTATCACTTCCGCGGATAAGCTTCACAATCTCGTCAAGGTGATCAAGTGCTTTCAGGTATCCCTCTAAGAGGTGGGCTCTCGCTTCAGCTTTCTTGAGTTCATACCGAGTTCTCGCTCTGACAACTTCAATTCTATGGTCAACCCATGACGACATAAGTTGTTTGATGTTCATTACACGTGGCAATCCCTTGTCAAGAGCCAGCATGTTACATCCGAAAGTGATCTGGAGGTCAGTAAACTTGTAAAGTTGATTGATGGTTACATCAGGTATTTCACCACGCTTAAGATCAATCACAACCCGCATTCCATCTTTATCAGATTCATCTCTGATATCAGAAACGCCAGTCATTGTCTTTTCGTTAACGAGCATCGCTACTTTTTCAACAAGTCGCGCTTTGTTCACGTTGTATGGGATTTCATCGATAACGAGTCGTTGACGATCGCCTGGTCCCGGCATATCTTCAACACGGATCACACCACGTAGCGTAATTTTTCCTCGACCGGTATGATACGCTTCTTTTACCCCTCTGTATCCACAAATCATTCCACCTGTTGGGAAGTCAGGTGCAGGCATTATTTCCATGATCTGTTCGATAGTAATCGAAGGATCATCGATGAGCTGAAGCATAGCAGTCGTTAATTCACCCAAGTTATGAGGAGGAATGTTCGTCGCCATACCAACTGCGATACCTGAGGATCCATTACAGAGAAGATTTGGAAACTTTGCAGGGAAAACAGTAGGTTCTTTTTTCGTTTCATCGTAGTTCTGGACGTACTCAACAGTTTCTTTGTCGAGGTCTTCCATCAATGCCATCGAAGCTTTCGTCAGACGAGCTTCTGTATAACGCATCGCAGCTGGAGGGTCACCGTCAACAGAACCGAAGTTTCCTTGACCGTTTATAAGTGAATATCTCATAACCCAGTTTTGAGCCATACGTACGAGCGTTGGGTAAATTACCGATTCACCATGAGGGTGATAGTCCCCTGAAGTATCACCACAAATTTTCGCACATTTTCTATGCTTTCCACCAGGAGAGAGGTTAAGTTGTCTCATCGCAAAAAGCACTCGACGTTGTGAGGGTTTTAGACCATCACGAGCATCTGGGAGTGCTCGAGAAATAATCACAGACATTGAGTAGCGGAGATAGCTCTCCTTCATCTCATCTTCAACATTACGTGGGAGTACGATTTCACCTTCAGTATACGACATGGAACACCTTAAATATCTAAGTTCTTAACAGAGAGGGCATGGGTTTCTATAAATGCACGTCGGGGAGCAACCTCTTCACCCATCAGCATTGTAAACATGTGATCAGCTGCAACCACATCAGGTAGCGTAACCTGAATAAGTGTGCGTTTTTCAGGATCCATAGTTGTCTCCCATAGCTGGTCTGCATTCATTTCACCGAGACCCTTGTATCTCTGGACCTCAACGCCTTTGCGGCCATTTTCTCGTAAGAACTCAACGAGCTCTTTGAGGAGGAATACAGGATTCGCCTGCTCGTTTTCTTCAACGATATCAAGCAGTTTCCCATCAGCAACAGTATATTGCTCTAAAGAGAAGTTAAATTGTGCAAGTTTCTCTTTGATTCCGAGAAGCTTTCCTGGCTCATAAAGCTCTAGGAAAGAAAGTTTTTTTGGAGTGAATTGCTTCATCTCTTCAGTAAGCTCAGCCTCAGGAATTGAAGCGATCGTTTCTTCAAATCGCTTTTTCTGTTCAGCTTCAAATTCATGTTGAAGATCAGCAAGTTGCTCAGGAGTATGAGCGAAACGTGTTGAATCACCAATTCGAACGAGATAGCTTGGAAACTCCCCATCCTCATTTTTTGAGGTAAGGAATTCACGATAAGGAACCCCTTTTCGCTCAATTGAGTTAATAAGTAGTTCTACTTCTAGGATTGCATATACGAGCGTTTTAAATTCGTCAGTTTCAAGTGCTTCATTGTGGGAAGCTAGTCTGATATCTACATCACTCATACCCAAACTAAGAAGATATTCATCCATTTCCCTTTCCGAGTGGATATACCGGCTCACTTTTTTACGTGAAACTCGATAGAGTGGTGGCTGTGCGATGTACACATAGTTGTTCTCGATAAGCTCGAGCATATGCCTATAGAAGAACGTCAGAAGAAGCGTTCTAATATGGGATCCGTCAACGTCGGCATCCGTCATGATGATAATTTTATGATAGCGAAGCTTCGTAACATCGAAGTTGTTTTTCCCAATTCCGCAACCAAATGCAGAAATCATTGTTCCAACTTCTTCGTTTTTGAGTACTTTCTCAAGTCGTGCTTTCTCAACGTTTAAGATTTTACCTCGAATCGGCAAAATCGCCTGGTAGCGTCTATCTCTACCCAGCTTTGCTGAACCACCCGCAGAGTCACCCTCAACAATGTAGATTTCACATTTCTCAGGATCTCTTTCCTGACAGTCGGCTAGTTTTCCTGGAAGACGCCCGCTATCAAGTACTGTCTTCCTTAATGTTAGCTCTCTCGCCTTTCGAGCAGCTTCTCGTGCTTGTGCTGCAAGGATAGCTTTATCAACTATCGTTTTCGATATAGATGGATTCTCTTCGAGGTATGTCGAAAGATGCTCACCAACAATTTGCTGCACAACAGAGGCAACTTCACTGTTTCCGAGCCGTTGCTTCGTCTGCCCCTCAAACTGAGGATTAGCAATCTTAATCGAAAGAACTGCAACAAGACCCTCTCTCATATCATCTCCAGTCACTGAGACCTTCGAGTTCTTCAAGAGGTTGTTTCCCTTGATGTATCCGTTAAGAGAACGGGTAAGTGCGGCAGAAAACCCTGTTACGTGCGTTCCACCCTGTCTCGTAGCAATGTTGTTCACGAAACTATGGATTGTCTCAGTATAGGTATCATTCCACTGGAGTGCTACCTCAAACTCTACTGGACCATCGTGTAACTCTTTCTCTCCAGAAATGAAGATCGGTTTATCGAAAAGAGAGTTCTTGTTCTCATTGAGGTAGGATACGAATGATGAAATTCCACCCTCGTAGTTAAATACTACAGGCTCTTTTGAAGGATCTCTTTCATCCTTAAATTTGATGAAAATGCCTCGGTTAAGAAATGCTAGTTCTCGTAGCCTTTTTGCTAGAATATCGTAGTCAAATTCGAGAACACTAAATATCTGTTCATCAGGCCAGAAAGTAACTTTTGTTCCACGTTCTTTTGTCTCGCCAACAACCTTCAGAGGGCTTGAAACTTTTCCTCGAGCAAAATCGATTTCATACTGCGTTCCGTTTTGATGGATTTGAACTTGCAGTTTTTTAGACACTGCGTTCACACAAGATACACCCACACCGTGTAGACCACCGGAAACTTTGTATGTGTTTTTGTCGAATTTACCACCAGCGTGAAGAATAGTCATTACAACTTCAACAGCAGAAACTTCTCTCCCTTGTTTTTTCGACTCTTTTTCATGTCGACCAACCGGAATACCACGACCGTTATCAACGATTGTTGCAGAACCGTCTTCGTGAAGAATAACATTAATTTCCGTACAATGTCCTGCCATCGCTTCATCGATACAGTTATCAACAACTTCGTAGATCAACTGATGAAGACCGTTGGTTGAAGTATCGCCAATATACATACCAGGACGTTCTCGAACAGCTTGAAGCCCTTCTAAGACCGTGATTGAACTGGCATCGTATTCCTGTGATTTTGTCATTGCGTTATCCTTTTACCCTATGAAGAATTGTATGTTTTTTATCCCAGCTGAGGGAAATTTTTCTCGAAGCTTGAAAAGCAGCTTTGTTTTTTCTGGTCCCGATAGAAGACTCAAAAGTGTAGAGTTAGTGACCTTAATTTTCAGTGTCCCTTGAGAGAATCCCTCAACGGCTGTCATCTTTGCAAGCTTTACTCCAATAAGCTCCGGCCAAGCATCAATCAAATATTTAACCTTGGCAGCATGCATAGTTTCATACCCTTTTAGAACATTTGGAAGCAACTCTTTAATGTGCCTTCCGGTGGGCTTTGAGCCTTGATAGTTCTTTGGGATTCTAGCCATAAGCATACACTATTTTCGATTGAATAACGACCGTTTTTTTGTAAAAAAATATCATCTGGATCAATGTGGGTCAATATAACTTTCTTCAATCAAAATAGCAAGCTTTTCATTGAGATTTAGGAAAGATTTTACGCATTAACACGCAACTGATTCTATATAGTTTTTTAGTGCAAGTGCCTCATGCACAGTGAATGTGGAAATTTCAGTACCCGTCGGGGAAAGCCTTTTCATTAACTCACCTTCTTCGACTTTGAAATACGGACTTACCTCTCGGATAACTTGTTCAGGAATTCTCAACTCCGCCTCTTCAATGATATCTCCCTTAAGTTCGTATGCTTTTCTAAGAGGTCGGGGAGAGGTAGAGAACGTCGAAAGAGCACCTCGAACATGCCGCAATTCGATCCCTTTCACAGGGATAGAGTCGTCTACAATCACTCCATCTTTTGTAATGACAAATGCTGATGGGTGAGCGACATCAAGAGTACGGTCCGTAAGTTCAACTTCTGCACGAGCTAACACCGCCCTTAATACCTTCTCTTTATTCGAAACTGAAACCGTAAGTAACTCATCTTTGGAGTTACCACCTATGATAGTTACCGACAGCACTCCCGAAGGAAACTCAGCTAGAAAAGCACCAACACTCTCTTCTTCAGTACGGACATCTACGTGGGCAAGCCCTATCATGCCGCTTTCTGGGTGATAAATAGCAATTGCAATACATTCACCAATACTCGAAGTTCCCAAGTCGAGTCCTGTACAAATGGCGTATTCATTCTGTTCAACGAGATATGCGCTGGAATACTCCTTCCCTTGAAGTTTGTCATACCGAAGAATCCCGTATTCTCGAGCCTGAGGAAAATCCCCTTTTCCCATGCAAATTTTTGCCATTTCTTCGAGGGCACGAGTAGTTAAGGCTGGAATTGGGCTCAGTCTCGCGGATTCGAGTGCTCTAATAGCTCGGTCGGCTCTTCCAGCCCTTGCAAAAAGAACACCCTTGGAAAAGGCTTTTTCACCTTCCATATCAACAGCTGACTCTAAAGCAATTACGCTTTCTTCTGCATCAGTTGATCCGGAGCCTGATGCAGCCCCACCTAGAGCGAAAAACCCATGAATACTTGCCATAACATACTACTCCTCTTACTCAGAGAGTATTATAACAAAAATTTTAATTTTAATCCAGCGGAAGAGCAGAAGTTATTTCATTGAAATATAAGGGGTTATGATTTTAAGAACCCAAGTTAAAGAACAAACTGGATTGTTATGGTCAAAATAAGCTATGATACCTCGAAAAATAAGGACCGATATGTACAAACCAGAACAAATACGAAATATTGCGATTATCGCACACATTGACCATGGGAAAACCACCCTCTTGGACAGTATGCTCCATCAGGCCCAAACCTTCCGCTCAAACGAAGCAATTCCGGAACGTGTAATGGACAGCTACGACCTCGAGAAAGAGCGCGGTATCACCATTTTCGCAAAACATACCTCGATCGTGTACAAAGATTGTAAAATTAACATCATCGACACTCCTGGACACGCCGATTTTTCTGGTGAAGTAGAGCGAATTCTTGGAATGGTGAATTGTGTACTTTTACTCGTTGATGCACAAGAAGGCCCAATGCCTCAGACTCGATTTGTTTTATCTCAAGCGCTTAAATCAGGCTTAAAACCAATCGTTGTTTTAAACAAGATTGACAGACCTCACGCTGACCCAGACAGAGTCCTCGACGAAACGTTCGATCTTTTCGTTGAACTTGGTGCTGATGACGAGCAGCTCGACTTCCCATATATCTATGTATCAGGTCTCGAAGGCTTCGCTAAACATACTGTTGACGAAGAGTCTGATAATATGCAGCCTCTTTTCGACATGATTTTGGACAAGGTACCAGCCCCTATCGGAAACACAGAACTCCCCTTCTTGATGCAATGTAGTACTGTCTCATACGATGACTTCGTTGGAAGACAGGCAACAGGAAGAATCCTCGAGGGAACTATCAAGAAAAACGATTCGTTCACACTTGTTAATGCCCAAGGCGAACATACGCAACACAAAACGGTGAAAGTTGAGGGGTACCTTGGACTAAAGAAAGTCGAAATGGACCAGGCATCGGTTGGTGATATTGTAAGTATTTCGGGCGCTCCTGAAGTTACGA
>Ga0070728_10006036_pt1 | contig 11636 bp, 11 predicted proteins | sample tdDd471_FD_66723 | JGI IMG/M metagenome (GOLD analysis project Ga0070728, IMG submission 66723) | Marine sediment microbial communities from the Atlantic coast under amendment with organic carbon and nitrate - tdDd47.1 | ecosystem: Environmental > Aquatic > Marine > Coastal > Sediment | place...
AAAAAACGCAGGGGAATCGTAGAAATCTAAAAGCGCAGAGTAATCTCTACGCCATCACTGATTATTGAGCAGAGGGTTTATTACGTCGCAAATTGATCGTTGAAGAAGGTACGCACAATCATAACAACGACGACCGCACCGATCACACCAGCGATAATGCCACCGAAGATTGGCACACTGATAATCCCTGTCCAACCGAGGATTCCCAAGAATAACGATCCAGCTACGCCACCAATCATACCCATGACGATATTACCGATCAAACCATAGTCTTCGCCACGTAACAGTTTACCTGCGAAGTATCCCGTTATTGACCAGATTACAAGCGAAATCGCAAACCCAATGATATTGCCGATGAAGCCTGACAAGAAAATTGCACCAATTATCAAGCCGATAACAATTACAATTCCAATTCCAACTGACATAGGATCATTCCTCCATAAACAACTTATATCTATTATACGGACATTTTATGGATTCGTCGCAAAATTGACGGATATTTTTACAACTTTGTCAGGCTATCTAACCAATCTAATATTGTGCGAGCAAGTGCAATCCGCTTATCACTAAAGCCATGGTCAGCATCCAATATCACATGGGTCAACTGCTGGGCATTGTTGCGCTCTAACATATGAACCATTGGCGTATGATGCAATGATAACGGCACACCATCATCCCGTCCCCCTGCGACCAGCAAGACATCCAAGTGGCTTAAAGTTTTGGCAAGGCGCATCGTATCAAAGTCATCCATATATTGTACGACTTCATCAATCAGGTTATCAGCCGTCACACCAGACAATGGTGGTAAGCTCTCTTCAAAAAATTCCATACTATACCGTTTCGCATCTTCACTGTCAGCAACAGTCTCTCCCCAAACACCTATATTCACACCTGCAATTGATGCCACACGCTTAACCAACCCTTTGCCAGCCATATGGAGTGCCGTCCAGCCCCCCATGCTATGCCCGATGACTATAATTTTTTCAGGGTCGATATTAAAATGTTGCACAGTTTGTGGGTCACGGAGGTACTGTAACGCTGTTTCAGCATCTTCCAACACATGACTAAACCGAAACTCACCTTCACTACCCCATGCCCCACGATAATGAAAGACCATCACATTATAGCCTGCACGACGGAATATCTGTGCGAGGTCAAAATTACGTTCGTGACCGGGAAAACCATGTAATAACAATATCGTGGGATGCGGTCCTGCACCCTGTGGGGCATACATGATCCCATTGAGTTGTGCGCCATGGCTTTCAAATAGCACATCCATCATCTTGGCAGGAAAGTCGGCATCAATAATAGGCGGGTCTTGCGATATAGGATCATAGGACATATGAAATTCCCTCAAAAGTCGATTAGGTAGTTGAATGTTGTAAAATATTATGATGAGATAATCGTATCGTAAATTTTGTGCCTTCGCCTAGCTCACTACTTACATCAATAGACCCATGGTGCAATTCGACAACTCGGCGGACAATTGCCAAGCCTAAGCCCGTCCCTCGCTCAAACTCACGCGCATTATCAGCACGATAGAAGCGGTCAAAGATATGTGCCATATCATCAGGTTTAATGCCAATACCGGTATCACCGATTTCACAGACAACCTCATCGTCTTTGATAGACGTGCGAACAATTATCTTACCACCGTCTTCACTATAGTTTGTCGCATTTTCTAGTAAATTAAGTAGGGCGCGCATCAGATCAGATTCACTCCCAATAATCACAGGTGAAATGGATGTTAAGTCTAAATCAAGTTGTAGATTTTTATGTTGCATTTTAGGGTACAGTTGTTGCGTGACATGTTTCAGCAATTCATTCAGATTAATCAATGATTGACTCGGATATTGAATATGGTCAAGATGTGAGATCGTCAGAATATCTTCTATCATTCTATCGAGGCGATCCAATTGATAGTTAATCCGTCCAATATACTCAACTTGTCGTGACCCGTCCTTGATATTTTCAATGAGGTAGGTCGAATTTTTAATAACACTTAAAGGGGTTTTAAGATCATGGGTCATATGACCAATGAATTCTTGTAAAAAGTCGTTGTTTTGTTTTTGGATATGTAACTCAAGACGTTCATCTTCTGCCCGTTTGCTATCGATGACACTAGCAATACTGTCACCAACGTAAGTTAATAAATCAAGGTCGGATTGCCGATAAGCATCCTTATCGTCATAATCTTGGACCACGATCACACCTATCACATCCTGTTGTATCTTAAGCGGTGTACCTAACCATATTTTAGGTAATTTACCGATTAATTTAAGTTCCGGTATGGCTTTCTGATCATCTTCCGTTAGCATCTGAGATTGGCTCGTAAGACGGACATAGTCTGTTAAGCCACCGGTCAAGTCTTGTGGTGACCAGTCATCAACACCTACATCATTACCATAAGGGAAAGAATACATCCCTGTTTTTTCATCATATAGGGCGACATAACAATTCGAGACATTTATAAGCCCACCAAGTTGTTCAAATGTATAGTGAAGCAAAGCAGACAGATTATCTGTTTCGTGTCGCGATCGTGAGATATTGAGTAAGACTTGTTGAATCTGTTCGGCACGTTTACGCTCGGTGACATCTTGCACAATTCCAAAAATTTTTATCACCCGCTTCTTTTCATCAAATATAGGATCACCGACAGCATACAAGTCCTTACGGATTCCATTTGATAATATAATGGAATGTTCTACTTCATAAGGTTGACCCGTTTCTATGGTCTTCTGTACCATTGCCATCACCTCGTGATAAGCATCTTCTGGCATTAGGGTTTGATACGTTTTAAGTGTAATGGGTACACCAATAGGCAGACCAAAGATGCGATAAGTTTCATCTGACCAATTGACTCTCTGGGTTTGGATATCCAATTCAAAATTACCAAGATGTGCTAGAACCTCTGCCCGTTTGAGGTAATCGGTACTTTGTTGCAATTCCTGTGATATGTTTTGGGTTATTGTTGTGGACTCTAGCATAAATTGCGAAACACGATAGAACAGAATACCAACGATAAAAAAGACAAATGAATAAGCCATCCATGCAATTTCAATTGGTGTTATTGGATTATTCACTTGAATGATATAACCCGATTGCGTCCCATAAACTAAGCCCAAGCCTAATAAACTACAGACTCCTGCGGCATACAACGGTGTATACTTACCAAATAGAATACTTGCTAAGATAATCACAACCACATACGCACTGTTGACGGGTGAATAGATTCCGCCGGTATTCATTGCACCAAGTGTCACATTTAATAAGGTCAAGCATACCAGCAAAATAGAGACCACTCTAAAATAGCCCAGACGAAACAAAAATTTTAGCAAGATACTACTCATCAGCATGACCGAGAGTATCATGGCGTATATCTTATCAGCCTGAATAACCAGAATGACCGATAAAAATAGTGCTAAGCTGGCAATAAAAATCAACAAGATAATATTGACGATATTTGTGATTATCGCTTGATTGGTATCTACCACTGTAAATACAGTGAAGATTTTCCTCACTCGACCCTGCATACTGAGATTATCCTAATAAATCACATCTTACGCCCATTCTAACACTAATCAAACCAGTCTCCAATTGAGATAACACATGTTCGTTGAATTAAGACTTAAGCCCGTTTCGATTAAAAGCATTTACAATTTTCGCATTTCAGAGCGTCATACAGTATGATGGGAACAAGATTACAACGTTATTTAATTACTGAAAGACGATGTTATGACGGCTACACATTTTGATTCTCTGCCTGAGCTAACCCCCACGAATTTTATCAACCGCGAATTAAGCACCATTGACTTCCAGAAACGTGTGCTTGCCCTCGCTGAAGATGAAACCACACCACTTTTGGAGCGCGTAAAATTTATTGCGATCGTAGGGAATAATCTGGATGAATTTTATATGGTGCGGGTAGCTGGTTATATTCAAAAAATGAAGCTGACCAATCCTACAACACGTCCAGATGGATTTACTCCGTCGCAACTACTACGCAGTATCCGAGAAGAAGTTTCCGCATTAATTGCTAGACAGCGTAAAGTCCGTAAACACATTTTTAATCTGTTGGATAAAGAGGGGATTCGTTTTCTCAAAACACATCAGCTAGATGCCACACAGCAACAAGCCATCTCACACTATTTTAAAGAAGAAGTCTTCCCAGTACTTACTCCCTTAGGGGTTGACCACGCACGCCCCTTCCCGTTTATCTCTAACCTGAGCTTAAACCTAGGGGTTTATTTAGAACGAGAACGGGACGACGGTACACAAGGATTAGATTTTGCACGGATTAAAGTTCCGGTTGATGTTTTGCCACGGATTATCCGTCTAGAAAAAGTTATGTCCAAATATGCTGGTATCGAGCAAGATACATACCACTTTCTCTGGATTGAAGACATTATCCGCAACAACTTATCCGAATTATTTCCCGGTATGAAGATTATCGAAGCTTATCCCTTCCGTATCTTACGGAATGCGGATATTGATTATGAACACGAGCAAGAGGAAGATCTGCTGGATGTAAAATCAATCATTGAGCAAGGCGTGCGTGAACGACGCTTTGGATCAGTTGTCCGTTTGAGTGTTCCCACAGAGATCAGTGAACGAATGCTCAGTCGCTTGATGACCTCGCTTGGTGTTCCATCTAACCATGAGGTCTATACCATTGAAGGTGAACTTGGGACAGCTGATTTATTTGAGGTATTACAGGTAGATCGACCAGACTTAAAAGACAAACAATATGTACCGCGTCAAGTTGATCTTTTCACACAATCTGTTAACTTTTTCGATGTCATTCGTAAGCAAGATGTCATCGTTCACCATCCCTATGATTCTTTTGCACCCGTTGAAGATTTCTTTAAAAGAGCCGCACGTGACCCCGATGTTCTTGCAATCAAAGCGACACTTTACCGCGTTGGCAAAAATTCACCTGTGGTCAATGCCTTGATGGAAGCCCGTGAAAATGATAAGCAAGTCACCGTCTTGGTTGAACTCAAGGCACGATTTGATGAAGAGAATAATCTGGAATGGGTGACAGCATTAGAGGAAAAAGGGGTGCATGTTGTCTATGGTGTAGAAGAATTACCCGTCAAAACACATGCCAAAGTTGCGATGGTTGTTCGTCGCGAGCATGATGGAATGCGCCGTTATGTGCATCTAGGGACAGGCAATTATAATGCCTCAACCGCCCGCTTATATACTGATGTCGGTCTCTTTACATCTGATGCAGAAATTGCAGATGATGCAACCCGCCTCTTCAACCGTTTAACAGGGTTTGCACCTGACACAGCTTATAGCCGTCTGTTGGTCGCCCCTGAATTTCTGCATGATAGTTTTATGGCATTAATTGATAACGAAATCGAAGCAGCATTAGAAGGTAAAAAAGCCCATCTAATCTTTAAAATGAACCAGCTTGAAGACGACGTGACGATTCAAAAGTTATATCAAGCCTCGCGCGCAGGCGTACGGATTGACTTAATCATACGTGGTTTATGTTGCTTACGTCCGGGTGTTGCAGATTTGAGCGAAAACATTCGTGTTCAGAGTATTGTCGGACGCTTCCTAGAACACAGCCGCATTTATTATTTCAAGAATGCCCCTGAACATCATCGTTTGTATATGGGTAGCGCTGACATGATGCGCCGTAACCTCTATAATCGTGTGGAAGTGATCTTTCCTGTACTTGATCCGCGTATTCAGTGGCGTGTTTTGCGTCTTTTACAGACATCCTTGCTTGATGTACGCAACTCATGGATACTAACAGCCGATGAACAATATGAACGCCTGTGGGACACCAAAGACCTCGATGCCTTCGATTCACAAGTCATGTTCATGCGGAATAGCTTTGGGGTTGAGGATGTGCCAGAGTAAGTTATATTGACCATATTATTCGTAATGAAGATGACCTCAATTGCATTCGTGAATATGTATCATACAATCCTGCTCGATGGGAAGTTGATGTATTTTACAAATGAACTCCCTTTTTCTTTCAGGATAACAGGATGACACATCGGTCATCCCCTACTATAGGATTAAACCGATGTGTCGATCTCATTTACTGACTACTTCAAGGATTATTACCGTCTACTTGGGAATGTATATTGCACTGTATATGTAATGACTTGTTCTACATCGGGCTCAACATTCACACGAAATTCAACAGATGATGAGTTGGTCTGTACAAACGGAATTGAGCTATTGATGATTTCCCAATTGCTCCAACGATATAGGCGTTCTGGCAAGCGGATTTCTACGGTTTCTTCATCTTTACGATTACGGAGTCGAATCTCAAATGTCTCTTGGATGACATCCTTAGAAATCACTTCAAAATTGGTCTGAGTTCGCTCTCCAACCAGATCAAACGCATTGCCGAGGAAGATACGAACATCTTCACCTTCTGGCGTATGACCGATATGATTTTCACCAATCAGCAAGCCTGCCCCATCAGTATCTTCTTGATACACACGAATGCGACCCGCAGGTAAATCTGCGGCTAAACCACTTTCTTCACCCGTATTGAATTCGAGAAACGTCTGAACCGTGCCTTCGGTATATGTGCCGTAACCTTCTGGATAATCAATCGGGGAATAATATGATCCAAATTCTGGGGAGGCATCAAACACAAAAAATGTCGTCGCCAAAATATTCGAGCCTGTCACAAATTCGATTTGCTTGGTTTCGTTGTTGCCAACGGTTACAGGTCGTCCGATTTCGTACAATTGATACTCGAATAATTCACGTTGTTCGATCGCATTTCCACCTGCAAAATCATCAACCATATCCATTTCCATCACCTGAGCGCGTGCCACTGGTGCGTCGGGTTGGATGCGATTGAGTTCGCCTGCCACCAATTTAAGTTGGGCATTCTCAAAAGCACGACCACTATTATTATTGAGCGTCACCCACCCGTTAATGTCAAGTGAACCTTCGTCAGTGCCTAGCAATACATTGTAATCAGCTGACCAATTCATACCACCAGCGAGATAGGTCAATTCAACTTGTTGCTCACCTGAAAGGGAGCTACTTAATTGCCATTGCAAAGTCGGACGGGTAATTAAGCCATCAGGTAAAGCAGGGAAACGAATATCACGCGCATTGCTTAAACTGATAACCACAACTTCGCCCGTGTCCGTCCGCAAAATGGCTTCACCATTGCGTCCACTGAGCAATTGTCCAGCATAAACCGTGCCGTCTTCGGTTGTGATATCGATGGTTTCATCCAGATAACGCGCCAGTAGGGCATCACTATTAACCAGATCATAGATATAATTCTGTTCGAGGACGTATGTACCATCGGGGTTGGTCAATGATTTAAATGTCACAGATGTACGGTCAATCGTTGCCGCCACATCCGTAAAGTTAACAGTGTTCAAGCCTTCATCAAGTGTCAAAGTACGTTGGTCACGGATCAGCGCAGTACCTTCGTTATAAACTGTGACTGCAACACCATCACTGGTATCTTGTGCATTCACCATCAGAAGGCTACTAACTATAAACAACCCGAGCACAACAAATTTTAGTTTTTGCATTGTATCTCCTTAGATAAGTATCGTATCTAGAATGTCATGAAAATCCGTAGAGATGGGTTATGATTCTACCCACAACTGCTTAACATGATATACCATGTCAGTTTAGAGATTACGATAGTTTGTAAAAATACACAACCATGACCGTTATACGCTATGATAGGTTTGCAGGAATGAAAGGATTTTTTTAATGCCAAGACCTGATGTGAGTGAAGAACGCAAAGCACAAATTTTGGATGCCGCCGCAATTGTTTTTAGCCAACAAGGATTCGCTGATACACGGATGGATGACATTGTGAAACAGAGCGGGTTGAGCAAGGGGGCGCTCTACTGGTACTTTAAGAGTAAGGATGAAATTATTCTTGCCTTGATGTATCGGTTTTTCGATCAAGATTTAGACAATTTAGATCATCTAATCGATGGAAATGAATCCGTCCGCGAAGCCCTATTACATTATATAAAAGGCTTAGTATCTGTTTTTGCCGATATGCAAACCCTTATACCTTTAGTATATGACTTCTATTCATCTGCCATCCGTGATGCTGATAAACGTGAATTTTTTAAGACCTACTTCCAACAATATCAAACCCGAATCCGAGAGATTATCAATCATGGCATCGTTGTAGGTGAGTTCAAGCCAACTGATGTTGATGCGTTTACATTGACTATAACAGCTCTGATAGAAGGACTTTTTCTTTTAAATACGATGGGGGTCAATATGCCCGATCTTAGCCAACAGTTTATAACAAGCGTTTCCTTCTTATTAGATAGTATTCAGGTAGAATAATTTTTTGCACATTTTATATACTGACTGGTCAGTTTATGATTGACTTATCAGAAAATTGTCATACGATGTAGTTAACCGACTCACTAGTCAGTTATATAGAAAATGTGGAGACATCATAATGACAAGCAAAGGTTTAGTCGCACATCCCCCAACGGGTATCTTACGTTGGTTTTTACGATTTCCGATTGTGATGTACCGCCTCGGATTAGGTGGTTTATTGGGTGGGCGCTTTATGCTAATTCATCATATCGGACGAAAATCCGGACAAATGAGAGAAGTTGTTGTTGAAGTAGTCTCGCATGATAAAGCCCGTGACATATATTATGTTGCATCAGGTTGGGGATACAGCGCACAGTGGTATCGTAATTTAGTGGCAACATCGGAAGTGGATATTGAGGTCGGATGGTGTAAACTCCATGTTAGGGCAGAATCCATATCCCCAACAGATGGCGCGGAGATATTAAATCAATATCATCAACAACATCCATTTACAGCAAATCAACTCAGTCAAATAATGGGGGTAGATATACGCCACGCATCAGTGGACGAGATGGTAGAGATCGTCCGGAATTCTTTACCGATTGTTGCATTTCATCCTATTTGAGGTTGAGATGATTTGATCACAAACATGATCATTATAATGTGCCAAAAAGGTGGAGTCGACTATTCAATGCGACCCCACCTTGAAATATCAATGTGAAAGAAAAAGACTATTCGTCGCTATCAACAATTGTTACTTGACTAGCTTGCAGTCCTTTACGACCTTCGGTGACTTCAAATTCAACTTTTGCACCCTCTTCAAGTGAACGGTAGCCTGCGCCTTGAATTTCCGAATAATGAACAAAAAGATCCTCACCACTATTCTGGGTAATGAAACCATACCCTTTTTCGGCGTTGAACCATTTTACTGTACCTGTTGTGCGTGCCATGAGATAACTCCTGATCTGTATTACTGGGGTTTGCCACAACCCTTTATGCTCAATCTGTCCAATATGGGACTTCAATGAGATTATTGCGGAGAGTACTACTGTGTTGCTTTAAAGTCACACGCAGAACGTGTGTTGTGCTGCAAACTACTGTATTCTCTTGGGTTTTTGGATGCCTCACCACTTGCATCAATGTGACTGAAACTACATGTCCCATATATAATCACACCGCAATTATAGATTAGCATAATCTCAAAAAAAAATAAATCCGAATTTCAAATAAATTTACAAATTTACTGTACTATTGGACACAACAAAACCTATCCCCTGTACCATGCCTCTTTATGCTCAATCTGTCATAGTAAAGTCAGATTTGTTAATGACACGGGAGACTATCTAATGACAACCTATATCAACTTACTCCGTACCAATTCCGATTACACGAAGCTCTGGCTATCTGGCGCAGTCAGCCAGATTGGCGACTGGTTTAATGTGATTGTCCTACTTGCACTGGTATCTGAATATACTGATGGATCAGGGCTGGCAGTTAGTTTATTTTTATTAGCACGTATCGTCCCCCCACTTTTGATTACACCCTATGCTGGCGTACTAGCAGATAAGCTGAACCGCAAGACAATTCTGATTGTGACTGATATTTTACGAGCGATAATCGTCCTTATGTTCCTGTTGAGTACTGGCGCAGAAACATTATGGTTAATCTACGTGCTGACTACCGCCCAATTCTCACTGACAGCCATATTTGAACCTGCCAAATCTGCGATTTTGCCAAACCTCGTTGAACACAAGGACATCATCACTGCCAATACCATCGGCAGTATCACATGGTCAGCGATGTTGGCTATCGGCGCACTCTTAGGTGGTATTGTCGCAGGTGCATTAGGCATTACCGTAGCACTGATTATTGATGCCCTAACTTATCTTTTATCCGCATTATTGACACTCCGCATACAAAGTTATCAACAACCTGTTGCAGAGATAAAGAGTAGTAAAGTACAGGTTAAACCCAATCAGATTATCGAGGGCTTACGATATGCCAGAGCCAACCCACAAGTTGCTATGTCATTGATTGTCAAAGCAGGTGGCGCAGTCGGGAGTACCGATACCTTGATGACAATCTTTGCAACCCAAATCTTTGTCACAATGAATTCTGGCGGAGAGGCATCACTGGGGTTGATGTATGGTACAACAGGTATCGGCGCGGTATTGGGACCGATTTTACTCAATCGCTTCCATGATGGGTCAAATGCACAAATGCGAAAAGCAATATTATGGGGATTTACACTTCTAACACTCGGTTGGGTGATCATCGGGCAAGCATCTGCACTGTGGATCGTAGCGCTGGGATTAGGTGTTCGTGCGATGGGTGGTTCTGCCAATTGGACATATAGCTCTGCGATGATCCAACAGACAACTGATGATCAATATTTAGGGCGAATGTTCTCGTTAGAAACTACCCTGATGCACACTATTGGTATCCTCAGTACGATTGGAACAGGCGCATTAATTGATAGTTTGGGTACAGGACAAGTGCATATCGTGGCATGGATTATCGCTGGGCTGAGCCTGATTCCACTTATTGGCTGGTGGTTACTAACCCAATATACCTCAAAGCATACTAGTCGATTGATGCCATCATATTAGGTTTGAGCTTTAGAGCAGAATCATCTCCATACTGGGCAATGACTTGATTATTTTGCAGGACAATAAATGATCGAGGCTTGCCCGTCCACCATCTATAGCTAAACCGAAATTGGTACGGCTTATCATGAAATGTAAAATCAATAATATCGTTTAGAGCTGCCAAGCTACCTGTAAAGCTAAAGATTGGCTCTCCATTAATTGTTAGCTCGCTATGATCGACAAATATGCCTTCGCGATAGTTAACAGCAAAGTTATTCTTGAGTTTAACCTGTGGCTCTAATTCATAGATTATTAACGGCATCATTGGTTGATTTTACTTCCAATCACGATAAGACTTGATCGCATCATACGCTGACTTAATTTCCTTGAAACGTTGCTCGGCTTCTTCTTTGTCATGTTCACTCACGTCAGGATGATATTCACGTGCCATCTTGCGAAAGGCTTCCTTCACGGCTTCTTGCCCTGCGCTGACTTCAATTTGGAGCGCGAGATAAGCGGCATTGAGTTCATCAACAGGGGCAACCGTCACAGGATGTGTCGTTTTGGTGCGGTAGTGAAATCGCTGACTGGCACGTTCTTGATTGATACGACGTTTAAATTGTGGTGAAGCAATGTCCCCGATATACCAAGTACCTTTGATATTATTCGTAAACTCGCGGCGACGCACAGACACTGTATCGAGCGGGAAATCCAAGGTATGCCAACAATCAAAAACATGCTGGTGCATAG
>Ga0070728_10006042_pt1 | contig 11625 bp, 8 predicted proteins | sample tdDd471_FD_66723 | JGI IMG/M metagenome (GOLD analysis project Ga0070728, IMG submission 66723) | Marine sediment microbial communities from the Atlantic coast under amendment with organic carbon and nitrate - tdDd47.1 | ecosystem: Environmental > Aquatic > Marine > Coastal > Sediment | place...
CCTTCGGGATAGCGCAGATGGATACCGGCCTGACGAAGCAGGCTGTCGAACCGTACCGGCCCCACCCGTTCCAGGAGATCCACGGCAGGGACGTTTAAGGACCGCACCAACGCGTCGGCAGCCGACACCGGACCGGAGAAGTGGCGCGTAAAATTTAAGGGCGTGTACCCTTTGATGGACATAGGGCTGTCCATAAGAAGGCTCTCCGAATGGATGAGGCCCTCTTCCAGGGCGATGGCGTAGAGAAAGGGTTTCAGCGTGGAGCCCGGAGACCGGATGGCCTGAACCATATCCACATGACCGAAGCGCTCGTCATCAAAAAAATCCATGGAGCCTTTGTACCCACGCACCTTGCCTGTTTCATTTTCCACCACCAAAAGAGCCAGAGAGGTTCCCGACGGGACATCGCCTTTGAGGTGTCGCGCAAGCTCTGCCAGGCCCTCCTGGATTGACGGATCCACAGCAGTTTGAATCAAGGCCTCCTGCGGACTCTCCTGCCTCAGGCGACGTGCCAGAAGCGGGGCCCTGAAGGGGGGCCGCCAGGCATGGACAACCAGGGGTTCGGCCACGGCCTCATCCACCAGCAGACGCTTCCAGAGGCCAAAGGCCCCCACACGCGCCAGCACCTTGTTGCGGGCATCAACCGCCCGATCCGGGTGCAGGTCAGGCCGGTTTCGGGACGGTGCCTGGGGCAACACGGCCAGAAGCGCGGCCTCGGCATGGGTCAGCTCTGCCGCCGGTTTCCCCAGATAGGTTAACGCCGCCGCCTGAACCCCCTCCACGGTGCCGCCAAAGGGGGCATGATTCAAATACAGGGTGAGGATCTCGTCCTTGCTGAGTCGGCGTTCCAGTTGAAAAGCCCGAAGCATCTGACCGACCTTGCCGGCAATGGTCCGCCTGTGGGGGTGAAAAATCCGCGCCACCTGCATGGTAAGGGTGGAGCCCCCCGACACAATGCGCCCGTGCTTTACCGCATCCACCAGCGCCCGCCCCATGGCCAGGGGGTTGACCCCGGGGTGCCTGTAGAACCACCGGTCCTCGTAAGCCAGAAGCGCCTCGACATACAGGGGCGACACCTCATCTAAGGTCACCGGATACCGCCAGATCCCCTTGGCATCGGGAAAAACCCGCAAAGGGCTCCCTTCCCGGTCCACCACCGTCACCGCCATACCCTCTCCCGGCTCGGGAATGGCCGGGGGAAAAAGCTGATCCAGGGCAATGACCAAAAGCAGGGCGCAACCCAGCCCTGCAAGAATCCGCTTCCCGTGTTGTCTCAAAAATCCACGCAATGGGTTCTCTTTCGTTGAAAAAGATTTGCCTCCGGCGGGCAGGGGATGATTCCCCGCACCCCAGGTTGCGAGTGCTCCCGCCCCTCGTTCCCCGGCTCGTTCACATCCTCTTAGCCCTTAGCATATCTGTATTGTTGGCAGAAACAACCATTTTGGAGGTTCATGGAAGCCCGCCACGTGGTTCCCACAGAGGGACCATCCTCAGCAACAGCGACAAAAAATACCTGCCGATGATTCCGCCAGACAAAGCAGGACCGGGGAGCCTTGTTTCTCATACATTTCGCAATTTCGCAACGCCACGCTGCTTGCGAAATCTGTACCACCCCTCCCCTGCTGACCTTACAAAAAAAAGGACCTATTCAAACCGAAAAGCAGGCTCCGACCTAAGGACCTGCTTATTAAACGTTTGCCCCCGGCAAGGCCGCCGAAGGCACAACCTGAACAGCTATAAAAAACGCAACATAAAAATCACAATTTTCACACCTGAGCATATTTAAATTCATCTCTATTATGCTTTGACAGGCAACGGGCTGTCGTGTAACTTTATTAAAACCAAGCTCCTGAAAAATAAAGAATTAGCCAACCTCACCAACCCAACCCATGACATTTCACGCAATTCATATCCTGATGATGGTTGAAGACGATCCGTTTGATTCCACATTCAACGAATCTCTTCTGAAATCATGCGGGAAACAATATAAAATGAGTCACACAGACTGCATCGCCAGTGGCCTTGACTTGTTGAAAAGCGATGCCCCTGACCTGTTGCTTCTGGACCTGAACCTCAAAGACGGCAATGGCACGGGTTCTGTGGCGGAGATCAGTTCAACATACCCTGATTTGCCAATTATCGTGCTGACGCCTGATGAGAGAGAAAATACGGCAGCCCTTGTACAAGGATGCGGTGCGCAGGACTACCTTGTAAAGGGCAAATTTGACGCTGAAATGCTCAACCGCAGCGTGCGATACGCCATTGACCGAAAAAAACAAGACGTGGCTCTCTGCAGGCAGCAAACCTTTTTCCACACATTCATCGATGCCCTGGATCACCCGTTGATGCTCATCAACTGCAATTCCGGTGACATCACCATGGCAAATGCCAAAGCAAAAAAACTGTTTTCCGGCATCCTGTTTACAGGGGAGACAACCTGCGACCCGACAGACCCGGCCCCCCTTCCCGGCGTGCTTGCAGAGATGGTCGAACAGGTCAAAACCCATCGGGCCGTGATCTCCAAATACGTGAACGTATCACTGGAAAAGGGGCGGCAGATTCGGTTGGCATTTTACGGGTGCCCCCTCCCCACCAACTCTGATTCAAATGGCCGGGTCGCTCTCTATTGTCACGACATCACGTGGCTCTCCAAACTCCAACCGGATTGGCCGGTGCTGGTGACAGCGATGGAGCAATTTCCAGATGCCGTCCTTATCATGGATGAAGATCGCACAATTCGGTATGTAAATCCGGCTTTTGAAACCCAGTTCGGGTATTCCAATGCTGAAATATACGGCAAAAGCGCCAACCTGCTCATCCCCGTAAAACAACTGCCGGACCTGAATGCCTTGATCCGTCAAGCCCTTGAAAATGGCAAGACCGACCCAGAAAGTCTTGTGTGTCGAAAAAAAGATCTCTCCCTGTTCGAAGTCAAATTTCGAGTCTCACCGGTGTTTGATGACTTGGGCAACCTCATCAACATCGTTGCCGTCACCCAGGATGTAACCGGGCAAAAGAGGTTGAAGTCAATAAAAGAGGCCTCCACACTGACGGAAAATCTCGGGTCGATTTTTTCCGGGATTCGCCATGAAATAGGCAACCCCATGAACTCCATCAAAATGGCCCTGACGGTGCTGAACAAAAACCTGGGGCACTACCCGGAAGCGACCATCCAAGAGTTTATCGAGCGCTCCCTAAGAGAGGTGGAACGGGTGGAATCTCTCCTGAAGGAATTCAAGAACTTCAGCCTCTTCGAGGCCCCATCGGTGGAAAAGAACAGGATTGACGTGATTGTCCAGAATTTCCTTGAGGGCATGAAGAAGAGAAATTCCATCAGGGATATTGCGATGCACAGCCCCCCTCTTCTCCCCCGGGAAGAGGTGTGGGGATACACCGATCCCAAGGCACTTGAGCAGGTGCTCTTGACCCTTACGGACAACGCCATCGATGCCCTTGAGTCGACGGCCCACCCAGAGATCCACTTTCGACTGAGCCAGGCGACGGGGCTGGTTCATCTCGATATTTCGGACAACGGGTGCGGCATGACCGAGGACCAGCAAAAGGATCTGTTTACACCGTTCAACACCTCAAAAATGAACGGCACCGGATTGGGCCTGGTGATGGTGAAAAAAATGCTGGCCAAAATGGACACAACCATACGAATCAAAAGCACTCCCAAGGCCGGCACCTGCGTGACGCTCTGCATTCCAACAGAGAAAAACAATCACTGAAACAGTTGGCAGGCCGTTCTGAGGTCAAGGCTCCTCCAGGGGTTCCTCATCCAATTCACCTGAGCCGGATATTTCATGAGAAAACGATCGAATCCAAATAAAAACTTATCATTACTAATGGTTGCTGTGGAAAATTACGATATCTCAAAAGCACAACATGTCATTCACGGCTTTCTGCTCGCTTTTGTCACCCTACGGGCGAGCCGACTGCACCCATCTTCTGCGTTATCAGACCATTGAGGTAAACAACTACATCTGCAGCTCTGATCCCTTGAATATGGGTGCACTCAACTCGTGAAATATCCGGGCTGAGTGCCTTAAGGCCCCGACGCAAAGGATATCCCATGAAAAACGTCTTGATTGTCGATGATGAAAAGTCCCTGCTCTTAAGCTTGACCGCCGGTTTTGAATCCTTCAAGGACAAATTCACCCTTTATACGGCAAGCAATGGGGTTGAGGCACTGGCCGTGCTGAAATCAACCCCGATAGAGCTGGTGGTCACCGATTTGAAGATGCCGGAAATGGATGGTTTTGAGTTGATCGCCCACATGAGCACCCATTACCCCCAAATCAAGACCATGGTCATGACGGCATACAACACACCCAAGATTGAAGAACGCCTCAGTGGCAATCACGCCATTCCCATTTTTGAAAAGCCTGTGGATTTTGACGAACTGGCCCAGGCGGTATTGGAGGGAATTGATGGCAAAAAGTCCAACGGCCTTTCCGGGATCTCACTGGTCAGCTTCCTTCAGCTCATCAAAACAGAGCGGAAAAGCTTCCTCATCGAGGTGAAAACCAAGAATTTTACCGGGCACATCATCATGGAAAAAGGGGAACTGATCAATGCCGTTTACAATGGAAAAGAAGGGGTTGATGCCATGTACGGCCTGCTTGAAGAGGAGGATGTTCAAATCGAGCTGCTCACGTTGCCCCAGCATAAAATTAAACGCGAGATCACCATGCCATTGATGGGGATTCTGTTTGAATCCATGAAACGCAAGGACGACGTGGCCTCCGCCGAAACGTCCGACACCCTCGCGCTGGAACCGGACGATGATTCGGAGATCGTTTATGACCTTGTGTCGAAGGTCCCACCCGACGAATCTCAAAACGTCGATTCGGATCCACACAGTGCCGTCAATGACACACCTGTTTCACTAACATCACTTCAAATAAAAGGAGTTGACACCATGTCTGAAATCGCTGCAATTCTTGAAAAGTTAAAATCAGTTGAAGGGTTTATGGCAACCGGCATTTTTTCTCCGGAAGGCGAGCTGATCCAGGAGGTAAAAAACGCCAGCATCAATCTTGATGAGGTGGGAGCCCTTGCCAACGACATCCTTCTGAAAGCTCAGAAATCCACAGAAATCATGGGGGTCGGCCGAGGAAAAATGGTTCATATCGAAGCCCCCAAAGCCCATATCCTGGTTCGGTGCCTCAACGAATCCACCGATTTTTCCCAGACAACAACGGGACGCGCCCATATCCATATGGTTGTGATCATAGAAAAGGAAGGCAGCTTTGCCATGGCCAAAATGAAACTGGCCTCACTCATCCAGGAGTTGGCACCGCTGTTCCGGTAATGTGTTGATAACGACTCAACGCCTGTGTAAGTGCTCAGGCAAAAAAATGTTCATGTTTCATAAAAAATGCCGTAGCGATTTTACCTGAGACTCGAAGGTTAAATCGCTGCGGCACCCCGCTTTCAAAGTGGCTTGCCTTGCAACCGGAGATTCCGGATTCTTTATGTTGCACAACTCCGATTCAAAAACCGAACCACCTGATGGCAGCCCGCCTCTTCTCCTGGAGTTGGGGGTTGACCAATCGAGACAACCATTATGAAACCGTCTTCTGGATCATCAGTTCTGCTTGATCTGCACGTCCACACGCGATGGGGCTCCGAGTGTGCCGAGCTCATGGACCCAGACAGGCTGCCAGAGGCGATGAGGGCATGCGGGCTGGACGGAGTCGTCATTACAGAGCACAACATGCTCTGGCCAGCAGAAGAGATATCGCGACTCAATCAAGGGCTGACAGGACGCCGCGTGTACGGTGGAATCGAAGTCAGTACCTCCACCCACCATTATGTGGTCATCGGACTTGATGCCATAGACGACATCCATGAAGGGATGACAGCAGAACACCTCTGGCACATCACCAGGGCTCACCAGGCAGCCATGATTCTTGCGCACCCGTTGAACGGGAACAACGCGAAAAGTGGCAACAACGCCCTTTCTGAGCTTATCGTCACACCAGATGCTGTGGAGCTGGCATCCACGGTGACCCGTTCACGTGACGAAGAGAGGATCAGGGCGTGGGGCAAAAAAAACCGCATTCCTATGGTGGCAGGCAGCGATGCTCACTGCATCGAAAACCTGGGCCAGACCGTCACAGAGTTTCCCCATCTGCCTGAGAATGAAAAAGAGCTGGCACAGATGATCCAAAACGGGCTCGGACGACCCCGCAGACGGCATCAAGACGGACGGAAAACGTTTCCATGCTGATAAATATGTCACTTGAACAAGGGCTTACCCGAATCGACAGCCATGGGTCACTCCATGACGAGGTACTCGTGCCCGCACAATGCCCTGCAAGCCCCAATTCACCTTACCGGGCAGAGTACGAGTGGCTGTTTGGGGTCGAGCGCGCCCTGGCCCGTACGTTAAGCCCGTGGCTGGAAGGATTTCGGTACGAGCTGATCGGCAGCAAAGGGTTGCTGTGCGAAGCCCTTTCCAATGCATTTGCACACGGCAACCGTAAAGACCCGAAACGACCCATCGCCATCACGATCTACGAAGGAAACAAGGGCCTCATTGTAAGGATTAAAGACAGCGGAAGAGGATTTAATATCGATGGGGTCATTGACGAGTACAGCCGGGGAAAGTCCTATTACCACACGGCGGGCAACGGGCTCAGGCTCATGATCTCAAGTACCGTATTCAATGTATTTTACACCGACAACGGAACAGCATTTCACCTGCTGTACACGTTTTAAGAGTCGATGCGTCGGCTCCGGCGGCAGGGGACAGAGCCCCTTGACCCAGTTCGCCTCGGGCAGGGCCGCCGGGGTCATCTTTAAGCTGGGTACCGCTTCACATTGACCCTGCCTCAGTGATGCAACGAGGCGGGATTTTCATGTTCCGCATCCCGCTGGGCTGATGGAGGGCACAGTGGGAGATGGACGGACACGGTGGTGCCCCTGTTCTTTTCGCTTTTGATCAAAATACCGGAATTGAGTTCTGAGAGCATTCTTTTCACGATGGCAAGGCCGATGCCGGTGCCTTTGGGTTTGGATGTGCAAAACGGCTGAAACACGGTTCTCATCTCACCGTCTGTCATGCCGCACCCATTGTCCTCGATTGAAATATCCATGCACGAGGCCATTGGCTTCAGGACAACGCGGATTTCAGGGCTGTCGACCCCGGCAACGGCGTCTGCGGCGTTGGTAAAGAGGTTCAGCATTATCTGGTGCATGGCCCGGATATCGGTGCAGGCCCAGTGCTCTCCCGGGGGGATCTCCTTTTTGATATCGATCCCTTTATCCGCAAAGTCACCTTCCACAAGACAAGTAAAACGCTCAATAAAGCGATCAATCCGTGCTGGGGTGCCGTTGGGTTTTTCATACCTGTTGTAACTCTTGAACATCTCAAACAGATATTCAATACGCGACACCTCGGCCAGGGCTCGACTGGTAAATTCCGAAATGGTGCCCCGCGAAAAGCTGCGGCTGTTTTTCTCGAGAACCGCAAGGGTCATCTTCAATGAATTGAGGGGATTCGCTATTTCGTGGCGAATACTCGAAAAAATATACCCGGAGTTATTCATTAAATTTTCCGCTTCCGCAATGGACTCCAGTTTTTTCTGTTCTGTCAGATCCTGCTTCACCACCACATAATTGATAATCTCTCCGCTCTCTCCCTTTACCGGAGAGATTAAAATTCTCCCCTCCACATCGTTTCCATGTTTGTTCTTTTGCGTGAAAGCCCCTGTCCACTGACGTTTTTGAAACATATGATCCGGCAGGGTCTCGCACATCGTTTTTCCGTGATGGTCGGCAACAAACCCGGGATAATGCAGCCCAAGGACCGCATCCATGGAATAACCGGTGAAATGCTCAAAGGCAGGGTTTACAAACTCGATATGCCCGTGGGGACCGGTGACAACAACAGCGTCGCTGACATTATGGACAGCCAGCTTCAACCGCCGCAGCTCGTGTACCATGTTTTCATGTGATTGCTCATCCTGACGTGGTTTTGACAAACGCAGGGCAACAGACATCAATCCGGCTGTCACAAGTGCCAGCAAAGCCGTCAGAAATGTAACAACCATAAAAACATACGTAATTGACGAGTTCACGAATTGACCTTCACACGCCGATAAAAAAGGAATTAATAAATGTGTGAGCTTAGAATTCAGGCAGGAAAAATGGAGAAGAATTGCATTGTATTAACACCAATTATTAGATGATATCTGACGTGGAAAGTCAATGCTTTTTGGCTTGACGGTCGGTGCGGTTTGAACAGATGAACGGGCAGATAGCAATGACGATAAAATGATCTTTGCGAGCTTCTCCATGGAGTGCCAGGGAATGAGGGTGCCGTGTCATTGGTTTTCAGCCATCAGACATTTTATCCCACCTCTTCCCTGTGGATATATGGGTAATCCGGCAGAACAACCATCCCGAACACCTCCTCCGAAAGCCGCTCCCTCGACCCCAGAACCAGCAGCCTGTCACTCCATGGTTTTCATGCGTTCAAAAAGACCCAGCAACTCGTCCTTTTTAGGGCGGTAAAAGAGCATGGCGGCAGCGGAGAGGCCGAGGAGTTGATAGAGGGAAAGGGAGTCTTTGGCCAAAAGAAATAAAATCAGGCCATAGATACCAATGCTCTCAAGAAGGGCCGAGGTGATAATGACAATGACGGTGTACCGTGCAACTGCCGGATGCTGGGTAGAGGGCCCGGGGCGGGAGGCCTTGACAAAACCGGGGTGTTCCAGAAGAAACCCTCGAAGAAAATGGACGGCAACAAGGGTAACGACAGAGATTCCGAACAGTGCGTACCTTAAGGTTTCAAGGGGAAAACCGGCCTCCATTCCAGCCGGAAGCGTGTCGCCAAGAACAATACAGACACCAAGATAAACACCCAGAGAGACAAAAATGGCCCCCCAGATGATCAGAATCAATGCAAAGCCGGAATCAAGCTTTTTAACCTCAGTTGGATCAATCATGGTCACCTGTTGTTTTATAAACGTTAGACACGCATCACAAAGATTTCCGTAATCTTCATAGCCCCTTCTCCGCCATGGTTGAAATTCTTTCGACGAAGGGCCTTCTCCACCCCAAATTAAGCAGAACATTATATTTGACCGCACTCAATTTTCTGATATAGCCCTTCCGTGATTTTCACCCACCGACGGCTTCCATGACCAGGTTTCGTTCGGTCATTTGAATACAAATATAATGTAATTCCACACAACCTTTCTCAACGCCTTCATGCATATATTGCGAAAACTTCCTTAATAATTATTAAGACACGCAAGTTTGTGCTTATTGAGATAAACTTTGGAGTTTTTTTTTACCATGACCCAGTTTTTTAAAAAAAACAAGATAACCTTTGAAGTTAATACCCCTGACTCAATCAAAACCGGACTTCAGCAATACGGGCAGCTTATCCGTTCAGGCGCTGCATTCAGTGAGGAAATGTCCTCCTACTGCAACATCTACTTTGAAAAAGCCTCCGGTGAGGCAATGACCCTCTCGGATCTGAATGATCGTTCCCTGGCAACCGAACTTTATGGCATAAAAATCGGGTACCAGATGGAAAAACTCAAGGAGACAACCCACCTTGATGATTTTATCCTCTCGGAAACACAGTTCTTTATACTGGCATGTCAGCACCCTGAGCTAAAGGAAGAGACCATCGATGCGGCCATGGCCATCGTTGAGTACGCACGAAAATGCAACGACAGTTCGGATATGTGGGCAAGCGACATGGAAGTATTCGGACTTGAAGTGCTTTACGTCATCGCACGCTGCTACCCCGAATACGCCTATCTCCTGGGCGCCTATATCATTCCCTACTGGGACACGGAACACGCAGATTACGCCATGAACTACCTCCCCATTCTGGTCCGGAAGAACGGTGTCACCCGGGACATGCTCAAAGCCTTTTGCTATTGCGACAACTCCGAGGCACGTTCCATGATGTTTTCTGATGCGGCTCTATACATGGAAGGGGAAATTCTGACGACTGATACCCCACCATGCACTGTTGTCGAGTACTTCAGAAACAACCCGAAAGAGTACGCCTATTTTAAACAGGCCCTCAAAGAACGTTTTGCAGAACAGGATTACCTGCAGTACAGCGATGACTCCCGGGACTACACAGATCGCCCCGTTGAAGCGTTTTACAGATCCATGCTTGTTGAGGAGCGTTGTTTTGATGAAGATGATGATGACCTGGAACCCCTGGAGCAGCACTTTGTGCTGGACAATGCCGACAACGAGGCAGCCGACCTCCACAACGACATCGAAGCCTTTCTCGGGCGCCCCATTGTCCCCCCCTATGAAGATGAAGACGACGATGATGAGTACTATTTTCGGTGGCAAGCCAAAGAGAACTGGCAGGCCTTTATCGAAGGAGCCCTCGAAAATGGAAAGGCCATCTGGGCGTACATCGAGCACGGGACTGACACGGATATTCTGAAAAACATCCGGCCGGCAAACCTTAAAAAGCTCGCAGAAGAGGGGCAGTATAAACTCCATAAAACCATCGACTGGCACGTGGGTGGATTCGATTCGGTCCACAGCGAATGTCACGCCATTATCCGGGACCTGGTCTATGACTATTGCGACGAAGATTATTCCCGTGATGAGATCGAAGCCGGCAATCAGGTAATTCTGCGAACACTCGATGTACTCCACAGGCTCTTTGGAAACAAACCGTTCCACATAGATACGGTCGAATTTATCACGGACACCTGGGAGATACTGGATCAAGAGGCCTTTGATGCGCGATACGGTGGGGACTGGCAAAAGGCCTTTGAACAGAACCTGGCCGAATTCACCGGGTACCACGACACGGTTTTTGGAAAGAACCTGTTGAAATGTTCTGCCATTGTAAATGCCCATCGGGATGAAACATCAGAACAGATGATTCAGCTCTTTCAGCAGAGTGATTCCGGCCTTCTGGTCCTCGCTGCCCACCTTCTTTATGAAGACTACAGGGCAAACAGGGCCGATGAGATCACAACACACCTCTCCACCTATGTAGAAACACACGTTCTCGACATGCTGTATGGGGAAATCGAGGAAGAGTCTGAGTTCCCCAGTGATGAGGATGCCCGGGACTTTGAAAAACTGAACAGGGTCCCCCATCACCGCCCTGATGCTGACGAAGTGGAGAGACAAAAAGCCGCATGGGAAGATTGGAAGCGTATCAAGTCCTTCATCAATGGAATGGAGGCCATGCGCCCTCCACAAGAGCTTCTCATAAAAGCAATGAAGGTGGGTAAAGAGGGATTGACCCCGGACGAACTCGCCCTGCTCCAGCCCCCGAAAGACCAATTGCCCAAAGAAGAGGAGGTGCTGGAGTTGATGAAAAAGCACCTTCACAAAGATCGCAAGAAAATCTCTGACCAGCAGCGCTACTACGAACTCTTCTCCAGCATGTCCGACCACATTCAAAAGCTGCAGGTGGTTGCGTACCTTCTGGCACAGATGCCCCCGGCATGCAGCAAAGCGGCGGCACGGGCCCTTCGTCTTATGGCGCAGCTGGCTCCCGTCAAAACCATCCGAAACATCAGCTTTTACTACCGTGAGAGCTACCGGGATGAGTTTATGGATTCCGTAATGGGCGAGATTGATTTTGAAGAGGCCCTGATTAAGTTAAAG
>Ga0070728_10006047_pt1 | contig 11617 bp, 10 predicted proteins | sample tdDd471_FD_66723 | JGI IMG/M metagenome (GOLD analysis project Ga0070728, IMG submission 66723) | Marine sediment microbial communities from the Atlantic coast under amendment with organic carbon and nitrate - tdDd47.1 | ecosystem: Environmental > Aquatic > Marine > Coastal > Sediment | place...
GATATTCTGAGTCAGCGAGAACAGGGGAGCTGGCCGCTATGGCAGTTGACAGTTGCCCGGCTGGATCCAGATAACTTTGATGATCCGGGCTGCATGGGTCGCCCTTACCTCGACGCGACCCGTTCCATCTGGCGCAAGCTGATGATGACTGAAGAAGACCTGGTGATCAGGCGTCGTCATCGTGCTCCACAGAAGCTCGCCCATATTCTTGAGGGCGCCAATGATGCGGAAATGGCTCAGTACGAAGCCAAGACAAAGCAGTCTCAGGGAGAGATACAGACAGACTTTTTTATGAATAAAAAAGGCGCTGTGACGGCAATCGCCGGTGATGCCAATCTTGATCAGATCGCGGATGTTTCTCATTTGCTCGATACGTTTTTTGCAGGATCTCCTGCGCCCAAGGGCCTGTTCGGTTATACGAATGAGCTGGCTAGGGACATTCTGGAAGACCTGAAGCGTGATTATTACGAGGAAATCGACGGTCTGCAGGATGTGTGTTCAACGGTTTATGAGCATGGGTTTCGTTTGCAGTTGTTGTTGCAGGGTTTGAATCCGGATGCCTATGACTTCACCGTTCAGTACGCAGAGCGAATGACAGAAACCCGCAACCAGCGCGCAGACTACGCGCTGAAGTTGCAGGCGCTGGATGTGCCGATGGACATGGTTTGGGAAGAGGCTGGGCTCGACCCTGTACAGGTTAGGAACAAGGTGGAAAAGGAACGCCGAACCCACGATCCGTATCAGGACGATATTGATGATGAAGATAAACCCGCTGAGTCTGGTTCTGGCTTGGCACGTGTCAGCGTGACACCTGGTAATCAACGGAAAGGTGAAAGCGCAACTGATATCAGTGTGAGGGGATAACGATGAAATTAAAGGATGTGCTCGTAAAAGTAGGCTCTTCGATCTTTTCGGAAATGGTTCCAGGAGGTGGTGCCATTCTGGATATCGTGAATGAGTTCACGGGTAATAAAGTGGTCGACAACAACAGTACCGGGCAGCAGGTAAAAACTGCGATCGAGAAGCTGGATCCGGAAAGCCAGGCCAAAATATTCAGTCGGGATGTGGATCTGAGTATCGCAGAAATTGAAGGGTGGACCAACGTCCAGACCGTCCTTGCTGAAGCTGACAAGGCGGGGGCCAGTACACGCCCATACATTGCCCGCATGATGGCCTGGGCAGTATTCCTTACGGTGGTTGCTCTTGCTGGGTGTTTTGTTTTGGCAATCGTCGATGCTGATACGGGAATGTTGGACAGCCTTGGTGATGCGTGGCCAGCGATCATTGCCCTTCTGGGTACGCCTACGGCGCTGCTGCGCGCTTACTTTGGTCTCCGTACCTCGGAGAAAAAATCTCGATATGCCGCGGCGAGTGGGCAATCAATTCCTAGCGCGATGTCTTCAATAGCGAGCTTTATTAAATCGCGGTGACGGAGGTAATTATGAATATTTCCTGGAACATCGCTTTCGCGAAAGAACGCGAACGCTTTATGTCAAAAGTATATCGATGCCCGGCAGGTAAATTGACCATTGGCTATGGTCGGAATATTGAGGATGTAGGGGTGACAGAGCGCGAGGCAGAAATACTGCTCCAGAATGACCTTGAAGATGCGGTGTCTGATGTTCGCAAGATGTTTCCTGGTCTGGATGACGCGGATCCGGTTCGGTTTTCGGTGCTCGTGGATATGCGATTTAATCTGGGCTTGCCCCGATTAAACCGATTCAGGTTGATGCTAAAAGCAGTGGCTGAGAAGAACTGGCAGCAAGCTGCAGCGGAAATGGTTGACTCTCTGTGGTACCACCAGGTGGGAATTCGTGCCCAAAAACTGGTTGAGATGATGTCCACTGGCGAATATGTCGATCCGTAATGCGCCTACGCACCAAAGCAAAAATCAAACGCGCGACGCTCGCCGCGCAGGACAATGCCACCATTGTTGACGGTCAGGCACTGACGGCACTGCAATCTCTGTATCGGCAGAAGATCGCGGAGATTCAGGATGTGTTGGACAGCCATTCAGACCAGACCGGTATCCTCCGCTTGAGTGTTCTCCGTGATGTAAAGCGGGATGCCGAGAAGGTTCTTGGCGAGTTGGATCGTCTTCAGAAAACCGCACTATTTGATCGTATGAAAGACGTGGCCGCGCTGGGTGTAGAACCCTTTGCCGAGCAGATGGGTGCGCGCAGGGTGAGCAAAATGGTCAATGCCTCCGTGAAAGCTGCTGCGGATTTCTTCGGGTCGGACGGCTTGCAGTTATCGGATCGGCTCTGGAAGATTGGCGATCATAACCGTGAGGTGGTACGCCAGGCGATTCAGACGGCCATCATTCAAGGCAACAGTGCCAGTGAGGCCGCGCAAAACTTTCTGTCCCGTGGTCAGGCTGTGCCTGCATCGATACAGAAGAGAATCAATCAGGCCGGCTCCAGTGCGGTCGGGCGCGTTATTGGTGAGCAGGTCATGACCGGGGACGGGGCCCCGTACCATAATGCTCGCCGCGTTTTTAGAACGGAGATTAATCGGGCCCACATTATTGCTTATCGACGGTCCGCGTTTGAAACTGACGGGGTTGTGGGGACACGTTTCAAGCTTAGCCCGAACCACCCGGAGGTGGATATTTGCGATATGCACGCCAGGGTGAATCTCTACGGACTCGGCCCTGGCGTTTATCCGAAAGGGAAAAGCCCACTGCCAGCGCATCCAAACACGATCAGTTATGAGGAGGTTGTTTTTGACGATGAGGTGACCGATGACGACAAACAGGGTCGCCAGAGCCGGGAGGAGTGGTTGAAACATCAGCCCAGACGCACCCAGATTGACGTTCTTGGGGGCGTAAAAAAACAGAAGGCTTTTGAGGCAGGAGTACTCCCGCAGAGCCAGTTTGGAACGCCGTGGCGGGTTGTTAAGGACCGCCTGGCTCGCAAGGGAATCGATATTGATTTTCCAGACTCGAATGCGTCAGATACTCCGGTGCTGGCACCTGAACTGGCTGATTTATCCAATCCTTTTGCTAGTCGCTCGCCGTTGCCGCTGATGAAAAAGTCCGAGCTCGTTACTCGATTGGATCGGTATGCGATTAAGCAGCTGCATTTTGATGGCGCCAGTCAAAGTGCACTGCAGTCTATTGCTTCGGCAGTGGATCGTGTTCTGGGTCGATACCAGACTGCCGTGGGTGCGCTAGGGTGGATCCCAAAAGGAAAGGCTCCCAGAGCTGCAGGCCTGTATGTTTATCACCCTAAAATGCGACATATTGAAGGTACGGATGCGCTCATGTTGCGAAGAACCTTCGTCACAAAAAATCACCGTGACAGTGGCATTCAACACCAGGCATATTTGGCTCGCCGCGACAAAAATATTGAGCGGATGAAGAGTCGCATAGCGAAGATACCGGACAGTAATCCGTACAAAGTGAATATGGAAACCGCGCTGGAAAAGATTGAGTCGGCAACGCGGTGGACTCACAGCCATATATCGAATGATCCGATATTTTCCACCACGGCGCATGAAGCGGGGCATGCGATATTCTTCCAGGGGAAAGGCGTTGCAGAGCGCTGGCGCGAACGCCTGACGGCGAACAATGTACGTCGTGTTGATTGGTACAAGGTATCGGAATATGCTGGAACCGACGAGGATGAGTTGTTTGCCGAGGTGACTGCGTTTTTTGCCTCAGGAGATGAGCAGCTTGTTCCAACCAGTATTCGTTCTGCATACGTCGAAACCCTGCAGAATTATGAGAGGATCCGTTAATGGCTCAGTCTGACCAATGTGTTACCTGTGCCCACTATTGGGGTGCGCATACGTGTGATGCGTTCCCGGAGGGGATTCCCTCTGAGATAGTGAAGGGTGAATTTGATCACCGATCAGCCTATCCGGGAGACCATGGTGTCCGCTGGGAGGCCTCGCCTGAATACATTGAGATCCAGTCCTCTGAGTCCATGCCATAGTCCACTTTTCCCCGTAGTTTTGCCTAATTAATGCCGATACCGTGAACGCTGAACCATATCACCGATTCTGCGTTTATGAGCATTCGGAATACCATCAAGCTGGCAACAGCAACGACAAAAGATTCCATCCGCTTTATTTCTGAGGCGGTAACGCTGTCCGCGTCAGCAAAAACCACGTCTGTCACTGTGACTCGCACCGGGACCTTTACGGATCCCCGCTATGGGACTTTTGATATTACGCTGGCGATGCTGCAGCAAATGGTCCGCAACTTTGAGTCAAACACCTATGGGCAGGAAATCGCTCTCGATCTGTCTCACGATCCATCTGGCGGTGCTGCTGGTTTTTTTCGCAGCTTGTCAATTGAGCCTTATAGCTTCGTTATCGAAGGGGAAACCAAGCGTGGGCACAAGCTAATCGGTGACGTTGAGCTTACGCAGTACGGGGTGGATGCGATAACCAAGAAGGGGTTTATTTACCTGTCTGCCGAATTCCATCCGGAGTTTGTCAGCAACGAAACCGGAAAGCAGTACGGGGCGCTTTTGCAGGGTGCAGCCCTTACACCCCGGCCGGTTGTGAAACACCTGGATAAAGTCTCTCTGCAACTCTCATCGTCATCAATACACAACGACAATCCAACCCTTATCGACTCTCAGCTCGCAGCTACTTTACATGAGGAAAATACAATGAAATGGGCACAAATTCTTGCAGCACTGAAAAGCAAATTGGCATCGTTGAAACTGTCCGAACCTATCGCAAAGCAACTCATTGCACTCGCAGAATCTTTGTTGAAAACAACCGACGACGAGGCGAAGGCGAAGGCTCTTGCCGCCTCAATTGAAAGCTCAGCTGTTCAACTTTCTGAGGCTGACCTTGGCACGTCTACGACTATCCAGCTCGATACCTCGGAGCTTGAAAAAATTCTCAAGGATTCCCAGTCGCCTCCCGGTGATGTGAAAGCATTGTCTGAGAATGATGTTTCCCGAATTCTGGAAAATCATCTCAAGGCCCAAGCGGATGCCCAGGATAATCAGGCTCGAAAATTGGCAGCAAACATCAAGGTGTTTGATACCGCCGTTCAGGCAGCTGAGGGGCTGGAAGATTCTGATCGAAAATCGCTGTCAGAGGCGCACGATCTGATTACAGCTGAAATGACTGAGGATCAGATTAAACGCTTCGCTGAACGTGAAATCACCAATGCGCAAAAGCTGATCGCAGAGCGCAAGCTGCATGCGATGGGCGCCACCGTTCAAGGTCCGGCTGGCGTTGTTCAGTTGTCACACTATGCCGGCGCGGAGTCCCAGCAGCTGCAAGCGATGCAGCATGAACAACTTAAGAAAACCAGCAAGTACCGGAACGGTGATTTGCGACTTTCGGAAACGCTGCACCCATTTGTCGAGGATACACTTGCGCTGTTTGACACGATTAATGCGCAGAAAATCCACCATGCTGTTCGGAGTTTGGCAGATGGCCAGACGAATATCAGCGATACTGATTTGCCTGTCGGTTATCAGCGCGAAGTGATTCGCGAGGCGCTGTCCGATCTGAATATTCTGATGATCGTATCTGCTACCACGGATCCGACTGCAACCGCGACCACTCAGATTCCATACGAGCTGCGTGATGTGGATTCTGTGTTGAATGACGGGATTGTTCCTGAGCGTGGTCCGATTCATAAAGCTGGTGTTACTCAGGCCATGGATCTGGCTTACATCAACGCGATGAAAATTGCGATTGATGTGTCTAACGAGGTGATGCACTTCACGCGGACTTCCGGGATCAACTGGGATGCCTGGGCACGCAACATTGCCAGTGCGGCACGTTTGATGCGTGAACTGCTTCAGCGCCGTATTGCGAACATGCTGCAACGCCAGGCGGACGCCTTTAATGCCGTCGATGTCTCGAACGAATCGATTCAGGCCCAGGTGGATGGATCTGGCGGGATTGTTAAAACAACGCAGTTCCCGATCGTCGAACCTCACCAGGTGCGCGATCTGCAGGGGAATGCTGTTGGCACTGCACAAAATGCCATTGTGGTTCGCGTTAATGGTGCGACCATTCCGGCCTACGATGGATCAGGAACGCAGTCGGCTGGAACGTATTACCAGATCGTCAATCACAACCTGGGTTACATTCAGTTTGTTGATGAAAACGGTGCTGCAGCGACGCCGAACCATAGCTCCGGCAACACTGATATCAGCTACAGCTATGCAACAAACATCCTGAAGGTGGATGCAGATTTGCCGGCGGATACCAAGCTTGAAACGCATCTCAATAAGTTGCTGCAGGCGTTCGGTACTGTCAAAGCGACGATGAGCTCACAACGCTTCGTGAAGCCTGACTTCTCGTTGATGAGTGCGTCGCTGCACAACGAAATCACCAATGCGGAGCTGTTCTCGGCCAACGCCAAGCGCAATGACGCGGATATTAATTCGCAAGGTGATTTGGGTCCGGTCAAAGGTATTCCCGGCTATGAAACGAACGCTCCGAATATCCACCTTGGTGATGAGCGGATCATTCTCGGCCAGCGCGGGGTTGCCAGTTACACCATCGCCAAGCCCTGGTCGATGGGTGACATGGTGGAAGCCCGTAACAGCAATGGCCAGCTGATCGGTGCCAAGGAATGCTATGGCGAGGAGTACAACGCCTTGCATGTCCCGGCGCCGCTTCGTAACCGCTTTATGTCAGTTCTCTGGTACTCGGCGACGAATCGATAACAACAACGGCAGTTCTCCTGGTATTGGCCCGCCTACGGGCGGGCAATTTTTCTCAGAAAGGTGACATATGAAAAAACGCGTTGTGACGAATAATACTCCCAACCCGAAACACATCGGCCCTTATACGCTTTACCCTGGTCAGTCTCGCGAAGTCGAGGAATGCTATCTGGGGATTGTCACGGTGCCTGCAGGCGAAATTGCCGATCAGCCAGCGTCTGACGAGTGGCTTGATGGGTTTGTGAGCCAGAAGCAGGATGATGAAATCGAGCAACTGTCTGCTTTGACGGACGAACAGTTTGCCCGGGTGCTGGAATACTACAGCGAAAACGATCCACCCAAAAAGCTGGCCCCCAAACTTGTTGAGGAGCTCGATAGCCGTGGTGAGGATTTCAAGCTGTATCAGTATGCCCGTGAAATTGCGGGTTACAGTGATGAAGACCTGCAGGCGGCGCTATTGTCAGAAGCGGATAACGACGCGCACTTGCAGCTGCTTCAGATCGAACTTTCAGCGCGCAGTGAATAGGAGCGATCGTCTGTGGGTGAGCCCTCCACAAACCACCTGGAACAGTCTCTCGACGGTCTGTCTGAAGCTGTAAAAGCTCAGACCGTCGAACTGCGTGCGCTCAGGGTGGATGTCACTCAAACAAGAGTGGCGATGGAGTACTTGCAAAAAGAAAGTGATTCGCATGCGCGTAATATTCGAACGCTGTTTGAGAAGGTCAATGCGGGTCAAATTCAAAGCGCGCAAATCAAACCTGGTATGGACAATCTAAAAACAATGCTGTTGATGTTGTGGGGACTTTTAGCACCGCTCATCGGTTACGCAGCGAAAGCATTCTTTGGGTAATCCTATGCCTGAATCCATGACTCTGACAGCGTTAACTCAGGATTTGAAGCTGGCGCTGAAGGACAGCACGAAAGTGTTTGATGACACTGAGTCGTCGGAGCAAAAGCAAAACTATCGGCGGCTCATCAAAACTGCGATTGCGGATATGTCCAGGATTGTTCCGTGCATACGCCAGGGCACGTTGGAGCTTATCGCTGACGAACAGTTTTATGATGCTCCGGCCGGAATCTTGATTATAAAGGCCTCGCACTGGGGGCTCCCAGAACGCGAACGGCTGCAGCCATGGCAGCCGGGCTACCCTCGATCATTGCCTGTCGCTGTTCTTGAGCAGTCAGAGACCACCAAAATTCGTTTATCTCCCGCACCTACCGCCAGTCAAATTGCCAACCTGGGGAGCCGGTATCCGTATTCCTATGCTTGCCAGCATTCCTGGGCCGACGATGGTACTACATCGCTTCCCGAGCAATACAGAGAGTCCTTATTGCTGCGTGCTTTGGCTGAGGCCATGCGAACGATCGCAATTGCGAAAGTATCACGCAATACGTCGGTTAAAACCTCTGTGGGTGGCGTTCGTCAAGGCGAGCCATCGGTGCTGTATATGGAATTGATGAAAGAGTGGAGGGCAACCGGGTGACCGTGCGGCTTGTTCATAACGTCAAGGATGTGTTGCGTAAAATGCGAGCGACACCCAAAGAGGTGTTGGCTCACGTCGACCCAGTGCTCGCGCGGGGCGCCCAGAAGATTGCCCGCAGTGCGAAGTCTGGCGCCCCCAAGGCTTTTTCAACGCTGACCAATTCGATACGTGCTGAAAAGCTGTCCGAGCTTGTGCACCAGATCGTTGCCGGTACCAACTATGCTCGAGCTGTTGAGGAAGGGACGGGCCCGGGTGTCTTTCCCTCTATTCAAAGTATCCGTGACTGGATGCAAGTGAAAGGTATCTCTGGTGATGCTGGAGCCATAGCCAAGTCCATTGCGAAAAAGGGCACGCCTGCAAAGCCCTACATGGGCCCCTCTTATGACGAGCATATACCCAAGATCAATCGGGGCGTGGTCGCCGCGGTTCGTCGCGGAATGGCGGAGGCAGTGCGATGAGTGTTGACCTGGCTACGCGTCTTGAATTGTTGGTTTCAGAGCTGGAATCCATGTATCCGAATCGACGGGTATCCACCGACGCATATCTGGTTAACGAACCGAAAATTGAGGAGCTTCGCCGAGGTTTGTACTCAGTTGTCAGCACGACCGGGCGTGATTATCGCTCCACGATTACACGTGCAGTGGACACCGGCAAGCATGGCGTGATGATCATCGGACGCTTTGAACTAAGCAAACATGCGACTGGGTCGGATGTGCAAGATGAAGAACTCCGGATGCTGTCTGAAATTAAAGCGTTGCTGAATAGATCTGATTTGCCAGAAGAGTTAACGGGAGGCGAGCTCATCTCCTGGAGCCAGTCGGCGCAAGTTGAAGTCCCAGCCGGCTGGATTGTCTTTCAATTAACGTTTTTAGAGGCCTGAAGATGAAAGTATGCAGTGGTTTTACGATGGCGCATGCGCTAGCCCTGGTTTTGACTTTGGGTATCTGGGGTAATGCGGCGGGTGTGGCCACCATTGCGCCGACTAAAACCGTGCAAATGCAGGCGAGTGGCAATGACTGGGTGCAAGTTGTACAGAGTGACACGGACCCGGTGATTACTCTTGCAGGTTCGGCAACGGTTACGTTGACCGAGGGGGCGAGTTATTCAGACCCTGGTGCGACTTGCAACGATGCTGAAGACGGTGCGATCTCGATTGGCGCGTTGTCCTATAGCCCGACATTGAACCTGAATTTGGCAGGCACCTATGTCGGCACAGCGACGTGTACTGACAGTGATGGCAATACCGTGACAGCGACCCGGACGGTTTATGTGAATTCGGCAGCAGGACAGGACGTACTGGCGTTTACAAATGCAAACCTCTCCGGCGGTATTGATATTGATCAGGTTTTTTGGGCGGGTATGCCTGACGTCAACGGCGACGGCTGTATAGACGTGTTTATCGGCTCGCACCAAGATTCTATTGATTCGGCTATGTACATTCAGGACAACTCCGGCGGCACTTGTCAGGGCACGTTTACCTATTTCGCAGATGCTGATAATTACTCCCAAGCATCCCCCACGACACCGCGCATCACGTCGCGCTATGTCTGGGGTAACTGGTATGGACATCCGGAAGGATTCTGGTCGTTTTATGGTGCTGATGTCGATGGGTCGGCATCGGCGCGTTACGTGCTCGATCCCACTTACACAACAGTGGGCGGCAATCCGGATTATTTAGCAAAATCTACAGGCTGTTTTGGAGCCCGCCCGAAATGCTTGGTTGCAGATATAGATGGCGGCGGCGATTTTGAAATGGTCAGTCGGCTCTATGCATCACCATATAACACTGGGTATGTTGTCGATATCGATACGGGCGCGACGATTTATGCACCGACCAGCGGGAGCGGCACATTCTCAGACGGTTTGACTGTTGCCGACTTTGATAATGACGGCTATCCGGAAATTCTACACGCGCAAGAAGGCGGGCACTTTGATTTCAATGCTGGCAATTCGACCCTAAATTGGGTAGCAGGATCTATCCCGACGCAGCCCGCTCAGCAGTCAGATAAGCATAATGTCATGCTCGACTATGACTCAGATGGCGACCTCGACTTTTTCCTGTATGACGGGATCTATAACCAAAGCGGGACTGGCGACCCATATTTCTTTCGCAACAACGGTGATGGCACGTTTACTGACGTAACGAGTACCGCGCTATCGGGCATCACGCTCAGCAACACCGCATACCACACCACATATTCAAACTCTGTCGTCGCTGACATTAATCTCGACGGCTATCCCGACATATTATTTGGCGCGCAGACTTACGACACGATTGTCACGTTCCTGATTAACAACGGCGACGGAACGTTCACAGAGGACGCGTCGATTGATCTGACGCCTGTGAACTTTGGAGCGGACTCTCGACGACCGTGGATAAACGCGGCAGATTTCAACAATGATGGGTTGATCGACATAGTTCACAACGGTGCGAGAAGCGGAAACACGGCAGAGGGTCAGTTATGGCGGAACACTACATCGACCGTTAATCATTGGCTGCGCGTTCGCGCTCGTGGCGAGGGTGATAACACAGATGGCCTGCATACACGGCTGACGTTTTTTGAGCCTGGGACTAGCAACGTCATCACGTATTACCATGTCGGCGTCTTCTCAGCCGGTTATCAGAATCTAATTACGCATGCGGGGCTGGGTAGCAATGCAACCGTCGATGTTCGCGCAGAATTCCCGCACGGTGGCCCGACCTGTAATTTCTCCGGCGTATCAGCAGATCAGGACATTATCGTATATCGCTCATGCGACTATGAGACATACACGCCAGGCTCTGCGATTCCATTAACGTACACGCCTCCTGCTGCGGCTGTGAATACAACGCTCACGCTCACGGCAGATAGTGGTATTACTCCGACAGCGACAGAGCAAGTAACATTTGCTGTTCCGTTTGCAGAGGGTGATGTGCTCAATACAGACGAAATCAAGGTCAGTATCGGCGGATCAGAAGTGGCTGTTGCAGTTGAGGAGATTGTGAGTTATCAGGGTAGTAAGACAGGCATTCGCTCTGCTCGAATTCAGATCCCATCTGTCGATATGACAGGCGGCGATGTTGTGGTGACAGTCACCGATGAAGGCTCAAGTGTTTCTCGTGCATCGTTCACCGATCAAAGCGCAGAGTTTGCAACGGCATCAAGCACAAAATCGTCTATGCCATTCAAGCGAATTTGGGCCAAGCATAATCTTGCATACGTAGCAGGAACTGGCTTGATCCCCCCTTATGCGACTGGTGCTGATCTAGATTCCTCTTATGCAACTTATGCCGAGCACCAGTTTGATACGTGGGCGGAGCCTTTCAACTACAGCACATCTACGCAGGCAAACTGGCTGTTCGATCGTGCCGGTGCGATATACAAAAAATACCTTCAGTTTGGCGACACTAAATATCTGAAAGAGGCATTCCTTGCTTTCCGATATTACATCTCAAATATCCAGTTGACTGGGACCGTGGCGGGGGGTCGCGGCGGCTGGATT
>Ga0070728_10006048_pt1 | contig 11615 bp, 9 predicted proteins | sample tdDd471_FD_66723 | JGI IMG/M metagenome (GOLD analysis project Ga0070728, IMG submission 66723) | Marine sediment microbial communities from the Atlantic coast under amendment with organic carbon and nitrate - tdDd47.1 | ecosystem: Environmental > Aquatic > Marine > Coastal > Sediment | place...
GATGGCACCCTGGTCAATGGACTGTTGTACCATTGCCGGGAACTGGCTGCAGGCGGTGGTGAACTGCGTCCGGGAATCGTACATCGCCTGGACCGGGATACCACCGGACTGATGGTCGTCGCCCTGACCGATCGAGCCCACCGACACCTGTCCGCCCAGCTCAAGGATCGGCGCATGGGCCGGACCTATCTCGCCCTTTCCTGGGGACACTGGGCCGAGGACGAGGGGACTCTGGGGGGAGATATCGGACGCCATCCCAAGTTGCGCCAGAAGATGGCGGTGGTCGAGCGCGGAGGTCGGCCGGCGACCACTCATTACCAAGTGGTGGAGGATTTCGGATTCGTGCAATTGAGCAGCGTGCAACTGGAGACCGGTCGCACCCACCAGATCCGAGTGCACTTCGCCCACAATCATCATCCGGTGGTCGGCGACCCGATGTATGGCGATGACAGGCGGGCCAGGGGAATCCACACCCTGGACCGGCGTCGGGCTGACCGTATGGTCCGCGCCGCCAGCCGCCAGATGCTGCATGCGACGGGTTTGCGCCTGGTCCATCCGGCCTCCGGTGAAGATTTGTCTTTTACCGCCCCGCCGCCGGCCGATCTTGAAGAAGTTCTGGCTATTCTGAGGGAAGAGCAATAATGGGTATTTTCGGTAGGGGATAGCTGGACACACAGGTAGCGGTGCCCTATGCTGGCCGCTGTTGAAATCGCCGAGGGTGGGTGCCGCGGGGGAAATCGCGGTCGACAGCAACTCGCTGCCCCAAGGCTCAGGTCGAATCAAAGCGAGACCTTTCGTGAAGATCAAGGAACGTAAACGGGATGGCGTGGCCATCCTGGAAATGAGCGGCAAATTGATGGGTGGGCCGGATGCCGAGGCATTCGATGAGACCCTCAAGACGCTCATCCATGAGGGCTGCCGCAACGTCATCGTGAACATGGAGCGGGTCCGCTGGGTCAACAGTACCGGCCTGGGTATTCTCATCTCCGGTTACACGACGCTCAAGAAAAGCGGTGGCGAACTGAAACTGCTGAAGGTTTCCGATCGTATCGAGAACATATTTATTGTCTCGAAGTTGTTCACGGTCTTCGAGTCGTTTCAAGAAGAAGACGAAGCAGTCATGAGTTTCTCCTGACGCATCTCATGGGCAGGTCAAGGTGAGTTCCAAAATCGAGATCAAACTGCCGAGCCAGATGGAATACCTGGGTGTTCCTGACGCTGTACTGATGGAGATCGGCAGCGACCTGGATTGCTGCAAGCGATCCCTGGAAGAGCTGGGCACCTCGGTCATCGAGGCGTGCACGAACGCCATGGAGCACGGCAACAAGCTGGACGAGGCCACACCCATCGAGGTGGTTTTCGATGTAGAGGACGAGACGATCACGATCACGGTTTTGGATCACGGACCGGGATTCGACTACGACAGCTGGCAGCCATCCGATGAACTCATGCGCGAGCGCGGCCGTGGCATCCTCATCATGCGCGAGTTCTCCGACCGCGTCGAATTCGGCAAACACGCCGATGGACGGTTCCAGATCCGCCTGATCAAGACCCTGGAACCCGATACCGAAGACGACTGAAATCCATGACGACTTATCTGGGGCTGGACTATGGCCTGCGGCGTATCGGCATCGCCGTTGGCGACGACGAGACGTATATTGCTCTCTCGCTGGGGACCCACGTCGAGGGACGTGACGGATCGGTGCTGGCCCACCTGGAACAGTTGGTGGCCGAACGCCGTGTGAAGACCATCGTGGTCGGACTCCCGCTGACTGCCGCGGGCGGCGAAGGAGAGATCGCGGTTCGGGCTCGACGTTTCGCGGCCCTGCTGCCGGAACGCTGCGGGGTGTCTGTCGAATTCTGGGACGAACGCTACACCAGCCAGGAAGCCGATCGCTGGTTGGCCGCCAAGCAGCGACCCAGCAAGGAAGACCGGGACTCACTGGCGGCGGAGATCATCCTGCAGGGATACCTGGATCATCTCCGCTCCGGCGGGGAAGGTGATGGGGAGTGATGGTGAAACGACTGTTCGGTATTGCTGTCCTGGGGGGGCTGGTGCTAGGAGCCGGCTTGGTAATCTGGGGCTGGAACCTGTGGACGGGACCGGGACCACGGCTGGAATCCTCGCGATCTGAACCAGCCACCAGGTTCACACACACGACCGGAAGCGGCGACGGTTCGATTCTCGTACGAATCCCCCCTGGCATGACCTTGACCGCGGCGGCCGACACACTGGTTCAGCGCGGCCTGTTACGGCACCGGCGGGTGCTGCTGTTGGGGGCCCGCCTCACCGGACAGGATCGTGGTCTGCGAGCGGGGCTCTACGAGTTGGAGCCGGGCTTGTCGCCCCGGGAGTTGCTGGCCGACCTGACCACGGGCCGCTCGGTGCAGATCCGGGTCACGGTGCCCGAGGGGCTGGACGCCGAATCTGCTGCCAAGATCTTGGCTGAGGCCCTGGATTTCGACGCCCCACGCTTCCTGTCGGTCGCCGATTCACTGGCTCGCGGCGCCATCACGGCCCGGGGCTACCTGGCGGGCGAGTCCGCCCTGGCTGTCCACGACTCGCTCCTGCGCGAGGGGAGCGACTGTCTGCCCCGCGCCTTCCATTGGAGCGAAGGGTACCTGGCTCCCGATACTTATCTCTTTGCCGAGGGGACGACGGTGACCGCGGCGGCGGACCATCTGATTGCCACCCAGCTGGCCAGACTGGATACGGCGCAAACCTTGGCCGCCGGCGGACCCGTCGATTCCCTGACCGGCCACGGTCTGCTGACATTGGCTTCGATTGTCGAAGCCGAAGCTCGGTTGACCGACGAGCAAGCATTGATAGCCGCAGTGTATGTCAACCGCCTGAAGCGCAACTGGCGACTGGAGGCGGACCCCACGGTGGCCTTCATCCTGCGCAAGAAGGGCAAGCGACTCTATTTCAAGGATCTCAAGGTCGAGTCGCCGTTCAACACGTACCGGAACAAGGGACTGCCCCCTGGACCCATCGGCAATCCCGGTTTGTCGGCGCTGCTGGCCGCGGCGCGCCCGGATTCGGCCTGCCGCGCCATGTACTTCGTCTCCGACGGACAGAGTGGCCACGTATTCACTCGGACTGCCCGGGAACACGAGGAGGCGGTGCGGCGTTATCGGGAGGCGCGCGGTCGTAGCAACTGAAGACAGCAACGTTGACTCGGATCGTTTGCGGCATTATGGTTCTGCTCGATTTCAGCCATGCGAGGCCGGCCCCGACAGTGTTCGGGGCAGGAGGAGGGACACGGATGGGGATTTTCAAGGGAACCTGGCTGCTTTGGGCGGCCCTGGGCGCCATCGTCATCGGTTTCGTCACCCTGGCGGGCGGTAAGCTGTCCATCGGACCGCTGCTGCTGATCGCCGGCTATTGCGTGCTGCTTCCTTTCTATCTGTGGACGTCTTTTCGCAGAAACGTGGGCGAATAGTTCAGCTGGTTAGAGCGCCTGCTTTACACGCAGGAGGTCACAGGTTCGAATCCTGTTTCGCCCACCACTTACATAGAGTTGTTCAATATCAAAAAAGCCCCTGGCATATCAAAATGTGAAGCCAGGGGCTATTTTTAAGGTTTTGCTCTGAAACAGGTCTGATTTTTTTCATAATTTCCAGCGATGGCAATAAATAATGGGTTGCACCGCCCATACAACTGTGGTAATCTTAATGAGTCAAGTGATGGACATGTGAGTGGGAAGGAGGCTCAACGCAGTTGTCTTAGTGTTCGCTTGGGCTAGCCACCCTCGCTAGATCGTGCCTTTATTGGAGGTGTCCTAATGGTTCTTAGGAAACTCGTAGGTCTTTTCGCCTGCGCCCTGATCGTCGGAATCGCCTCGTTTGCTACGGCGGGGATCCCCGATCTGTTTGAGTCGACTGCTGATGCTGCTAGCGGCAACACGGTTGTGTCCGTTTTCAACCTGCCTAACGGCCAGGGTGCGGCCTTTACCGAAGCCCTGGACGGCACCGGTATGGTCGACGCGACCATCAACCTGATTCTGCTCGACGGCAACACTGACCCGGTCGCCAATTTCTCCCGTGAGGATCTCTGGCTTGAGTCCGCCGATGGCGGCATGATTCCCTGTATGCAGGGAACCATTGCTCGTTTCAACACCAATGTTGATGGCGAGACCGAGTGGAGCCTGCCTCTGGGTGCTGGCGGCTACAGTGAGGATCTGTGCCAGGTCGTCGTCAATGGTGACGCCCTGACCAGCAGTGCTGGTATGCCGATTCACTTCAACAGTGCCGACCTGACTGGTGACGGCGCTGTCAGTCTGGCTGACGTTGCTGTCTTCTCGGGTGACTTCTACAGTGGGGACCACCCCTACCGTAGTGACTTCACCTACGACGGCGTTGTCACTCTGGCCGACGTTGGTAAGCTGGCCGGTGGCCTGGGTGCAACTTGCAACTAGTCTACGGTTGGTAATATTTCCGGGGTTTACCCGGAGTTGAAGTGATGGGTTGTCGCTGGATGGATGACAACATGTTCCGTTCCTCGGAATGGAACAGGGAAGCAACGTGGCTTTCCACCGGTGATCAGATCCAGAAGAAAAGGTCCTGCTGTTGCAGGCGGCAGGACCGAAGCATTAGACTCGCCCGTTTAATGCACAGCGGACAACAATTCAAGGTTCCTGCAAACTTGAGGAGATACAACATGAAGAAGTTGGTAGCTTTGCTGCTGGTCAGTTTCATGGCCACCTCGGCGATGGCCGTTGTGGATCCCGATCCTGACATGATCGGTCTGTACTTCGACGAGCTGGCTGATCAGCCTTGCGTCGAAGGCCTGGCTCCCTACGTCCCCACGTTCCTGTACGTCATCGTCACCAATCCCACGATCGACGCCATCGGTGGCTTCGAATGTGAGATCACCTGGGACGGCGCCGCACTGGTAACTGGTGTGACTTTCCCGACCGATTTCGTGAATGTTGGTAACAACACCAATATCATCGTCGGTTACTCCACGCCCATTCCGACCACCACGGCTACTATCGTGGCGCGGGTGGACTTCCTGTACACCGACACCGCGGGTGGCCCCACGGGTCTGTACATGGGTCCGTCGAACCCGAGCAGCAACGAGTTCGGTTATCCGACCGTCCTCGATGGTGCGCTGAATGAGATTCCTTGGGGTACCTCGACCGTTATCGGCGAGTACAACGCCATGGTCAACGGCAACTGCGAAGGCGTCGTTGCCAATGAGGATGCCAGCTGGGGCAGCGTCAAGAGCCTGTACCGGTAGGTTTAATTCTCGAAACGATCTAGATCGTTTGAGCCCGGGTGGGAAACCACCCGGGCTATTTTTTTTGGTTCCCGCGTTTATCCCGGGACATATTCCTGGATTGCAACCTGCACGGCTATTCGGCAAGATTTGCCGTATGGGAGGCAGATTTGTTAGCTGATTCGGAAATAACCCACCTGTATCGGCCCAAATACCTGAAGTCTTGACAGGAACAAGAAATGCTTGGATATTCATGTGCGGACAATAGGTCGATGAAGTGAGTGTGTCGCGTGGCCTGTAAAAAGTGGGTTGGCGGCGAAATGAACACTTGTCGAGCCAGGACCAACTGGGTATCTTCCTTGGAAGTCAAAGGTTGAGTTATGGCTGTGATCCGTCTTGAGTCGTCCAACCAACTCGATCGACCTTCAGGCCGGATTCGGACGCTCCGGCAGGTTCAGGACCCCAAGGCTGTAAAAAGGATTTTCCAAGAAAGGGGAAACCGAAAATGAAGAAGCTGTTTTTTGCCGTATCCGCGCTGGCTGCGCTGTCCCTACTCGCTCCCAGTTCGGGTTTTGCGTGGGATCCCAGTCACCTCGGCCTGTACGCCGATGAGGCTGCCACCAGCTGGCACATCATGGATGCTGCGCCCTACTCCTCCCACACCATCTACGTCGTGTTGACCAACCCGACCCAGCCTGACGGCACCACCGAGGTGGACTTCGTCGGTGGGTTCGAGTGTATGATCATTCCGTCCGGTGGTCTGGTTACCGGGACCGTGTTCCCGGTCGAGAGTGTCAACGTTGGCACCAACACCAACATCATCGTCGGTTTTGCTGATCCGGTAGCGGTTGGTCCCGATCGCATCGTCACGGTCGCGACCGTGACCTACGTGCTGACCGTGGACAGCGCCACGTTCACCTTGGGTCTGCCCGATCCGCCGAATCCCAACAACCCCACGGCCATGACCTTCCTGGATGCCTCCTTGAACGAGCTTCCCTGCTATCCGTCGTCCAGTGACTGGTCTCTGCCCGTCTTCGGCGTCAATGACGATACGCCGGTCGGTAGTGAAGTCTCGTCCTTCGGTTCGGTGAAGTCTTTGTATCGGTAGATAGCTACCGATGAAGGGGGCGGGTTTTCCCGCCCCCTTTTTTTGTGGTAGCCAGCTCTGCCGCCGAAGCATTGACTGCCCTCGAGATCGGACGTATAATGACCCAGTAGCCCTCAATGGGCTGAGCCTGCCCCTGATCGATCATTCCGCCACTTCAGTTTCGGGAGACGCCGAAATGGGCCCTACCCTATCGCCAGCGAGTTTGTCCAGATCCGGAATCACCAGCTGGGTCGCTGCGGGCACCCTTCCCTTTGTCCTGTGTCTGTTGGGATCTGTGCTGCTGGTACCGGCGGTCTCCGTTGCAGCCGGATTGCAGCACCGCGTCGCCGGGTTCGAGGTCGATTCGAGCACGCCCGAGGCATTGCGGATCTCGATCGCTGATCTGACTCCGCAGTGGAGGCCGGTGGCACTCAGGAACGGATCGGTGACCCGCCACGAACTCTCGTTCAACGGGATGATCGCCAGCGGCGAGCCGGGGCAGCCCATGGTTCCCAGACGAGGGTCCTGGCTGGTCGTGCCGCCGGGTACACGACCGGAACTGCGCGTGGTGTCCGAGGACTGGAATGACGCCGGCAACCGACCGCTGATCGTGTCGCCGGTACCGGTGATCGTCGAAGGGGTGGAGCCCGGAGAACAGACCCTCTCCGAGATCCTGGTTCTGCCCGGCGAGGACCTGCCGGTCGAGGCCCGGATATCGGATGATGTGCGCCGAATCGTCGCAAGGCGGGGAACCGGAAATTCCGGCGCAGCCGTCACCCTGGGCGAAGTCACGTGGTGGCGTGGACACCGGGTCGTGCCTGTGAATTTGATACCGGTCCGGTACGATGGTGCCGGGGTTGCCGGATCGGTCCTGGAGGCTGGTGCGTGGGAGGTCCGATTCGTACCGGACCAGGCCGCGGGTCGTGACATCCCTTCAGTCCAGACTCGACGCTCCGCCAGCAAGAATGACTCGCGGTTTTCTAGCGCCTTCATCAATTCCAACCTCCTGGAGGCATTGCCGACCGAAGCCGTGTATCACGGCCGTATCAGTCGACCTGGCATCGACGCGGCGAGGGTTCGGGGCGGCAAGTCGGGATCATTGTTGGGACCGGAGGCGCGTATCGCAGTCCAGCACACCGGGCTCTTTCGGGTCACTGCCAGCCGACTACGATCCCAGGGGATGCTGCCGGAAGGTGATATCGCCGAGGACCAGATCCGCCTGTATCAACGACGCTATTTGTCCCGCCTGGATGACGGCTCCGACGATGCTCCCTACGCTGAGCTGGAGGTCCCGATCCTGATGATGGGCGAAGGAGATCTCTTTGACGGAGACGACTTCTTTTACTTCTACGGATTGCGGTTGCGCGACGATACGGAGTTCGAGGCTGATCTCGGCGATGGTCCGGAGAGCATGTACGGTGCCGGCGATCCCTACGAGATGCGCAATGGTCAGAACTGGTACTGGCTGGCCGCTAGCGAGCCTGATCTGGGGTCGAGCTGGGCTCGTATGGCCGAAAGCACGCTGCCTGTGGCCAGTGGACAACCCTTGCCCAGTTACCGCCGGGATGAGCATCACGAGGTGCAGGTGGCGTTCCGGGAGAACGTACCAGCCACTGACGGCGACCGGGTCTATTCCAATCATCATTATGATGCCGAGGTCTCGGTAGCCATTGCGCCGCTCTGGGCGCCTGATCCCGCGGGTATGCCGGTCGCGATCGAGACATCACTGGCCAGCTATCGCAACGTAGATCGAGACCTGTCCCTGCAACTGGTGACCGACAATGAACTGACGACGCCGCTGGAGGAGTTCTATTTCGGCAACATGGTCGATTCCAGTCGAACCTACACGGTGGACGCGTCCAGCATCGATGGAGAGAACGCCAAGATCGTCATGTTTCGAACCGAGGGCGCCAGCCGCCTCTATACCTTCATGAACTGGGTCAAGATCTCCTATGATGCCCTGTATCGAGCGACGAGTAACGGGCCCCACAACGAGATCGATTTCCACGCCGGCGACGATAGCGGGGCACGGCCCCTGGCGGTGACCGGTTTCACCTCGTCCGATATCGGATTGATCGAGATCACCGATCCGCGGCAGCCGGAGGTCGTACGGTTGAGTGCGGCCAACATCCTCGCCGATGGCGAAACATGGACCGTCTCGATCCAGCCCAGCCAGTCCGGTCAGAAGAGACGATTCTATGCGGCCGCCAACTGGTCGACCGATGGTATCCCGGAGTACCGCTATTACGAATCCGTCCCGGTGCCGGAGCAATCGAATCCCACCCAGCTTGCCGGTTCGGAGCCGGACCTGGTCGTCATCGTGCACGAGGAATTCGCCGAGGCGGCCGAACGCTGGGTCGAGCATCGACGTCTACGTTCCGGCGGCGACCTGGAGATTCACGTGGTGAAGCTACAGGATGTCTTCAACTGGTACAGCGGTGGCTTGCGCGACCCCTGGGCCATCAAGCGCTTCGCCACCCATGCGATCAATCATTGGGGCAGCTGGGCACTGACCCTCGTTGGTGACGCCAACGAGAATGTACGGGAACTCAAGGTCCTGGCCGCGGCCCGGGATTGGTCCCGGGATTGGGTGCCCACCCACTACCACGTCCAGCACGCCGTTTCCGGCCAGCCCGAGCTGTTGGCCTCCGACAAGTGGTACGCCACTCTCGAGGAAGGCCTGGACTATCCCGATGACGAGTTTCCCGACAACGTGCGCTTGCCCTGGGAGATGTACGTGGGACGCTTGGCCTGCAACAGTGTGGCTGAACTCAATCTCATGATAGACAAGATCATGACCGTTGAGAACGTCCAGCCGGCCCAGACTTGGCGCCGCCGCGGTATCTGGATCAGTGACGATGCCTGGTCCAATGGCTACGGGACCGAAGCTCTGAGCCTGCTGGTCCATTCGACGACCGAGGAGCAGTTCGGCAACAGCGCCCGAAACCTGCTGGCGCCGTGGTGGCGTTCGGGCTCCCCGGTGACCATGGAAGCCGATACCCTGTTTCTGGCCAACTGGCTGGATCCGCACTGGCCCCAAGGCGTGAACTTCGACCGGCCCATCGGTGAATTCAGGGAATTCGCCGAGGCCGAGGCCACGCCGCCGCTTCTGGCGGCAATGAATCGTGGCGGACTGGTGGCCCAGTTCCAGGGGCACGGCAATCCCCACGTGCTGGCATCCGAGTACTGGTTCCAGGATCGGGAGGGAGGGTTCTATCGCCAGGACGTATCGGGTTTGAGCAACGCCACGTCCCCCTGGTTTTTCTTCGGCTTGGGCTGTCACATCGCCGACTGGGCCCAGAACACGGCGCGCAGCGAAACCACCTACCATGAGCGTTGCGTTTCGGAGAAGTTCATCCTCAAGAATGGTGGCGGAGCCTATGGAGCGTATGCCAGCTCGGGATTCGAGTACATCACTCCCAATCGCTCCTTCGGTGAGTACATCTTCCGGCGCTGGACCTTGGAGCCGCCGGTTCAGCGTGGTCCGGGTGAGACCGTGGATATCCGCTCCCGCTGGATGCTGGGTGAATTGCTGTGGGCGGCCGAGGCCGACATGATGGCCGATCTCGGTCACGCGACCCTGTACCGGGAGATGGTGGCCCAGTACACCATGCTGGGCGATCCCTTGATGATTCTCGATGGTGGTGAGCCCGAGGTGACCGCCGTGCTGCTCGGTGATCCTGATCAGGAGATCGTCGACGAGGTGGACCTGGTGGCCAGCGATCCACTGAATCTGAAGGTCGTCGAGATCGTGGCTCGAGACGAGGCGGGCATCGACAGGATCCGCGTGGTGGATTCCGACGGGTTCGACGTGACCGAGCAACTGGTCACCGAGTCGTTGCCCGAAGGTGCTGTGAGTCACCAGACGGTCAACTATGCCCTCGAGATTCCTGTGCATCCCTACGACCACCACCTGATCGTCGAGATCTATGACACGGGCGGCAGCCTGGCCAGCGACCGGCACTACGAGCTGATTCTGAACATGCCGCAGGCTGCCGAGTTCACCGTCGATGGCGATGCGGTCGACCCTGCCACTTTCGTTTTTCTTCCGGATGAATGGGTGCCCTTTTCTGCCCAGGTTGCCAGTGCCGCCTGGCTGCACGACGGCATGACCCTCGATCTGACCAGCGAGAGTTTGGAACTGCAGAACGTTGTCTTCGAGATGGACAAGAGCAACAATCTGGGCCTGACTTTCGATGCCCTGGCGGTAAGCGGTACCGAAGGCGAGCGGTCGGTGGTGCTCGTGATCGACGAATTCGAGACCACCTGGGTCCTGCAGAACGAGGACCAGGAAGTCCTCGCCGCCGAGATCAGGCAGGTCTTCAACTTCCCGAACCCCATGCAGGAGCAGACCCGCTTCCTGTTCGAGACCAGCGCCGGTAGTGGCCAGGGTGTTGTTCGCATCTTTTCGCTGGCCGGCAGGCCGGTGGTCCGGTTACCGTTCGACTTTGCCGGCAATGGCGCCGGCGTTGTCGAGTGGGAGGGCAGGGACGATGCCGGAGATCAACTCGGCAACGGAACCTACCTGTACCGAGTGGAACTGGACACCGCAGCCGGCCGCACGGTCAGTCCGATGCAGCGGCTGGTAGTGATGCGTTGAGCGAAGCATGATCCGAGCCCTGCTGATTTTTTTGATGATCTCCTTGGCCCTGGGCGGATGCGCAGGGCCTAAGCGCTTGCCGCCGGTGGGCAGCGAACCCATTCCCGAATCAAAACCGCGGCCCGGCGTTCCCCTGTTGATCGGTGTCGGCCTCTTGGAGGAGGCGCCCCGGATCGAGGTGCGTGCAACCGGTCCCTGTCTGGTCCTGGACGGCGATACTGGACGTCGCCTGAGCCGTTGGACCGACGCCATGGATCCGGTCCTCTGTATCCGCGAGGGCAACAGCGTCAACTGGCGATGCGGTGGTGAGGTCGGCACTGCGCCCTCGGTCGTGCTGCAGCCGGTTGATCCGGAGACCCTGGTGGGCCACGACGAGTCCGAGTATCGTGGCGAATTCCTGGTTCTGCCTGCGCCTCGCGGCGGCGGATTGACCCTGGTCAACAATGTGGAACTGGAATCTTACCTGCAGGGCGTCGTCCCCTGGGAGATCGGACGGCACGACCGCAGCCGGCTGGCGGCTCTCAAGGCCCAGGCCGTCGCCGCTCGCACCTACACCGTGGCCCATCTGGGTATCCGGCGGAGCCATGGCTTTGATGTGTATGCCAGTGTCATGGACCAGGTCTACCGGGGTGCGGCGGGCGAAGACGCACTGTGCAATGAAGCCGTGCGCCAGACGGCCGGTCTGGTGCTGCGCAGTGGCGGCGAGG
>Ga0070728_10006051_pt1 | contig 11613 bp, 8 predicted proteins | sample tdDd471_FD_66723 | JGI IMG/M metagenome (GOLD analysis project Ga0070728, IMG submission 66723) | Marine sediment microbial communities from the Atlantic coast under amendment with organic carbon and nitrate - tdDd47.1 | ecosystem: Environmental > Aquatic > Marine > Coastal > Sediment | place...
CGACCACGGCGGAGAGGTCCGGCGACGGCTGGGCGATCAGCGGCGAAAAGACCTGGGTGCTCGGCGGCCACTGCGCCGACCACCTGATCGTGAGCGCGAAGACCTCCGCCGGCGTGTCGCTGTTCCGCGTCGCCGCGCGCGAGTCGGGCGTCGACGTGCTGACCGTGCAAACGATGGATGGCCGCAAGGCCGCCCGCGTCTCGCTGTCGTCGGCGCAGGGCGAGCTGCTCGGCGAGGACGGCGCGGCCGGCCCGGTGCTCGAGCACGTGCTCGACAAGGGCGCCGCGGCCGCGTGCGCCGAGGGCCTCGGCATCGCGCAGTCCGTGCTGTGGATGACGGTCGAGTACCTCAAGACCCGCAAGCAGTTCGGCGTGCCGATCGGCGTGTTCCAGGCGCTGCAGCACCGCGCGGTCGACATGTTCGTCCAGACCGAGCTCATGAAGGGCACCTCGATCCTCGCGAGCGCGAAGGTGGACGACGCCGAGCCCGCCGAGCGCAAGCGGGCGGTCAGCGCGGCGAAGGCCAAGCTGAGCACCGGCGGCTTCTTCGTGGTCGCCCAGGGCACGCAGCTGCACGGCGGCATCGGCGTGACCGACGAGCACGACATCAGCCTGTACTTCAAGCGCATGCGCGCGCTGATGGGGCTGTTCGGCGACGAGGGCTTCCACGTCGAGCGGTACATGTCGCTCGGCTCGTTCACCGACGGCGTCTGAAGCCCGGTCGGCGTCGCGGCGGGCGGGAGCGTTTTGTCTCTAAAGGTCGCGCCGCGACCGTCCGTCTCCGAGGGTGGTCACGGCACCGACGACCTCCGGAGAGACCATGCAGCCGCCCCCCGATCCGCCCGACGAGCGCGCTCGAGCCGCCGAGCTCCACTCGCTCTCGATCTTGGACACCCCCCCCGAGGAGCGGTTCGATCGCTACACCCGGCTCGCGCGGCGGCTGTTCCGGGTGCCCATCGCCCTCGTCAGCCTCGTCGACACCGACCGGCAGTGGTTCAAGTCGCGGCAGGGGCTCGAGGCGACCGAGACGCCGCGCGACGTCTCGTTCTGCGGCCACACGATCCTCGACGCCGAGGTGTTCGTGATCGAGAACACCGAGAGCGACGTCCGGTTCTGCGACAACCCCCTGGTCACCAGCGACCCGCACATCCGCTTCTATGCCGGCTGCCCGCTCGTCGGGCCCGGAGGGCACCGGCTCGGAACGCTCTGCGTCATCGACCGGACGGCCCGGTCGTTCGACGACGAAGACCGCGCGGCGCTGCAGGACCTGGCGGCGATGGTGTCCGGGGAGCTCGCCTCGCTCGAGATGGCGACGACCGACGAGCTCACGGGGATCTCCAACCGCCGGGGCTTCGACGTGCTCTCGGGCCAGGCGCTCGCGATGTGCCAGCGCGGTGAGCAGCCCGCCTCGGTGGTGATGATCGACATGGACGGGTTCAAGGCGATCAACGATCGGTTCGGTCACGAAGAAGGCGATCGCGCCCTCGTCGCGTTCGCGCGCATCCTCCGGTCGACGTTCCGCGAGTCGGACGTGATCGGGCGGCTCGGCGGCGACGAGTTCGCGGCGCTGCTCACCCGCACGGACGCCGCCAGCGCGTGCGACGCGGAGCGACGGCTGCGCGAGGCCGTCGACGCCCACAACGCGAGCTCGCCCGCCGCGTACTCGCTCGACTACAGCGCCGGCGTCGAGGCGATCGACGCGGGGTCGACGTGCGCGTCGGACGCGCTCCGGCGCGCCGACGAGGGCATGTACGCGCGCAAGCTGGCCAAGCGCGCGAAGCTGCGGCGCGCGTCCTGATCCGCGCCGCCTGAGCTGAACGACTGGCGCGGTCCCAGAGATTTCCCCAGCGATTGCAGGCACTAACACGTCATCTGCTCGCGAGCAGCGCCTGGCCTCGGCGCGGCTCACGATCGGGGCATGACGACCCATCGAATCGCGCTCGCGGCCCTGCTGTGCGCCGTCCCGGGATGCGCACAGTCCGCGGCAGAGTGCAGAGCCACCTACGACTGCGCGCCGACCGAGGAGTGCGTACAGTTCAACGACCCGCGGTCGGACGCGTGTCCCGTCGAGCCCGGCCCGGCCAGCGTCTCGGCGGTGTGTGTCGCCTCCTGCGACGCGTCGCGGGTCTTCTGCGGCGGCGGGAGCGTGTGCCTCGACGACCCGACGAACCCGCGCTTCGGGAGCTGCTACGACGGCGGCGCGGTCCCCGTCGGGGAGGTGTGTTGCTCGATGCTCGACTGCGTGCGCGGCGCGATCTGCGTGACCTCGTCGCTGTCCCAGCCCGGGACCTGCCGGCCGGCGTGCGAGCCGAGCGAGCGCGGCGCCTGCGGCGAGGGCTCGTCGTGCGAGCCCCTCGCGTGGGGGATGGGCGCCTGTCGGCCGGGCTGAGTCGCGCTCAGGACGCCTCGTCGCGCAGCGCCGCGACCACCCAGCCGACGTGCCGGCCTTCTGCGTCGCCCGCGGCGTGCCGTCGCATCATCGGGTGCTCGAGGATCCACCGGTGCGCGTCGAGGTTGGTCTCGAAGCGGCTCCCGCGCACCACGCGCCCGTCGGGGCGGACCTGTCGGCCCTCGATGCGCACCCGCTCGAGCACCGCCAGGACGGCGCGCCGCAGGCGCTCGTAGTCGTCGTCGCCGCGCGAGCGCACCGCGACGATGAGCTTGCCGAAGGTCGGGTCCTTGTTGACCAGGGTGTCCTTCGGCTCGAAGCCGACGTCGAAGCGGATCCGCACGTCCTGTGGCGACTCGCCCTCGAGCGCGCTGGCGATCTCGGCCTCGTCGGGCAGCTCCATCACGTCGAACACGCCCGCGTTCGGGACGAACAGCCCGCGCTGCCGATCGCGCGGGTCCTTCAGATCCGCGCGCCACGTCTCGGCGTTGATCCGCAGCTCGCGCGCGACGTGGGTCTGCACCACGTCGGACTGCGCGAAGTCGATGGGCTGTCCGTCGGCGATCCGCAGCTGCCACTGCACGAGGTTGAGCGGCTCGAGCGCCGCGCCCCGCCGGATCGCGTGCGACACCTCGGTCACCGGGTGCTCGACCTGGATCCGGGTGTTCATCTCGAGGAAGTAGACCTCGCCCCCCGCGTACATGAGCTCGACCGTGCCCGCGCCGACGTAGCCCACGTGATCGGCGATGGCGACGGCGATGTCCTGCACGCGCTTGGTGAGGTCGGGGGCGTCGCGCAGGATCGCCGGCGGCGCCTCCTCCTGGATCTTCTGGCTCGCCCGCTGCTCGGTGCAGTCGCGCATCCCGAAGTGCCGCGCGTTGCCGTAGCGGTCGCGCAGCACCTGGACCTCGAGGTGCACGGTGCGATCGATGTTCTGCTCGAACATCACGCCCGGGTCCCAGGCGTTCGCCTCGATCTCGCCGAGCACCTTCGCGATCGCGGCGTCGAGGGCGTCGACCGACGCCACGACCGCCTGCCCGCGGCCGCCGCCGCCGTTCGCGGCCTTGAGCCGGCCGGGGAAGCGGAAGTCTCCGCGGGCGTGCGCCTCGAGCACGCGCTCGCGGATGGTCGCCGCGTCGTTCTCCGCGATCACGATGCCGGGCGTGACGGCCTCGGGATCGATCGACTCCACGATGGCGCGGAACTGGCGCTTGTCGCCGGCGCGCTCGACCACGTCCTCCATCGGCCCGCAGAACACCACGCCGTGACGCCGGAAGTGCCGGATCGCGGCGGCGTTCTCGGCCAGCGGCCCGTAGCCGGGGTACAGCGCGGCGCGCGACAGCTCCGCGTCGGCGTCGTCACCGAAGCGCTGCGCGAAGACCTCGAGCACGCGCGCGGCGATCTGCTCGTAGCTGGCGTACGACTCGCGGAACGACCCCTCGAGCCCGATCGCGAAGCCGCCGAGCTTCTTGGCGAGCCGCACCTGCAGCGACGAGCCGTCGTCGAGCCGGCTGAACAGCACCACGGGCACGAGCCCCATCGCCGCCGCCTCGCGGACGGCGCGCACGCCCATCTCGCCCTTGTCGGCGACGATCACGTACCGCAGGGTGCCGGCGCCGACGGTGGTCGCCGGGTAGCGATCGAGCTCGAACGACGCGAGGTAGAGCCGGTCCCGGAGCGCCGGCCGATCCGCGAGGGGGCCGGCGGCGTCGGAGCGCAGCCGCTCGCGCACTCGCGCACGCAGCCCCTCGTCGACGGCGAGCGCGACGAGCGCGCGGAGCCCTTCGTCGGAGGACGGATCGGCCAGCAGCGGGCTCGCCTCGCCGAACAGCGCGTCGAGCTCGACCTCGGCGTCGGGACGAAGATCGCGGATTCGCGCCGCGAGCGACTCGACCTCCACGACCAGGTCGCGCGAGGCGTCGGCCTGCGCGCGCGCGAGCGACGCCTGCCAGGCGAAGTGGTTCAGCCAGATCTCGCCGTTCTCGATGAAGTAGCGAAGCGCGACGAGGCGGTGCTCCGGCTCTCCGCCCGGGAGCGAGCGCAGATCCAACCACCGGGCCGACGGGAGGCCGAGGACGACCCCGAAGACCTCGCGGACCCCGAGGTAGCCGCGGCCGGGTTGGGACAACCGGACCGAGCCGTCGGCGCCGGCCCAGGGCGGCGGCGCGCTCTCGCGGCGAAACACGCGGGTGACCAGCTGCTCGGCGAGCTCGGTCGCCTGTTCGGTCGCGTCCATGACGGGGGAGCTTGGCCGAACGATGCGCGGCGTCGATGCGTTTTTCTCGATGCGACCATTCGCTGTGACACCGAACGTGTCGTGTTCGCGCGCGTCTGACCGGCCGCGGCACGAGGAGCGGCGCGGGAGCGGTCAGAAGATGCGCTGGAGCAGACGCTCGAACGCGAGCTGCTGCTCCGGCCCGGGTCGCTCGAGCACGCCCTCCTCGTGCAGCGCCTCGACGAGGGCCCGCGGGACGGTCCCGTTGCTCCCCGTGACCGCGGCGTGCCCGACCCCCAGCACGCGCGACCGGTGCCGCTCGTCGGACTCGAGCTCCTCGTTGCGCTGCTCTCGGAGGGAGAAGACCAGGTCGTCCTCGGCGCACTCTCCCTCGTCGTCGAGGCGCCGGCACGTGCCCTCCTCGTCGGTGAGGATCTGAACGTGGCTGGTGACCATCGGATGGAGAGGGCGCGGCTCGTTCCACAGCCGCGCGGACGGGTGAATCTCGGTCCACTTGTGGCCGGTGATCGCCTGACAGATGCCGGGGGTGATCCCGAACGAGACGATGTGGAGCCAGATGAACCCGCAGTGCTCGGCCGCGGCGATGCCCGAAAAGGGTGAGGACACGGTGACGAGGTGGAGGTCTCCTCCCTCGTCGTCCGCCCCTTCGACCTCCGAGAGCGCGACGCGCGACACCAGCCCGCCCTGGCTGTGGCCCAGCACCGTGATCTCGCGACTCGGGGCCCGACGGCGGATCGTGTCCAGCCCGCGCCGGAGGGTCCGACCCACCGAGCGCAGGCTGTGTCGATCGTCGTAGTTGAAGCAGATCGTGCGCTGCTCGTTCAGCTCGAACAGCTGTGACATCGCGCGGAACTGCGCCCCCGACGAGAAGCAGCCATGCACGATCACCACGAGCGGCTCGTCGGAGCTCAGGTCCACGCCCGACGACGCGGCATCGGAGCAGGGCGCGAACCCCTCGAGCGCCAGCGGACCCTGGCCGAGGTCGATGGGCACCGAGCGCGGCTGCGCGCCCCCACACGCCCCCGCGGCGCCGAGCGCGAGGCAGAGCGCGAACGCTGTCGAGGAGCGCACGAGGTAGTCATTCGCACACCACGCCACGCGATCCAAGCCGGCCTCGCGTCAGTCGCGCCCCTCGGTGCCGGCGAGCAGCGACCGCGCCGCCGTGGCGAAGATGTCGCACAGCTCGCCGTACAGCGCCTCGCCCTCGGCCACCGACGCGTCCGCGGGATAGCCGAAGTAGGCGCGCGGGCCGCCCGCCTCGAGGAACGACGACTTGCCCTCGCGGATCGCGACCGACAGCGAGCTGGGGTTCGGCTCGAGCTCGCCCGCGACGTCCTGGCGGACCATGAACGGATCGGCCGCGAGGACGAGCGACGTCTCGTAGCTGCCGGCGTGGCACGCGCCGGACTTGAACTCGTCGCCGAGGCGCAGCGCGTGCGGCTTGCGGGTCACGTCCGGGAACGCCGCCCTCACGCCGGCCTCGTTCGCCGCCGCGACCGCGTCCTTCAGCGCCTTCAGGTTCCCCGGCTCGAGGTGCGCGTTGCAGACGACGACGCCGGCGAAGCCCGCGCGGGCCGCGCCGAGGATCACGTCGCGCGCGAGCGCGGTCGCGGTCTCGATCGGCAGCGAGATGGTGCCGCCGAAGTCCGACGCGAACTCGGTGACGGCGTACGCGAGCGGGGGGAGCACCACGGCGGCCACGCCGTCGGCCCGCAGCGCCCGCGCCGCGCGGATCGCGCCGGTCTCGGAGATGATCACGTCGGTCGACAGCGGCAGGTGCGGGCCGTGCGCCTCCGTCGCGCCGGCGGGCAGCAGCGCGACCGCGCCGGCCTCCGCCTCGGCGGCGGCCTCCTCGTAGGTCATGTCGGCGAGGCGCACCGAGCGGTTCACGGGGACGCCTCGAGCAGCTTCCGGCGCACGATCTTGCCGCGGTCGTTGCGCGGCAGCGCGTCCACGAACGCCACCTCGTGCGGGAACTTGTAGCGGGCGAGGTGCTCCTTCGCGTGCCGCTGCAGCTCGGTCACCAGCGCGTCGTCGCCCTCGTGGCCGTCACGCAGCGCGCAGAACGCCTTGGGCACCGTCAGCCCGGCGCCGTCGTCGACCCCGACCACCGCGACCTCCTTCACCGCCGGGTGGGTGAGCAGGCAGTTCTCGATCTCCAGCGGGCTGACGAACATGCCGCGCACCTTGAGCAGGTCGTCGCCCCGGCCCGCGTAGTAGAAGTACTCGCCCTCGCGCCGGAACAGGTCCGCGCTGATCGTCCACGGCCCGTGGAACACCTCGTCGCTCTTGCGCTCGTCGCGCCAGTAGCAGAGCGCCTTGCTGTCGCCCTTGACCCAGAGCCGGCCGATCTCGCCGTCCCCGACGTCCTGTCCGTCGGCGCCGACCACGCGCGCCTCGTAGCCGGGCACGAGCTTGCCGAGCGAGCCGGGCTTCACGTCGCCCGGGTAGTTGGTGATGTAGATGTGGAACATCTCGGCGCTGCCGATTCCGTCGAGGATCTCGCAGTGCCCCCAGCGCTCGGACCACTGCGCGTACAGCGACGGCGGCAGCGCCTCGCCCGCGCTCAGGCACATCCGCAGCGACTCCATCTTCGGCGGGTCGTCGACGTCGACCATCTTGCGGATCATCGCCGGCACGTTGGTCAGCACCGTCACGCCGTGCTTCTCGACGTGCTCGAAGATGCGCTCGGGGGTCGGCTTGTCGGGGAACAGCACCGCGCAGCCGCCGACGGCGAACGGGAACATCAGGTTGGTCCCCGTGGCGTAGCCGAAGAACAGGCGCGAGACGCTGACGAAGACGTCGTCCTCGTTCAGGCCGAGCACGCGCTTGGGGTAGCACTCGGTGTTGAACGGGAAGTGGTGGTGGAAGTGGACCGCGCCCTTGGGCTTGCCCGTCGTCCCGCTCGTGAACAGCCACCCCGCCACGTCGTCGCGGTGGGTGTCGGCGTTGTCGGTCGCGTCCGACGCCGACGCGAGCGCGTCGTCGAATCGCTCGGCGCCCTCGGGCAGGACCTCCGCGTCGCCGACGATGAAGCGCGTCTTGCAGCGCGGGTGCCGCGCGAGCGCCGGGCGCAGCGCGTCGAGGGTCTTCGCGTCGGCGATGATCGCCTTGGCCCGCGTGTAGCCGAGCAGGTAGTCGAGGTCCTCCATCGACGACAGCGGGTTGCCCATGCAGAACACCGCGCCGGCCTTGAGCAGCCCGAAGAAGCTCGCCGCGAACTCGACCCCGTCGTAGAGCAGGACGAGCACGCGGTCCTCGAGGTCGATCCCGCGGTCGGTGAGCGCGTGCCCCACGCGGTTCGCCATCGCCTGGACCTCTGCGTAGGTCCACGTGTCGTCGCCGACCTTCACCGCGGGGCGGTCGCCCTTCCCCTCGCGCACCCGCGCGTCGAGGAAGTAGTCGGCCATGTTGAAGCGCTCGGGGAACTCGGGCGGGAATCCGTGCTCGCTCATGCGCGGCACTTTACCCAGGGAGAAGGAAGAGAAGAAAGCCAAGCAAGGCCCCCCAGTGAATCCCCCGAGATCACTGCGCGATGATGGTGTAGGCGCCGGCCGCGCCGGAGTAGCCGTAGACCCGGACGTAGAACGGGCCGGCCGCGTCGACGGTCTCCGCGTTCTGCACGCCGGCGCTCCGGTCGAGCACGCTCCCGTCCGCGGCGACCGCCTCGAGGTCGAGGTCGCCGTCCGCGTGCGCGAAGTCGATCCGGACCGACACGTCGCCGGTCGCGTCGATGAAGTACCAGTCCTCCTCGCCGCCGCAGAGCTCTGCGGTGCGCGCCGAGGCGAGCCCGAGGCGCGTCGCGCCCGCCTGGCTCCCCGCGCCCGTCGCGTCACAGCCCGCGCCGGCCGCCGGCTCGGTGGGCTCGGTCGGCTCCGGCGCGGCGCCCAGCTCGCACCAGGTGGTCGCCGCGCGCTCGGCGTCGACGGTGTCGGACGGCACGTCGCGCTGGCTGCAGGACTCGTCCTCGCTCCAGTCGTTCCAGGCCACGCCCAGCTCGGCCGCGTGCGCCGCCCAGCGCGCGTAGCCGTCCTCGTGCGCCATGAAGACCGTCGGCTGCAGGCACATCCCGTCGCGCTCGGCCGCCGTCTGCTCCTGCTCGGCGTAGTCCATGATCGCGCCGTGCATCGCCGCGGTGCTGCGGTTCCAGCAGCAGGTGCGCGACTGCTCGTACACGAGCGCCGCGAACACGTAGTCCTCGAGCGAGCGGTGGCCCGCGTCGACCTGCGCCCGGGTCTGGCCCTGCGCGCCGAGCACGTCGTACAGGTCCTCGAACGCGTCCTCGCGGCGGATGCGCGCCGCGCAGCTCGCCGGGTACATCCGCAGGTGCTCGCGCGCCGCCTCGATCGCGGCGAGCGCCACGTCGCGCCGCTCCTCGACGCTCAGGCTGCGCAGGATCTCCTCGAAGCGCGCCGGGCGCGCCGCGATGGCCTCGCGGTCGCTGTCGGCGACGTAGTCGTCGCGGTCCGCCTCGGACACGATGTTCTGCCACCGGCCGCTCACGCGGACCGCCGTGCGCCACCGGCGGACGCCGCCGCCCAGCGCCGCGTACGCGTCGCCGTCGCTCGTCTCGCCCTCGCCGCCGCCGTAGCTCGACGTGAAGCGGCGGCGCGCGGTGTTCGGCTCCTCCCACACGGGCTCGCGGCGCGGCATCGAGCCGCTCGCGATGGTGATCTCGAGCGCGTCCTCGGCGTGCCGCTCGACGCGGAAGATCGGCATCACGTGGCCGATGCCGCGCTTCTGCCAGCGGTGCACCAGGATGTCGCCGGCCGCCGTGGCCTCGGGGCGGACGTGGAACATGTTCGAGCCGTCGGCGAGGTTGGCGCTGCCGAAGTAGAGCAGCAGCAGGCGCATGAAGTAGCCGACGCGCTTGTTGAGGAACAGCTCGTCGAAGTAGGCGCCCGCGCCGACCTCTTCGCCGTCCTCGGAGAGGAACTCGACCGCGTCGTCGTCGCCGAGGCGCAGGCCGCGGAGCCGCGCGTCGGTGGGCCACGCCTCTCCCGGCGCCCAGTCGCCCTCGTGGTCGGCGTAGCGGCTGCGGAAGCTCGGGAAGTTGGCGACGCGCACCCCGTCGCCGTTCACGAAGCCGAAGTGCCCGGCGTAGAAGGTCTGCCGACCGCGCGCGTCCCACCCCGAGAGGTAGAACGGCAGGTGGTGCCAGCTCGCGAACGTCGCGCGCAGGAGGAGCGCGACCTCGGCGCACTCGAGGGTCGGCGCGTGCAGGGTGCGGTCGCCGTAGGGCGTCGGGACGATGAACGTCTGGCCGCTGCCGTGGTGGCGCGCCTCGGTCGTCATCGAGGCGACCCACGCGTCGTAGGCCTCCTCGTAGGTCACGCCGTCTTCGGTGACGTCGGTCCAGGCGTGGTCCACGCGCCAGACCTCGGTCGCCGCGCCGTTGCCGATGCGCGGGCCGCGCGAGGTCACGCCGTCGAGCTTGCCCTCGTCCTCGGGGACCTGCCCGAACGGCGCGTCGACGCCGGTCTCCTCGACGGCGTCCGCGACGGGGTTGCCGCTGGCGCAGCCGGCGGCGAGGAGGGCGAGCAGGGTGGCGAGGCGGGTGCGCATGCCCACTCCCTCTGCGATTTGCGTACCGAAGTTGCGCTGCAATGATCTCGGACACTTACAGCGCTCGCCAGTGGAAGCCGCACCGGCCACTGGAAGGGACGGGCGGCGACCGGAGTTGTCATCTCGGGCTTGCCCTCGGGCGCCCGCGGAGCGAGATCAGTACTAAGCCATGGGCCAACACCGACCCCAATACAGCGAGATCGACGAGACCGAGGACTGGCTCAAGGTCCTCGACCGCCTGCCGTTCGTGGGCTCCATCAAGCGCGACACCACCGCGCTGCGGAACCTGCTCTACGACCGACGCGCCCCCCGCGTCGCGGTGGTGGGCGCCTCCGGCAGCGGGCGGACCGCGCTCGCCAACGGCCTGCTCAACGCGATGACCTTCGGGCCGGGCGGCGCCGCGCCGTCGCCCGAGTCGGGCACCTGGGTCCGCATCGACGCCGACGGGCGCAAGATGGAGTGGCTCGAGCTGCCGACCGACCGCGACCCCGCCGCGCTGATCGAGCTCGCCCGCCGGGCGTTCGACGAGGCGGTCCCCGACGTGGTCATCGGGGTCGTGGAGGCCGAGGCCGAGGCGCGCGAGGCGCCGCCGCTGCGCGACGCGCTGGCCGCGCTGCGCGACTGCTCGAAGGAGGCCTACGACGCGACGCCGCCGCTGCTCGTCGTGCTGTCCAAGGTCGACGCCCTGCCGCCGGGCGGCGAGGCCCCGCCCTACTCCGACGGAAAGCGGCACGGGATCGATCTCGCGCTCGGCGCGCTCCGCGAGCACCTCTCGGGCCTCGCGCTCGCCGAGGACGCGTTCGTCCCCGCGTCGGCCAAGCCGTACGACGACGAGCCGCACGACCCTCGCTACAACCTCGACGGGCTGGGCGAGGCGATCCTCTCGCGGCTCCCAGACTCCGCGAAGGTCGAGGCGGTGCGGGCGCTCGACGTCGGCCGCGAGGCCCACCGCGTGGTCGCCCGATCGCTCGTCAACAGCTGCTCGGCGATCGCCGTGACGGTCGGCCTCGCGCCGATCCCGTTCGCGGACGCCTTCGTCCTGCTGCCGCTGCAGGGCGCGATGGTCACCGGGATCGCGTACGTGTCCGGTCGACGCTGGGACAAGAAGGTCGCGATGGAGTTCCTCGGCTCGCTCGGCGCGGTCGGCTCCGCCGGCGTGGGCCTGCGCTGGGGCGCGCAGCAGCTCGTGAAGCTCGTGCCGGGCGCGGGCACGCTCGTCGGCGCGAGCGTCGCCGGCGCGGGCACGCTCGCGATCGGCCGCTCGGCGATGGCCTACTTCATCGACGGGCCCGGCCACGAGCGGCGCGTCGAGCTGCGCGCGGACAACCCGGAGTAGGCGAGGTCAGAGCGCCTCGAGCGCGGCCCTCACCGCGTCGCGGTCGAGCGCGAAGGCCTCGGCGAGCTGCGCGACGCTGCCCCCGTCC
>Ga0070728_10006052_pt1 | contig 11611 bp, 11 predicted proteins | sample tdDd471_FD_66723 | JGI IMG/M metagenome (GOLD analysis project Ga0070728, IMG submission 66723) | Marine sediment microbial communities from the Atlantic coast under amendment with organic carbon and nitrate - tdDd47.1 | ecosystem: Environmental > Aquatic > Marine > Coastal > Sediment | place...
AATTTTCAGGCAGTACGTTTTTACTTCATGCCTGATTTGGCAAAAAACACCGTGCGTGTGATTGGCGACCCGATGCCGTCGAATCTGACGATAGAAAACCAGTTACAGCTTGGTAAGGGCTTTTGTGGCGGCTATCAGAATGGTATCGGAATTCGCCCGTCGGAACCAAAAGACCGCAATCGCATTGTTCTGACCGGTCGCTATCGCAGTGGCTGTGAGGAATACGGCTTGACCCGATCGGTGCTGACTGGCCCCAGTTATGCCTATGGCGTCTTCAGGTCGTTGTGGGAAGAAACCGGTGGCATTCTGTCTGGCGACTGGCAACTGGGGATTGCGCCGACCGCGCCGGAGTTTTCAAAAAATCTTCCGGCAGATTTGGCTGGCAGCCCCGAGCCGTTTGTGCAGGTGCAGTCTCCGCCGTTGTCCGACGTGATTCAGTACATAAATAAATTCAGCAACAATGTAATGGCCCGTCACCTCTTTCTGACGCTGGGAGTCGAGGCATTCGAGGCCCCGGCAACTCGAGCCAAAGCCCGCCAAGCCGCCAATGAAGCGCTAGCAAGAAAAGGTTTCAGTTTTCCTGAACTTCGGCTGGACAATGGTGCGGGATTGTCGCGCAAAACGAGAATTGCTGCCGGCAGCCTGGCCGAAATATTGTTAGCCGCAGAAGACCGGCCGTGGTCTGCGGAGTTCATTTCATCGCTATCACTGGCGGGTCTGGACGGAACCATGCGCAAACGCTTCAAAGAAGAAGAGATGACTGGCCAGATGCACTTGAAAACAGGGCGGCTAACGGGTGTATTCGCAACCGCCGGTTATGTGCATGCCCGCTCGGGCCGTGATTATGTGGTCGTGATATTGCAAAATTATTCCGGGGCTGACGATGGTCCCGGTGAAGAGGCGCAAGCTGCGCTGCTAAGGTGGGTCTATGAACAGTAAATGTAAGCTGCGGTGGTTGTTGGCGGCGCTGCTATTCTGCGGTGGGGCCGCGCAGGCGGAAAGTATCTACGTGACGGATATGCTGCGTCTGGATATGTATGCGACTGAGGATATGACCGGGCCCGTCGTGCTTAAATTACGCAGTGGCGACCGTATGGAGTTGCTAGAGCGTAAGGGTCGATATGCCCATGTGCGCAGCGAAGGCGGCCAGAAAGGCTGGGTAACGTCTTTGTATCTGGTTACGGAAGAGCCAGCGCGCACCAGGGTAAACAAACTGGAGGATAGCAATGCCAGCCTCGAAGCGACCGTGAAAAAATTGCGAACGCAGTTGGCCGGTGAACAGGAAAAAATTACCCTGTTGCAGCAACAGCAAGAAGATGTGGGAACCCTGCGGGAAGAAAATGCCGACCTGACGGATAGGATGTCTCAATATGAGGGCAGCGTACCGATTGTCTGGCTGTTTCTAGTGATGGTTGTAGCCCTTATTGGCGGGCTCGCTGGCGGTTGGTACCTGGTCGATAGCCGCAGCCGATCAAAGCACGGTGGTTATAGAGTTTACTAGTTGTGACGCCTTTCCGGCGTTCAGTGCAACGCAGGCCTGAGCTCCAGGTCAGCTATAACCCGGGCTTCCAGTGCGATTAATTCGGCGAGCCTGGCGTCAACCTGCTCTGCTGAAAATTCCTTTTTAAGCAGTAACACGAATACCTGTGCGTGTTTCACCTCGCTTTTCCAAAGCTTGTCGTAAAAGGCAGCGAGATCAGGTTTGGGTGCATGTTCGGCGATAATCCGGAATCGCTCAGCCCCGCGTTTTTCGATGACGGCGGCGATAAGCATCCGGTCTATAAATCGTTCATCCCGCCCATGTCGCGCCGCTGCCAGCAATTGATTGACATAGGGGTCTGGTTCGTCCTTGGCAAGTATCAGGCCACGGTCGGCCATGAAGGCGTAGGTTTCCGCAAAATGTTCAAGTTCCTCCTGGGCCAGCTGTATAAGTCGCGGGATGATTTCTGTACGGTCCGGGTACTTTACGATCATGCTCATAAGCAACGCATTGGCTTTGCGCTCGCAACTGGCATGGTCAATCAGAAATGCATCGAAATTCCCCAGAACGGTATCTATCCAGCGTGGATCGGTCGTGCTGTTTAGCTCAAAGGAATTTTTACTCATTCTAAATATCTCGTCTGGCCGACCAGCGGATGCGAACGGCGCCAATTGTACTAGCAGTCAAGCCACCATGTGTCGGAGATGAATCAATTTTAGTGACATAAAATGGGCTAGAATAGCTGCGGTGACACAAGCGCTTTTCTGGCGTATTGACCAAAAATAAATAATAAGCGGGAGATTCCTGAATGAAGCTGATTACGGCAATCATCAAGCCATTTCGACTTGACGACGTGCGCAATGCGTTGAGTGAAGTGGGCGTCAATGGCATGACCGTAACCGAGGTAAAAGGTTTCGGGCGGCAGCGTGGTCATACCGAGTTATATCGAGGTGCTGAGTATGTCGTGGATTTTTTACCGAAATCCAAGATTGAAATTGCCGTAAGCGATGAACTGGCGGAGCAGGCAATCGAAGCAATAGTTTCTGCGGCGCGCACCGGTAAAGTTGGCGATGGCAAAATTTTTGTCTCAGAGATAGAGCAGACCATACGAATTCGTACTGGTGACACTGGCGACAGTGCGCTCTAAAAGTAATCAAAGAATCATATCTGCAGCATTAAAGAATTACTGTTGTAGATAGAACGGGGGATCGACAATGCTTCTTTTTTTCAGGCCTGTGCATGTTCTTGCCCTGCTTCCGGTTTTGTTACCTGGTGCGGCAATGGCAGAAGGGTTGGACACGGGCGATACGGCGTGGATGTTGACCTCCACAGCACTCGTATTGTTTATGACGTTGCCGGGGCTGGCGCTTTTCTACGGTGGCCTGGTGCGGACCAAGAATGTTTTGTCAGTGCTGATGCAGTGTTTTGCTATCGCCTGTATGGCGTCGGTATTGTGGGTGGTAGTGGGTTACACCATGGCTTTCGGCCCAGACGGCAGTCCATGGTTGGGGGGCTTTAGCAAGCTATTCCTTAACGGTATTACTGAAGACTCGTTAAGTGGCACCTTTCCCGAAACCGTATTTGTCATGTTTCAGATGACTTTCGCCATCATTACCCCGGCGCTGATCGTAGGCGGCTTCGCCGAGCGCATGCGTTTTTCGGCCATGATGATTTTTTCTGCCCTGTGGTTGTTGCTGGTTTATGCGCCGGTAACTTACTGGGTATGGGGCGGTGGCTGGCTGGCCGAGCGTGGCTTTATGGATTTCGCCGGCGGCGGGGTGGTGCATATCAATGCGGGTATCGCGGCGCTGGTCGCGGCTGTGGTCATGGGCAAACGTAAAGGTTTTCCGATTACACCGATGCCGCCGCATAATCTTGCCATGACTGTCACTGGTGCAGGCATGTTGTGGGTAGGCTGGTTTGGTTTTAACGGCGGTAGTGCATTGGCTGCGAACGGCGATGCTGGTATGGCCATGCTGGTTACGCATCTCGGTGCGGCGGCGGGTTCGTTGGCGTGGATGACGATGGAATGGTTTCGTTTTGGTAAGCCCAGTGTGTTGGGGATCGTTACGGGTATGGTTGCCGGGTTGGGTACTATTACGCCGGCGTCAGGTTTTGTAGGCCCCGCCGGCGCGTTGATTATTGGTCTGTCGGCAGGTTTCGTCTGTTTCTGGGCCACGCAAATAATCAAACGTACCTTTGAAATAGATGACTCACTCGATGTTTTCCCGGTTCACGGCGTGGGCGGCTTTCTCGGTCTCCTGCTGACAGCCTTTTTGGCTAATCGTCTGGGCGGTCAGGGGTTTCTGAATGAAAATATCACTACGAGTGGCGCACAGTTTATCGAGCAGGCGATCGGTGCGGTCGCTATAGCAATTTGGTGCGGGGTAATTTCTTTTGTCCTGTTTAAATTAATTGACCTGATGATCGGATTGCGGGTCTCGGAAGAGGAAGAGACCGAAGGTCTCGATCTCACCCAGCACGACGAGCGTGGCTACAACTTGTAGCGCGTTTACTTAATAGACGATGCGGGTTGTTGATTTCCCGCGCTCGGGTAACCGGGCGCGGGATTTTTTTTGGGTCGGCCGTATTGTTGTTGCAGAGCACCATTATTCATTATGGTTATATCGGGATTTCGGCCGGGAGCGTCTGTGCTATATTCCCGAGAGGTTATTGTTTGGGTTACCGCTATGAATATTTTATTAAGGGTTGCTGTCACGGCCGTGGCGGCAGTGCTTGTCGTCGCATGCGGTGGTGGCGGTGGCTCCTCAGCTATTACGCCCACGGCAGATATCACGGCCGATAATGCGCTGGTCATCACTCAGGAAGTCATGGCAACGACAGTAGCTGCGAATACCTTAGGTGATCAGACCGGAATAGGCGCCTTCTCGGCGACCGCTTCCGCATTAGGTGGCCAGCAGACACTGGCATCCGTTACCAGTATTGCGCAAGGGTATTTTCTTGCCGGTTCAGCTAGTGTCCAGGCGTCAGCCGTAACGCCCCAAGTGCAGGAGCTGTGCGACTTTGGCGGGACGGTGGATATAGATCCGATTTCGGATGTTTCGGTGAAACTGATTTTCACGGATTGCAATGGCTTTGGAGACCTTGAACTGCAGGGCATTATCAACGGCGTAATGACGTTGACGATAAATAGCGAAAACCCACTGGATATTTCAGTAGTTTTTAGCAGCTTTGCAATAACGGGTGATCTCATCGACTCGTTTCAAGCTGACGGAAGTATTCGGGTGCGCCTTGAGGACCTTACCGGTGCTGGGGAGATCTATCACGATAAGTTAAAAATAGTCTTTAGTAATTTCACGGCGATGCTCGAAGATAAGGAATTCTTGCTGCCAAGGCTTGACTATACTATTGAAGAATATTTCTCTGACAACGAAAATTGGATAAAAGAAGCTTTTTCTGGCAGCTTGGAGGGTGATGGCATTTCCTTCAGCGGCATAGTTAATTTCAATACTGTTGTGCCCTTTAAGTATGATTTCAATGTTGGTGACTTTGGTGCCTATACTGAAGGTGAAATGTTTATTTCAGGTGCCGGTGGTAAAGAAATACATATTGCTGTTGATCCTGGTGCTGACAACCTATTGGTTGAGATCGATACAGACGGCGATGGCGAGTATGATTATTTCCCGACATGGACGATGGAGCAAATTGCCAGTTTAGGGGTCTAGTCGGTTTAGAATTTACGAAAAATCCGCCGGATAACCAGGGTGTCTCTGCCTTTGTTATCCGGCTTTTTTGTACCGTTTATATAGCCTGGCCCCAAGCAATACTGCCAGGATCGCCGCATATATTGCCGGTTCCGTAATATCCTGCTTCACCTGCCACCAGAAGTGCCAGCAGCCGAGTATGGCGATCGGATAGATAAGCTTATGGAGTGTGTTCCATTTGCGTCCCAGTCTGCGCCGCCAGCCGCTGGTAGATGTGACGCCGAGTGGGATGAGCCCGAGCAGTGCGAGCATCCCCAGCGTGATGAAAGGGCGTTCAAGGACGTCTTCAATGACAAACCGCCAGTCCAGCCCCTGGTCAAGCAGCAGGTAATTCAGAAAGTGCAGGCTGATGTAGAAGAGTGCAAACAGCCCAGTCATGCGCCGTAACTGGATAATCCATGGTCGGCCAGTCAGTTGCCGCAACGGGGTCAGGGCCAGTGTCAGCAATAACATTCGCAGGCCCCATTCACCCATAAAATCCTGGACAGCCTCGATGGGGTCAGACCCCAGTCCGGGGCCGACAATCTCGAATGCGTTTAGCAATAGCCAGATAAACGGTGACAGGCAGGCCAGAAACCATATTGGTTTGACGATGAAGCGCGTCTGACGAGTGGTTGGGAAAATCATGCCAGGGAAGAATCTATAAGGACGTCGTCATAGGAAAGTTCGAAAGCCATCGCATAGCCGGAATTTACATCACTCGTTCCATGAGTGCGCTTCCCAAAGAATTATGAGGCGCGACAAATCCGTGCTCGTTGGCGCAAGAGCCTAAAAATAACGACTCAGATCCATGCCCGTATACAGATCAGCAACTTCCTCGGCGTAGCCATTGAAAATTTGCGTGGGGACTTTCGAGGCAAAAAACCCCCCACCGATCGGCCGTTCGCGCGCCTGACTCCAGCGTGGGTGGTCGACTTCCGGATTAACGTTGGCGTAAAAACCGTACTCGCTCGGGGCCAGATCATTCCACGTTGTGTAGGGCTCTTGCTCTGTAAAACTGATACCGACAATGGACTTGATGCTCTTGAAACCATACTTCCATGGAACGATAAGGCGCAGCGGCGCACCATTCTGATTGGGCAGCGCCACGCCATAAACGCCCGTCGCCAGGATGGTCAAAGGGTGCATGGCTTCATCCATGCGCAGCCCCTCTCGATAGGGCCAGGGCAGGATAGCCCGCTTCTGGCCCGGCATTTCTGAAGGCCGAACAACGGTCTCAAACGTGACATATTTTGCTTTCGAAGTGGGCTTAAAACGCTTGATGATGTCCCCGAGCGGAATACCTGCCCAGGGTACGACCATGGACCAGGCTTCGACACAGCGCATGCGGTAGATTCGTTCTTCCTGGGCGTGCGGCGCGAGGATATCTTCCAGCGTGAAAGTACCGGTGCGTTCAGCTTCGCCATCTACCCGTACTGACCATGGCAGCGGGTTGAATTTGCCTGAATATTCGACCGGGTCGCCCTTGTCCGTGCCAAATTCGTAAAAATTATTGTATGACGTTACATCCGCAAACGAAGTCGGTTCTGCGTCAGTACTGAAAGAGCTTTTTTGCAGATTGGGGATACGCTTATAGCGGGCCGGGATTTCATCAGCAGATGCTATGCCAGGCAGCAAAGTCGCTGCACTCGAAATTCCCGCCGCGCGCAGCAGTTGGCGTCGGTTCAGATACACGGATTCTGGTGTAATCTCCGAACTGCATATCCCGGGGCTGGTATTGGTGCGACGGGTTTTGATCAGCATACATTACTCCAGATTGCTTAATGCTTCGACGTGGCGAGGCTCGCGGAGTTCCCGGCTGCCGGTCAATTAATGCGCGTGTCCATGGGCCAGTTCTTCTTCGGTCGCCGGGCGCACCCCTTTAACCTCTACCGCGAAGGTCAGAACCATGCCCGCGAGCGGGTGATTCATATTGACGGTGACCTGGTCACCGACAACTTTCTGAACGCGCAGCAATTGAAAGTTGCCATCCGGATCTTTGCCTTGTAACTCCATACCCTCGTGCATCTCCACTCCATTGAATTCGTCCATATGCATGGTTTGGATCAGTTCGGGCTGCTCGTCGCCGTAGGCTTCATCGGGTTGCAGGGTTACGGAGAACTGCTCACCTACTGACTTGCCATCCAGGGCACGTTCCAGGCCATCCAGCAGTTCATCGCCGCCGTGCAGATAGATGATCGATTCATCATCTATGGATGAGTACAGTTCTTCCTGTTGGTCGTTAGTCAGCACATAGTCGACTGTGACGACAGTGTTGTTTTCAATTTTCACTTTGCTTACCTTGGGTGCTGGTTCAGGTCAGGATAACATTCCTTGAAGAGCCTGTTCGGACGGGTGAAGGGTGGCCCGGATTGCACTTATTTTAATGGCAAAGTTGCCGCTGCGGGCGCTAAATCAAGACTGGGCGCATGCAGATACGCGAACGCCGAAGGGGATTGTGGTCCTGATGGACTCTGCGATTATTTCGAGTATGCAGCGACGCTGGCGTCAGGCATGGCTGATTTGTGCATTTTTTTCGTTAGTCGGATGCGATGGCGTAGGGACAGTGCCTGGAAGCCCTGCCAGCGCTGTGCGGCCTTTTACCATCGCGGGTACGACTTTCCCGGATACAGAAGGTGAGCGTCACTGGCTGACCTTCAGGGATCGCCTGATCGCGGCCAGTGATGGCGAATTGCCGTTGCGCATGCTGATATACGGTCAGCTGGGATCCGAGGATCAACTGGTGTCCGGTTTGCGCCGTGGCCGAGTACAGTTTGCCAATCTGTCCGCCATGGCTGTGTCGGCGGTGGTGCCGGAAATGGCACTGCTTTATGCACCGTTTTTGTTCGACGACGAAGCCGAAGCCGATTTTGTATACGACAAGCTGTTAACCGAACTTTATCGTGAACTTCTCGCCGAGAAAGGACTGCACCTTGTTAGTTGGTATGAAATTGGTTTCATCGACGTCTACGCAAAAGAACCATTATTGCTACCTGAACAGGCTGCCGGTAGAAGGTTCCGGGTTGGTTCCGGGCCGGCGGCGAGATTATTTGCAACGGCCATCGGTGCCGATGTGATACCCCTGGGCTTTTCCGATGTCATTGCATCGCTGCAAACCGGGCTTATCGAGGCGGGTGAAAACGCGGTTAGCCTCTATGCGCGAACCGGCATTGCTTCCGAGGCGCCACACCTGACCGTGACCGACCACTCCTTCGGGGTGTCCGCCATAGTAGCCAGCAAAGTGTGGTGGGACAGCCTGTCAGAATCGCAGCAAACCATGGTGAGTGAGGCATGGCCTGCCATAGACACGACCCGGGCTGCGGTGCGCCGCGAGTCGCGGCGGGATCTGGAAGATGCGGCAGCCCTGGGCTTCGTTGTGCATCGACTAACGCCCGAGCAACGCGATCAATGGCGCAGCGCTACCTCGGAGGTCACAGAGCAGTTAATCAGAAAAATTGGCGGGCGGTCGCGCGAAGTCTATCAGCGCATCCAGGCTGTGCGCGCAATGCACCACGGCCCGCGGCCAGAATAAATCATGGTAGCAACACGGCGGTGCCGTTAATTGCACCTTCTTTCAGGCGGCGCAAGGCGGTATTGGCTTCCTGCAGTGACCATATTTCTACGCGAGGTTTTATATCTGCTTTTTTGGCCAGTGCAAGAAATTCCCGGCCATCGGCTCGCGTCATATTTGCGACGGACTTGATTGAGCGTTCACCCCAAAGGTCGGCGTAGGGGAAAGCCGGTATATCGCTCATGTGTATGCCGCCGCAGATTACTGTGCCCCCTTTACGCAGATCCTTAAGCGCCTTGGGAACCAGTGCGCCTTCGGGTGCAAAAATGATTCCTGCATCAAGTGCCACAGGAGCGGGTTCGTCTGACGCACCCGCCCAGCTAACCCCGCAACTCTCTGCCAGGCGCATAGCGACGGTATCACCCGGCCGGGTGAATGCATAAACATCGCGACCCTGATGCACGGCGAGCTGGGTAATCAGGTGAGCGGCAGAGCCGAAACCATAGATGCCCAGTTTCCTGCCGGGGCCCGCCATTTTCAGACTTCGGTAGCCGATCAATCCCCCGCATAGAAGAGGTGCAATTTCTTCAGGTGCGGTGCTTTCATCCAGCGGGAACACATAGCGTGCGTCTGCCAGCAAGTGATCTGCGAAGCCGCCATTGCATTGGTAGCCATTGAACCGTGCGGTATCACAAAGGTTTTCCCGATCGCTGTTGCAATAGTCGCAGGCCCGACAGGTCCAGGCCAGCCATGCCGCACCCACACGCGTGCCGGGTTCCAGCCTGGCGAGGTTGCCGGCCTTTAATACGCGGCCGACAACCTGGTGACCGGGAATAATGGGGTAGTGAATATCGGGCAGCTCGCCATCTGTAACGTGAAGATCCGTTCGGCAAACCGCGCAAGCTTCTACGGCAATTAAAATATCATGGCCTGATGGCTCGGGGGTGGGCAGCTCGAGCCAGTTCAGCTTGTCACCAGGCCTTTGCAGCACCATGGCGCGCATGTCAGTCGATCCCGCCGGGGTATTCCAGGCGATCGCCCGAATCGTCAGTGCGTTCTCTTGCTTCCTGTTTGCCTTTTTCCGGCAGGTAACTGAACTGATGGCGTAATTGGATGCCCTCGGTTGCAACGGGCACCCCTTCTGCAAATCGAGGGCGATAAAAGTAGCGCCCCAGTAGATAGGTGACCCGTTTATCAAGCAGACCCGCGGGGTCCGACTCGATGATTCTGATATTGTCCGCTCGACCATCATCATCAATATCGTATTCGGCCATGAGCAGACCCTCGCGGAATAGATCCGGGTTCTCTATGGCCAGTGTGGCCGTCTTCGAATTAGCGGGATAGACATTCGGTAGCTGCACCGACCAGATATTGACCGGCGCGCCAAAATATTTTTCCAGTAGCTCCGGACTGTCATTCCCACCTTCACGGGTCAGCGTACCCCAGGCGCTGGTGTAATAACGTCTGGCACTGCGACGGTCGTTGAAACCGTTATAGAAGTCGCCGATCTCCACTTCGATATCGGCGCTTAACAGAGGGTCCCGGGTCTCGCTGTCGTTGTTAATCCGCCACGCTTTTTTGAGGAGGCGTATTGCTTCCGACGGCATATCCATTCGTTGATAGGCTGCAGCCAGACTGCGCAGCATGTTGATTTGCTCGTTGCTGTCATCACCCGCAGTCTTTCTTATAGTGCGGGCTGCATTTTGCAGCAGCAGAGCTTCCTGTTCAGGTTGATTCGAGCGTTTATACCAGGCCGCTAACTTGTATATCGCCGGCAGTAACTCGTTGAGATCATCGCCGTGTTCCTGTCTGATGAGGCGGATCTGGGTCTCCTGCTGAAAATTCGCATCGTCGGTATCGCCCAGGCCTACATAGCTTTCCGTGAGGCCATCACGAATTCTCATCTGCTCGCTGTTGTTAAGCCCCAGTTCTACGTGATTGATGCGGAGCGCCCGATTATAGGTTCGCAGGCCCCGGTCAAAATCTCCCATCTCGTTGTGCGCCGCCGCCAGTCCCATAAGTGGATTCACCAGTCGTGGTGAAACGATGCCCTCTTGATCCTCAATAATTGCAATACTGGCTTTGTAGCTCGCTACTGCCCCTGCCAGGTCACCTGTTCTGCTTTGTGCTGTCGCGACGTTAGCTTGTGCGAGGGCTGCTTCCAGAGAGTCATCGCCGTAGTATGCATTCGCCAATTGCAGCGTTTGCCTTGCCGCGACCAGTGCCTGAGGATAAAGCTCGTCAGCGAAATAGCCGAGAAACCTGTAGTGGGCATCATCGAGTTGTTCCTCGAGCGTGAATTCCGGAATGGTGGCAGATTCTGCAATTTTTCCTGCAGAATTTTGCGGTAACGATGCGGCAGGCGCGACTATTTGCTGTGCGTCCCCTGCTTTTTCCCGTTCCTGTTCCTGGCCATGGGCGATGCTGCCGACCGTCGCATACCAGGCAGAAAACGCAACCGTAACCAGCAGCTTTTTCCAAACTTCGCTATGTTTGTTTGAGCCGTTACTGATGATTGTCATGAATAAGTTTTTTGCACAATTGTCACGGGCTATCAAGGGTTGCGAATACTTAACCTTAGTTTTCGGTCCAAAGGGGAATCCCCAAAGCATAAGTGTTTTTTACCGTCTGGATGACTCCCTTGCCAATCTGGTTGATTCTAGCAACAGAATGGTTCATTGGCGGTGCTGGCGAGTCGTTTGGAACCGCCGCTATAAACCTGGTGGGAACAAATTCACTCTGGACTGGTCACAAGTGGTTAATGGAGTATTTTTCGCGCACTATAGTTCCGCCTGTGGAAGCCACCTTTAGGCTGGCTTCAGGGTAGAACTATATAGGAGCCAATTGTTGATGGGCCTTTTTTCTGCTAAATCCAAGCTGCCGACACCCGAAACCGCACTGCCAGGTCGGGATGAA
>Ga0070728_10006054_pt1 | contig 11611 bp, 11 predicted proteins | sample tdDd471_FD_66723 | JGI IMG/M metagenome (GOLD analysis project Ga0070728, IMG submission 66723) | Marine sediment microbial communities from the Atlantic coast under amendment with organic carbon and nitrate - tdDd47.1 | ecosystem: Environmental > Aquatic > Marine > Coastal > Sediment | place...
CACGTTGATTATTTCGATGTGCCGGAGGGGTCTTTATCTTTGCCGATATGTTCTGCGCGGCAAAAACGTTATGAGGCTTTTCTTAAGGGCTCGCCAAAATATACACCGCAAATGGTAGTGAATGGCCGTTATGATGCGGCAGGTTACCTGTCGGATAAAATCGCAAAAGCTTTTAAACAGGCCCATAATTTTCCGGTTGGCTTACTGACAGTAGAGCCTGTGGAGCCTGCAGAATCCAAACCACCAACTTATCGTGTGGAATTACTCAAGCGAGATGAAGGGCGTTATCATCTCTGGTTGATAGCATACGACCAGCCTCACCCCTTAACGGTAAGGGGCGGCGCTAATGCGGGAAAAGACATGGTGTATTATAACGTCGTGTCTAAGGCGGAATTTTTGGGAAGCTGGGACGGCCAACCAAAAGATTTAACTATCGAAACCGAGTTCCTGGAAAATACCAAGGGCTTTGCTTTTTTGGTACAAGACGTCGATACGGGCGCTATCCTTATGGCTGGTAAGAATGAGTAGTCTTGAGAAATGGCCTAAAAAAGTGGAACTACCTTACGGTTATGTGTATAAAATTGTTTTTTATGTATAAAACAATTTTTTGGCAGTGAGAAATGGTATCAGAAAAAGAAATGCTTTGGAGTAGAGGTGACGGGCCGGGATTATATGCTGTGTTTACGCTTCACGATGTAACGGACTATATGACTGCACTTGATAGAAGTGATAAAGAATACGTTAAACTAGATCCATCTCAAGATATTATAGATCAGGTACGTTTACATGGATTGTCCATGGATGGTCGTAGCGCTGAGAATGGTTTCTGTGCTGCTAGCTACGCGCGCGTAGCTACTGTTTCAGCGAAGAGAGGGGCCGTTTTCCCTAGTGAAGAAGAGATTTCTGTTCAATATCAGCTCGGAACAATTCAATTTGGTGATGTTGTTCCCAGAGAAGAGGAATATATCGACGATACTAGAGGTACTCCTAAAGCGAACGCTTCGCTGGATGGGGAATGGGTTTGCAGGACGCGTTGTGGTGTTGTGCAAAATGTTATGAAAACGGATATTGCTGTGGCAACGGCAGACGTAGGCAGCATCAAAGGGCGGGTTATATACAGCAAAGGACAAGTGACGCCTGAATGGTTGGATATTATCCCAAAGCTGGATGATTTATCTCCGTCTGATGATTCTTTGCGCGATGACGATATGTACATGTCACCATCATCTCCTTAATAATAATTTCCATGATTGATGTTAGCTCCGGGGTTAAGTCTTGGGGTTGGGTTTCATTTACATAATATAGGACGCACAGCGAGACCATCCTTTAAAAAAGGACGGCCTCAACTTTCCGTGTGTGGGGAACTGTATGTAAGAGCTTTATTCTATTGCAGATCGGCTCTTCATTTTAATCACGGCGTATGCTCTTTGTGTGTGGGGGAAGAAACATGATGCCCCGTGATTGTCTTAGTTATACATAATACTAGAAAAGCTGTCAATAAAAAATACGAAAAAAATGCACAAAAGTACCAAAAATATACTTTCAGGTAGGAAGGACTAATGAGCGATAGCCCAGTTTTTGCCCATTCCGCCTTCAGCAATTAATGGTACGGACACGTTTACATTATTGATTTTAAATGATTTTTCGAAAACTTCACAGGCGACCCGCATGGTTTCTTCAATTTCTTGCTTCGGGACTTCAAAAATTAGCTCATCATGTACCTGAAGGAGCATTTTTGCTGATAGCCCGGCTTTGTCCAGAGCATCTGGCATGCGACCCATGGTTATTTTCATGATATCTGCAGCAGTTCCTTGTACTGGAGCGTTAATAGCCTGTCGTTCCGCAGCCCGCACGCGTGCCTGATTTTTATCCTGAATACCGGGGATATAGCACTTGCGTCCGTATAACGTCTCCACATAGCCCTGTTCCTTGGCCAATTCTTTGGTCGTTTCCATGTAATCCTGAATTTCATGAAACTGCGCGAGGTATCGGTTAATAAAGTTTGTAGCTTCACCTACCGGGCAACCCAGCTGCTTGGCAAGCCCAAAGCCCGATATGCCGTAAATAATTCCAAAATTAACGGCTTTCGCCTGACGTCTAATATCCGGCGTAACCTTATCTAGGGGAACATCGAATACTCGTGAAGCGGTCAGGGCGTGAATATCTACCCCGTCTTTAAAGGCTTGTTTGAGAGCTGCCACATCGGCCATCTCCGCCGCAAGCCTGAGTTCCACTTGGCTATAATCAATCGCGATCAATATATGCCCGTCTTTTGCCACAAAGGCCTCGCGAATTCTGCGACCTTCTTCGCTGCGAATAGGGATGTTCTGTAAATTTGGATCGGAAGAGGATAAGCGCCCCGTACTGGTTCCTGTAACATTATAAGAAGTATGCACTCTGGCCGTGGCTGGATTAATCTGTTCTTGCAGCGCGTCGGTATAGGTGGATTTAAGCTTGGCCAGCCCGCGATGTTCCAAGATCTTTTCTACAATTGCATGTCCTTCAAGAGAAAGTTTTTCCAGTACATCGACGCTGGTTGAATAGCTTCCCGTCTTGGTTTTCTTACCGCCTTGCAAGCCAATCTCGTCAAACAGGATTTCTCCAACCTGTTTAGGTGAGGCGATATTAAATGGATGCCCGGCAAGCGCGTGAATTTCTTCTTCCAGTAAGCTAAGCTTTTTGCCAAACTCTTCACTCATTTCATGCAGTGCTTTGGGATCGACCTTAACGCCCTCAAGCTCCATTTGCGCAATAATAGGGATAAGCGGGCGCTCGATCGTTTCATAAACCCTAACCATCTTCTCGCGGGCCAAGCGTGGTTTAAGAGCGTGGTAGAGCCGCAAAGTTATATCCGCATCCTCTGCGGCATAATCCAAAGCATCCTTAATTGCGACCTTGTCAAAAGTAACTTGCGCCTTGCCTTTACCGACAACTTCTTTGTATTCAATAGGCTTATGATCGAGGTGCATTTCCGAGAGGCTGTCCATTTTATGACGATGGCTCGCCCCATCCAATACATAGGACATAAGCATCGTATCATCACAAGGAGAAGTCTTGATCCCTTCCTTGGCAAAAAACTGCCAGTCATATTTCATGTTATGACCGATCTTTATGACGCTCTTATCTTCTAGTAGGGGTTTTAGAAGCTTTATGCATAGTGCTTTATCCATCTGCGCGATGTCGTCTTCATTCATCGCGGCGCCGAATAGATCGGTTTCTTGCGCGTGCCCTAATGGAATATAAGCAGCCTCACCCGGCTCGCATGAAAGTGATATCCCGACAAGGGTCGCTTTAGCAGGCGTTAGCCCGGTGGTTTCAGTATCAATTGCTATGTGGCCAATTTTATGCGCCTTAGCAATCCATTCTTTCAAAGTTCTCTCATCATTAATCAGCGTATACGTATTCTCGGTTATAGGAGGGAATTTCTCTTCTTCTATATTCTCTTCGATCGGGGAAGTGGTGGGGGTTGTGGTTACAGGCTTGCCGCCCAACCGTTTGATAATCGAATTAAAAGCTTGGCTTTCCAAGAAAGCCATAAGCTCTGGCTTATCCGGGTTATGCGCGTTTAACTCGCTTAAAGGAACAGGAACAGGCGCGTGGTCATCCAGTGTTACCAGCTTTTTGGAAACCCGTGCATCATCGGCATGGTTAATCAGTTTCTCTCGGCGCTTGGGTTGTTTGATTTCTCCCGCGCGCTCTAACAGTTCTTCTAGTGAGCCATATTCATTAATCAACTGCGCAGCAGTCTTAACACCAATCCCCGGCACGCCTGGAACGTTATCAACGCTATCCCCGGCCAAAGACTGCACATCCACGACCTTATCGGGGGTGACACCGAATTTCTCAAACACGCCGTCTTCATCAATCCATTTGCCCTTCATCGGATCGAGCATACGTACACCCGGGCGAACAAGCTGCATCAAGTCTTTATCAGAAGACACCACCACAACCTTTTTGCCAATTTCCAGCGCAAGGCGTGCATAAGCGGCGATTAGATCATCGGCTTCATAGCCTTCCACTTCCAGTGCAGGCAAATCAAATGCACGCGTGGCTTCACGGATAAGAGGGAACTGCGGAACCAAATCTTCGGGCGTCGCATCGCGGTTGGCTTTATACTCGGGGTAAATATCATTGCGAAAGTTTTTGCGCGCGGCATCAAAGATAACTGCAATATTGGGCGCGTTATAATCGCGCAGCATCTTCAGGATCATATTGGTGAAGCCATAAACGGCACTAACCTCTACGCCGTCAGGGTTGGTCATGCCGCTCTGGCGCGAATAAGCCATAGCGTAATAGGCGCGGAATATAAACCCTGACCCGTCTATCAGAAATAGCTCTTTTGATTCATCATCTTTTGTCATGGGAGACTAAAGTAAACGAAGCGTGGGCAATGTCCAGAGAGTAATTGTTATTCTATGTTTGGCGCGGAAGAGATTTGTGCATCTTCCCGAAAATGCGGAGATTTGAGGTTATTAATCAGGCCAATAGGCAGTGACGCGCAAATCCGAATGTCTGTATCCAGAGAGCTGGCGTCAACATATTCGTGGTCAAGTTCTAGTATTTGCCGAGCAGTTAAGTTGTTTTTTCCTGCAATTTGTGCAGGACCTGCTAGACCGGGTTTGACCCAGTGTCTTTTTTCGTCACTACAAAGAGGTGAGTGTGTCGGAGCAGGTCGTGGACCTACAATGCTCATGTCGCCTTTAAGAACGTTGTAAAATTGAGGGAACTCATCAATGCGGGATTTCCTGATTATTTTGCCTAATGTGGATGTTCTTTGTTCGTCGGGAAGTGGTTTTCCATCGCTATCTATAGCATCGCTCATAGATTTTATTTTTACTATAGTGAAAGGCTTTTTATTCAAGCCTAGTCTGGTTTGTTTGAATATCGGAAACGATCGGGTGGCCGCAGCCATGGCAAAACATGTAGTAAGGGTTATAGGGGCAGTTACAATGGCTCCTACAGAGGCGAAGGCTAGATCAAATGCTCGTTTTAAATTCATGAGGGTCGCTTACATAAAAGACATCTTTATGACGATGTGTATATTTATAAAAGCTAATGTAAGGTGATTTTTATTTCGAGGCTAGCACTTCTTCTGGAGGCATACCAATGTCATCTTTTATTATGAATGGTAAGGTAAACGAAGTAGACGTAAAGGCTGGCAGCGCATATAAAGAAAACGATAAATACAAAGAGTTAATAATAATGGCAAAACAAAGCACAAAAGCACCTAAATCCATGCGGCTTGTTCGTCTGCTATCCAATTTAGGATATGGCGGGCGTAAAGAGATGACGATGGCGATCAAAAACGAATGGTGCGAGATTGACGGCGAGCGCGTGAAGAACCCTTCTTTGAATGTGGAGCTTTCTATGATTGGCGAAGGGCGCATCACATTTGATGGCCAGCCCCTTGATCCGTATGCTCCTTTTACCATTATGCTTCACAAGCCAGTGGGGTATACATGTTCGCACAAAGACCCAAACAAGGTTGTTTACGACCTCCTGCCAGAGCGCTTTGCTGCGCGCAAGCCAAAGCTCTCGATGGTTGGAAGGTTGGATAAAGCTAGCTCTGGTCAGCTATTGCTCACTGACGATGGGGATTTGCTTCACCGGATCACCCATCCCAAAAGTCATGCGCCCAAACATTATCGCGTGAGCTTACGCGATGATTTAAACGGAAACGAGACCGCTTTGTTTGCTGCCGGGGATTTTAAGCTAGGAGATGATGATAAGCCTCTTAAGCCTGCTCAGTGGATGCCTGAAGGTGCGCGTGAAGGCGTGATGATTTTGCATGAAGGGCGTTATCATCAAATACGGCGTATGTTCGAGGCGCTGGGCAATGATGTTATAGCTCTTCACCGTTTCCAAACCGGCGGCCTGCCGCTCGGTGATTTAGAGGAAGGGCAGTGGCGCACGCTTAGCTCCGAAGAGATTGTGTTGGTTCTTAGCGGTGGGTGTTAAATATTTTTATGCGCCTAAAGAAAAGAATTTTTGCGAAACGGAAGGCTCGGTTTCGCAGATATCATTAGCAAATGAAATCAACAAATTCGCCGTGTCCAGTGTTGATAATCCCTCGTGAGGAGGTTCATCGCCTATGGCGACATCAAACACACCCTCACCGCGTTTTGTTACGATTGCATCTTGTCCGAAGTCTCTACTATGAAGTGTCAGGGTATCGTTTTCGTGCAAGCCAGGTGTTTTCCAGCTTATGGACTTTCCTAGCTTTTCTTGGGTTTTTTCTGGAACTTGTTCCCAAAAAATGTTCATAAATGGAAATACTGAAGATTCGCTAGGAGAGCAATTGGATTTATTATCTTGATCGGGGTTAGATGGACGTTCAAAAGCCTTTTTAAGGCGCGTTAAGCACTTTGGGAGCGGTCTCATTGAAATTTCCTTGATCCTTAGTTTTCCGGAGTGTTTTTATCAAATACGCCATTAAGCTTGAAAGGGCAAGGTGATTTTTACCATAACTTCAAATCCTGCCCAAAAAAGAAGCCCTAGAAACAAGTTCTGAGGGCCTTTGAGTTTGGGGTGATAAGCTGATGAAACTACCAGATAACTTCATCAGCAGCGGGTTGAACCGGTGTGTACTTCGAGCTTATTTTTGTTTTTATGTGCTCGAGACTAAATTCTTAAACGTACCGCTTAACGCAATATATCCACTAGCAAAGCTGTAAAACTTACAAACGATAAAGCTAAATGGAATAATTTGGTTAACCTGCTTTATAAACCCCTTGTTCTTTATTATGTTCGTTTCTTTATTAACTCTAATACTAACAGCACTTATGAGCTTTTGTCAAAAAAATTAACTATTTTTTTACGAATTTATATATGTAACGCGTTGATTTAACAATTTCTCGCATCTTGTGCACTTATCATAACGCGTTTTATGATGTTAAAGCGTAAAAGGCTACAGCGGCGGCATTGGATACATTTAGGCTGGCGATAGCGCCACCAGTTGGCAGACGCGTTAAAACATCACACTTTTTCTTAATCAGTGGGCGAATGCCTGTTCCCTCAGATCCTAGAACAACAACAATTTTATTTCCCAGATTAAGCTCACCAATTTCTTTGTCTCCGCGCTCATCCATCGCAAGAGTGGTAAAGCCAGCCTCTTGTAAATCTTCAAGCGCGCGACTTAGGTTGGTTGCATAAGCAACGGGAATATGATCGACCGCGCCGCATGCTGTTTTGGCTAGTACGCCTTCCAGAGCGGGGGCGTGTTTGGTCTGCATGATCAACCCATCAAGTCCAAATGCACTGGCGCTGCGCATTATTGCGCCGACATTATGAGGGTCTGTCACCTGATCGAGTAGGGCAATCACACTGCTTTTTTTGTCATGAGTGCGGATGATAAAATCTTGCACGTCCATTTCTTCCAGTGGCGCGCAGACTACTGCTACACCCTGATGTACAGCATCTTTAGGTAGGATCTTATCAAGTTTTGCTTTGTCGAGAATTATCGGTTCAGGTCTACGCAGCCCCATTGTTTTGGCTTTAATCACGACCTCGTCAAATTGCCGCTCGCCCATATTGGTCATGTAAAGCGCGTGAATAATTCTGTTTTCGTTCAGCCACGCTTCACGCACTGCATGCAATCCATATAAATTAGGCTTTTTAAGATTGTCTTTTTGCTGGTGATTGGAGGATGGTTTGCGAGGGAATTTTTTAGTTTTTTGCTCTTTTTTATTATTTTTCATCTTTTTTTGCTCTTTTTTGGACGATTACACCATTGCATACTTGACAAAAAAAGGAAAATACCTTTTCTTCTCTAAGCGTCTTTTAACGGCGTTACCACGAGAAACGAAGATCAAGCCTTTTTAGTGGAGGGGTGGTCGAGTGGTTAAAGGCAGCGGATTGTAACTCCGCCCGCGTAAGCGTACGCAGGTTCGAATCCTGCCCCCTCCACCATTTATCCTTTCATTCCTATTCATTATCGGTTATAGTTATTCACGTAAACCAAGGTATACCAACGGTTACGGCTTCATTACTGTTCATTTGTATTCGTTTCTAATCGTCTACAGTCACATTAATTGGGGGTACGATTCGGGGGTATACCCCAACACGTGGGGGTACGATGAAGCTCAAAGACATACAATGCAAGCAAGCAAAGCCTAGAGAAAAGCAGTATAAGTTAGCTGACGGGGGCGGTTTGTATCTTCTTGTGAAGCCAAATGGCAACAAACATTGGCGCCTTAAATACCGAATTCATAAAAAAGAGAAGCTTTTGGCTATTGGACCGTACCCCCTAATAACTCTATTAGATGCACGCCAAGCCAGAGATGATGCTAAAAGGCTGCTATTCAATGGTGAGGATCCGGTTCTTCATAAGAAGAAAGCAAAGCAGATGATTGTTAGAGATGCTAAGAACACATTTCAGGCAGTAGCTCTTGAATGGTACGATATAAATAAACCCAAATGGTCAGAGCGTTATGCTGATGGTGTGCTCACACGTCTTGAGACTTATATCTTTCCAGAGATCGGTAGTTTTCCAATCACTGAAATTGAGCCACCACTTCTTTTGCAGACCATAAGGAAGATTGAAAACCGCCCAGCAATTGAAATTGCGAAAAGGCAGCTGCAGAAATGTGGTGAGATATTTCGTTATGCCATTGCTTGCGGTAAGTGTGTTCGTGATCCTTCTGCCGATATTAAAGGAGCTCTGAGACCACAGAAGAAGGGGCATTATGCTGCGCTTGATGTTAAAGAGCTTCCAGAATTCCTGAAGGTACTAGAGCGCAACGAAGCACGCTTGTACCGAAACACTATGAACGCAATAAAGCTTCTTATGCTCACCTTTGTTAGAACGAGCGAGCTTATTAATGCTACTTGGGATGAAATTGATTTTGAGCGTAAGGAATGGGTTATTCCCGCCGAACGCATGAAAATGGACAAGGAGCACGTTGTGCCTCTATCGCGCCAGGTCATTGAGATACTTAAAGACCAAAAAGAAATAGCAGGGGATTGGCCTTTGGTGTTTCCGAGCTCTGTACGCCCACGGCAGTCTATAAGCAACAATACTGTATTAGGCGCTATCAAGCGCATGGGTTATCAAGGCCGTATGACAGGGCATGGCTTTAGGGCGTTGGCTATGAGTACCATTAAACAGGAATTAGGGTACCGCCATGAGGTCGTAGACCGCCAGCTAGCCCATTCACCTCGCAACAAGATCGATGCAGCCTATGACCGCGCACAGTTTCTGGACGACCGTAAGAAAATGATGCAAGAATGGGCTGATTATATTGATGAGCTTTCTTGTTGATATTATCATTATTTTTCAATGGATTAAAAGAAATACCATTTTTTAGGCTTTTTCCTATGGCTCTCTCCAATTATTATGGACGCATAGCAACACATAGCGAGAGCAAATAGTATGAGCAATATGCTGCCAAAACCAAAGATAAAATCTAGTGAGAATGAGCTTTGGGCTAAAAGAAGTTGGTCGGTAAATCCTTTTGAAGATGAATGGGAAATGGTAGAAGCATTTTCAAACTATATGAACGAAATATGCTCACCGAGTTATTTGCTTAAGAAAATGAGGAGCATTGCAGAAGAAATTCTGAATAAAAGCGGAATTCCTTTCCATGGTGGCTGGGTTATTCGAACAGCTGAAGGTGAGTGGATAGATAATATTCCTAGTTATGATCAAAAAGTACTTTCTCAAAAGTACAAGAATGGAAGGATTGGCCTCGTGTCATACCTTATGGGAAGTGATTATGATTTTACAGAGCAAAAGTTTGCCGCAAAACTCATTGAAGAACTAAACAGTTTATCACAAGCGATAGAACAAAACGACGTTGGCAACGTCGTAATACACACCTTTAACTGCACCACCTTGTATAGAAACATTATCTTCAAGCAAAAATGGGAAGGGATAGCCAACAGCGGTAGAAAATCTAAGGTTAGTGGCATAAATAATGCTCAATACAAAAGAGAAGAGTACCTAGACAGAAAAGAAGCGCTAATTATAAAAGCGCAAGATATTAAAAAAAGAAGAAAGACCCTTAGCATAAGAGCTATTGCAGACATCACCTCAAAAGACGATGATTTTTGGGAAGAGATTGGGTTTAAGCCGATCAGTTCTGAGAGAATTAGATCGATAATTTCAGAAAGAATATAATTTTTTCTGGGTTAAGTGACCCTACAACCCACCAAGCACCGTTCTATCCTCTTTTACATGCAGGCAATAAAGCTTGTATGTAACCAAAAGGAAAGAATATGCAAAAAGAGCTGTTCACTATTCCAGAATGTTGCAAAACACTAAATCTGGGACCCACAACACTTTATAAATACATAAATCAGAAACGGATACGCGCGGTAAAATTAGGAAAGAAGACTTTAATTCCGCGAGATGCAATAGATGAGTTTATAGCCTCTCTCCCATCTTATATAGAGGAAGATATGGAGGTGTCATCATGAGCAAAAGAACACTTTACAATGTAGTGTTTTCTCTGCCCGCATTGAGCAATCTCATATATTTGAAATACTTTTACTTCATAAGCCGAGAACAGTGTGAAGCTCTTGTTACTCAATTGTTTAATAAAAGCGTCTCTTCTTATTATGAAGAGAATAGCGTTATTCACCTAATTATATTGAAGTATGCTGAAGAGCTTCTCGATCAATGCAACAAACTCCATAATAATTTGGAAGCATTTCCAGCCAAGAATATGAAGGTGTAGCCATGAAACCAGCAAATTTAGGCGAAAGCATATTACAGAAAGTGACGTTTATTCACATACATTTTATCATGTGGTCCAATGGAATGAATTACAGACAATGCGAAAAGTACTTTCTTGAAAAATATGAGGAAGTACGAGATAAGCCCAAGGTCAATCACAACGTCATAACTTACAACATAAAGAGATACATATTTGAGTTATATTTAGACACACAGGAGTTGAGATTATTTCATCAGAGAGGCCTCAAATGATTGAATCTGATTTTAAAAATGCAATGCATAAGGCTGGCGTTCTCATTAAAGATCCTGTTGTTGCAGACGGTAAGCTACATCGCTTTCATATTGATGGAGATAAAAGGAATTCCAAAAATGGTTGGTATGTCCTTTTTGGCGATGAGTTGCCTGCTGGCAGTTACGGCAATTGGAAAACTTGTGAGCAATATACTTGGTGTGCAAGAAGTCCTTCAGAGCTAACGCTTGCACAACGCACAATGCATATGAAGCGTATGGAAGAAGCCAGAAAGCTTCGTGAGCTAGAAGAAAAAGTTACCAGACAGAATGCGCAGCAAAAAGCTAATGAAATCTGGGAAAGCGCAAGTATAGCTCCTAATAACCACCCTTATTTATCTAAGAAGGGCGTAAAAAACTACGGCCTTAAATTTAATGATGGAGGCCTGATCGTCCCGCTTCGCGATAGTGCAGGTGCCCTGATGAGTTTACAGTTCATTAATGGACAAGGGCAGAAACGCTTTCTTTTTGGTGGACGTAAAAAAGGCTGCTGTTTTACGATAGGGAAGCCCAGTAACAAGCTTTGTATAGCAGAAGGTTATGCCACAGCAGCAAGTATTCATGAGGCCACAGGTTATCCAATAGCTATTAGTTTTGACGCAGGAAACTTATTACCAGTGGCAAAGAGTCTAAGAGCAAAATTTCCTG
>Ga0070728_10006057_pt1 | contig 11601 bp, 9 predicted proteins | sample tdDd471_FD_66723 | JGI IMG/M metagenome (GOLD analysis project Ga0070728, IMG submission 66723) | Marine sediment microbial communities from the Atlantic coast under amendment with organic carbon and nitrate - tdDd47.1 | ecosystem: Environmental > Aquatic > Marine > Coastal > Sediment | place...
CCGCCGACCGCCACCCATATCACCGTCTCGATGGAATTGGCGGGCGTGAATTCGCTGGGATTGATGATGCCGACCTGCGGCACGTAAAGGGCGCCGGCGACGCCCGCGAGGCAGGCGGACAGGGTGAAGACGAAGAGCTTGTAGCTCTCCACCCGGTAGCCGAGGAAACGGGTGCGGCTCTCGGCGTCGCGGACGGCGACCAGCGCCTTGCCGAATGGCGAGGCGATGACCATGCGGCAGACGACGTAGCCGATCCCCAGCGCCAGGGCGCTCGAGAACAGAAGCGCGGCGCGAGTCTGGTCGGACTGCACCGAATAGCCGAGGATGTCCTTGAAGTCGGTGAGCCCGTTATTGCCGCCGAAGCCCATATTGTTGCGGAAGAAGGCGAGCATCAGCGCATAGGTCAGGGCTTGCGTGATGATCGAGAAATAGACCCCGGTGACGCGGCTTCTGAAGGCGAACCAGCCGAAGACAAAGGCGAGCAGGCCGGGCACCGCGAGCACCATCAGGGCGGCGAACCAGAACTGGTCGAAGCCGTACCAGAACCAGGGCAGTTCCTTCCAGTTGAGGAAGACCATGAAGTCGGGCAGCTCGGGATTGGCGTAGACGCCGCGATCGCCGATCTGGCGCATCAGGTACATGCCCATGGCATAGCCGCCGAGCGCGAAGAACGCCCCGTGGCCGAGGCTGAGGATGCCGCAGAAGCCCCAGATGAGATCGACGCTGAGGGCGAGGAGCGCGTAGCACAGATACTTGCCCATCAGCGCCACCAGATAGGTGGGCACGTGGAAGAAGCTCGTGGGCGGCACCGCCAGATTGAGGATCGGCACCAGGATGGCGAAGGCGGCGAGCAGCCCGAGGAAGACCCAGGAGCCGCGGCCGAGCGAGCGGGCGATCATCGAGGAGATCATACTTCCACCGCCCGCCCCTTGAGCGCGAACAAGCCGCGCGGGCGCTTCTGGATGAACAGGATGATGAAGACCAGCACCAGGATCTTGCCGAGCACGGCGCCGGCATAGGGTTCGAGGAACTTGTTGGCGACGCCGAGCGTCGTCGCGCCGACCAGCGTGCCCCAGAGATTGCCCACCCCGCCGAACACCACGACCATGAAGCTGTCGATGATGTAGGACTGGCCGAGATTGGGCGAGACGTTGTCGATCTGGCTCAGCGCCACGCCGGCGATGCCGGCGATGCCGGAGCCGAGGCCGAAGGTCAGGGCGTCGACGCGGCCGGTGCGGATGCCCATGGCGCCGGCCATCTCGCGGTTCTGGGTGACCGAGCGCATGTGCAGGCCGAAGGAAGTGCGCTTCAGCGCGATCTGCAGCACGACGAAGACGACGAGCGCGAAGACGATGATCCAGATGCGGTTATAGGTGAGCGTCAGCCCGCCGAGCTGTGCCGCGCCTTCCATCCACGAGGGGTTGCCGACCTCGCGGTTGGTCGGCCCGAACAGCGTCCGGACCGCCTGTTGCAGCACCAGACTGATGCCCCAGGTGGCGAGCAGGGTTTCCAACGGCCGGCCGTAGAGCCAGCGGATGACGCCGCGTTCCAGCGCGACGCCGACCGCGCCGGCGATGAGAAAGGCGAGCGGCAGGGCGATGAACAGGGAATAGTCGAATAGCCAGGGCGCCGAGGTGCGGATCGTCTCCTGGACCATGAAGGTGGTGTAGGCGCCGAGCATCACCATCTCGCCATGGGCCATGTTGATCACCCCCATAACGCCGAAGGTGATGGCGAGGCCGATGGCGGCGAGCAGCAGCACCGAGCCGAGGCTGATGCCGTAGACGACATTCTGCGCCGCGCCCCACAGGGCGAGCGCCGATTCTATATGAACGGCTGCGGCATCGGCGGCGGATTTCAGCTCCGGCGAGCCGGAGACGCCGAGCAGCACGGAGCGGGCATCGCGGTCGCCGCGCGCACGCAGGATCGCGACCGCCTTGAGCTTGTCCTCGTCGCCGCCGCTTCCCTTCAGGACCGCGACGGCGCGGGCCTCCTCGAAGGCCTTCTTAATCGCCGGATCGGTCTCCTTGGCGATGGCGCCGTCGAGGGCCTCGATCGAGTCGGGGTCGCCGGCCTTGAAGCTGGCGGCGGCGGCCTGCAAACGCTTGGCCGGATCGGGGCTGCGCAGGGTCAACGTGCCGATGGCGGCGCGGATGGCGCGGCGCAGGCGGTTGTTGACGCGGATCTTTTTCATGTCGCCGCTTGGCGCGGTGCCGGCCTCCTTGCCGGTCACCGGATCGATCAGGCGATAGGTCTCGCCCGCTTCCTCGACGACGAAGACGGCGTCATCGGCCTTGCGGGAATAGAGCCGGCCCTCGAGCAGGGCCTGGATGATCGCGGCGGCGCGCTCGTGTCCGGTATCGGCCATCTGGCCGACAATCCTGGCCTTCTTGGAAAAACCGCCGGAGCCGAGTTGCTGGACCAGCGCTCCGAAATCCGCCTCCTGTGCCGACGCGGGCGCCGAGGCGGAGACCGCCAGCATCGCGGCGGTCAGAAGCATCGTCAGAAGGGCCAGTCCTCGTCGCATCGTAATAAAATCCGTATTCCGTGGTCGAGCGGCGCTTCCTGTGCAGGCTTGGTCGGGGCGGGAGACGGAGGTCACCTCCCGCCCCTTCTCGTCAAGGCATGCGGTCCGTTTGGCGAGGACCGCCGGTGGCTAACCGGCGTCCTTGCCGCCGCAGGTCTTGGTCTTGGTGTTGTAGTTGCCGCATTTCAGCTTGATCCAATCGGAGATCAGATCCTTCGAGCCGGGCAGATGGTCGGACCAGGCATCGCCCGGAACCAGGCCATCGGTCTTCCACACGGTCTCGAACTGGCCGTCCGCCTGCACTTCGCCGATCAGGACCGGCTTGGTGATGTGGTGGTTGGGCAACATTTCGGACATGCCGCCGGTCAGGTTCGGAACCTTGATGCCGACAATGGAGTCGATGACCTTGTCGGGATCGGTGGTTCCGGCCTTTTCGACGGCCTTGACCCACATGTTGAAGCCGATGACGTGGGCTTCCATGGGATCGTTGGAAACGCGCTTGGGATTCTTGGTGAAGGCCTTCCACTTCGCCACGAATTCCTTGTTGGTGGCATCGTCGACGCTTTGGAAATAGTTCCAGGCGGCGAGATGGCCGACCAGGGGCTTGGTGTCGATGCCGGCGAGCTCTTCCTCACCTACCGAGAAGGCGACGACCGGGATGTCCTCGGCCTTGATGCCCTGGTTGCCGAGTTCCTTGTAGAAGGGAACGTTGGCGTCGCCGTTGATGGTCGAAACCACTGCGGTCTTCTTGCCGGCGGAGCCGAACTTCTTGATGTCGGAGACGATCGTCTGCCAGTCGGAATGACCGAACGGCGTGTAGTTGATCATGATGTCTTCCTTGGCGACCCCCTTGGAGATCAGATAGGCCTCCAGGATCTTGTTGGTCGTGCGCGGATAGACATAGTCGGTGCCGGCGAGCACCCAGCGTTTGACGCCTTCCTCGTTCATCAGGTAGTCGACCGCCGGAATCGCCTGCTGGTTCGGGGCGGCGCCGGTATAGAAGACGTTGCGCTGGCTTTCCTCGCCCTCGTACTGGACGGGGTAGAAGAGCACCGAGTTCAACTCCTCGAAGACCGGCAGCACCGACTTGCGGGACACCGAGGTCCAGCAGCCGAACACGGCGACGACCTTGTCCTTGGAGATCAGCTCGCGCGCCTTCTCGGCGAACAGCGGCCAGTTGGACGCCGGATCGACGACCACCGCCTCGAGCTTCTTGCCGAGCAGGCCGCCCTTCTTGTTCTGCTCCTCGATGAGCATCAGCATGACGTCCTTGAGTGTGGTCTCGGAGATCGCCATCGTGCCCGACAGGGAATGGAGAATGCCGACCTTGATCGTGTCGGCGGCGGAGGACGCCGTGTTCCAGAGAACCGGCGCGGCGACGGCTGCGGCCATCGCTGCGGTTTTGAATAATCCTGACTTCATGAGCAGTATCCCTTCGAACGGAAGTTTGTTTGCACCGCAGCAACTCTTGCAAGCCATGTGCCAGTCCATTCCGACGTCGGGGGACGTTCCCTAATTAACTGTTTTTTAAGACTTTTCGCCGGCGTTTCGCGGGGCTTCCGGCGCACCGCCGGCGGCCGCGACGGCAGGGCGCGCCGCCCGTTTTTTACGCAACGGCAGGGATTCGTCGCCTATTTTTTTTGCGAATCCCGATTCTGCATAATTCTTGTGCAAATCTGAAGCCGGAAGCCGAGACGATCCGGGGCGGCGGAATCGTCGCGTGGCACGGCGCCGCAGGGCGGTTCAAAGGTTGCGTGAATCACCCTATTATCCAGTCATCGAAGGTTTCCCCTTCGGTGGAGGTTGTTTGCACCACATTCGACCTCGGCCCCGCGCCCCGCGGGCGCGGGGCTTGGCGTGTGCGCGCGGCGTATTATACGATCAGCCTGCCAGTCAGCTCGCTGGTCAGTTCGCCTCTGGGCGCCTCGGCCTGACCAGCGTCAGGCCGGCGAACATCACCACCAGCGCCGCCCAGACCCAGGCCGAATGGCGTTCGCCGAAGACAACCATTCCGAAGACCACGCCCGAACCGGTGACGACGAAGCCGATCTGCGAGGCGAAGACCGGGCCGGCATGGCCGATCAGCCAGATGAAGCCGAGATAGGCGGTGACATTCATGATCGAGATCCCGAGGATCGCGCGCTCGGGCGGACCGAAGGAGGTCAGATCGAGCCAGGCGCCCGACAGGAAGACGACCGGTGTCAGAAGCAACAGCGCGCCCCACATCAGTCCGCACATCAGTACCAGCGGATCGGCGCCCTTTGGCCGCGCCACCGCTATGAAGACGTTCTCGCCGGCATAGGACAGGGCAGTGACCACCGGCAACAGAATCCACGCGGCATGGCCCGCCCCGGGCAGGCTCGCTTTGGGAAGGGCGATCAGCAGAACGGCGAGGACACCGAGCCCGATGCCCAACAGGCGTGTGGGCGACGCCCGGTCGATCCTGAGCGGCAGGGCGACGATCAGAGTCGCGATCGGCACCAGCGACAGGACGATCATGACCACGCCGACCGGAAGCAGGCGATAGGCCGCATAGGAGAAACTGCCCGGCAAGGCGACGCCGAGCAGGCCGCAGCCGAGATAGAAGAACAGATGGCGGCGCGTCAGCGGCAGGCGCCTGCCGGTAGCCAGAAGCGCGACGGTCAGAAGGCTTGCGCCGATCACGGTGTTCCAGAAAGTCACGCCGATCGGGTGATGCCCGGTCGAGACGGCAATCTTGCCGAGCGGCCCGGTCCCGCCCCAGCCGATCCCGATCACCAGCAGCACCAGCCACAGGATCGCGGCACGCGGGGGAGCGGCCGCCGGGTCGGGGCTGGTTGCGGTGGTCATGACGGGCACTCCTCAACGGCGAGAAGACCCATGGCGGTCGCAGCGGCGGCCGTCAACCGGTTTCGCGTTCCCTCCGCGCCGGTCACACCCAGGGACAGTTGGAATTGCGGTCGCCGAAGGTTCCCCCGGTTTCGTAGCGCTTGAGGGTGAAGGGCTTCAGCTCCGCCGGCATGGTGCCGTCGACGAAGGTCTTCGCCACCAGATTGCCGACGCCGATCATCTTGAAGCCGTGATTGGAGTCGGCGATCATGAAGGCGTTCTCGGCGACGAAGTCGAACACCGGCACGTTGTCGGCCGTGAAGGCGCCGATACCGCCGTTGCGGCGCTCCTTGAAGTTCGCCCGGCAGCCCTTGAAGCGGTCCATCAGGTAGGAGAGCGTGGCGCAGTAATAGTCGGCGAACCAGTCGTCGGCCTGGTAGAGGTCGTTGAGGTGGCCATAGGGCTCGACCTGGGCCTCGGGGCCGATCTTCACCGGGATCGTTCCGCCCTGAACGCCCGGCGCGCCGACCCGTTCGGCGGCGTAGCGCACATAGGTGTAGAACTCGTCCGACAGATGCCGGCCGTCCTCGGAGACCACCGGGGTGTTCATCAGTTCCACATGCAACACCGGCGCGTCATGGCCGCGCGCGTCGCGGAAATCGGCGCCGTCGAGATAGACCTCGCCCTCGAGCAGCCGCCAGTAGGTCCACATGTCCATGCCCTGTTCGAGATGGCCGTCGGGATAGCGCACGTTGAGTTTCGCCGGCTTGCCGAGCCATTGCCAATGCGTCGGCGTCCAGGCGCCGGCGCCGACGACCACGGCCTCGCAGCGGATGTCGCCGGCATCGGTATGCACCGCCCGGACGCGGCCGTTCTGCATGTCGTAGCCGGTGACCTCGGCGCCGTAGACCCGCTGCACGCCCCATTGCCGGCATTTCTGGTCGAGGCCCCAGACCGCCATGTGGGTGCCGGCATAGCCCGATGGCCGCTCGTGCAGGACACAATGGGCGACATCGGTGTTGAAATCGGGCCAGATCGATTTCAGGTGCCGGCGCCCCTCCTCGCCGAGATAGAGGTCGGAGGGGTAGCCCTGGTCGTTCTGCGACTTGTGGATCTTGATGTAGTCGGCCTCCTGGTTCTCCTCGCCGACCGAGACGTAGCCGACCTGCTGGAAGCCGAAATTGACCGGATCGGAGGACCAGACGGCGACGCTCTCGCGCAGGATGCCGTGCAGCGGGCCGGTCATGTACATATTGCGCACGCAGCCGCAGGCGAGCCCGGTGGCGCCGGCGCCCGGTCCCTGCTTGTCGATCAGCACCACGTCGGAGCCCTTGCCCCTGCCCGACTGCGTCAGGTGCATGGCCAGATGCCAGGCGGTGCTGAGCCCGTGGATACCGGCGCCGACCACCACGTAGCGGGCGGATTCGGGCAAGGGCACGGTGTCGAACAGCGGCACCACGGCCGGGTTGGCCACGCTTTTAACTTCGGGGCGGTTCTGGAACGGATAGAACTGGTTGTGGCCGGTCGGATTGGGCGCGCGCGTGTCGCTCATGGCAAAGCTCCTGGGGTGTTCGTGTTCAGGCGTTTAGACCGGCCACGGGCTCGATCACCCGGATGCGGTCGTAATCCCTGTCGGTCAGTCGATGAAAGCCCGCGATCGCCAGCTCTTGCGCGACGTCGGCGACAGCTGGGGCGGAAATTACGGCGTCGAGCGCCTCGCGTAGTCGCGCGAGGGTATCGTCGCCGGCGCGCCCAGACGTGATCAGCGGCAGGGTCGGAGTCGGGTCGGAGCGGGCGAGGATGCGCACCGCGGCGGTCGTTTCGGGTTCGAACCGACCGGCAAGGGCATAGCAGACCGGATCGACGGCGCATAGATCGGCCTCGCCACGGGCGACGGCCCGGATCGATTGCCGGTGCGAGCCGGTCAGAAGCAGGCCGCCGGCGTCGACCGGCCTGCCGGTGTCGCGCAGGACGGTGTGGCGAAGCGCGTTCCAGCCGGATTGCGAGTCGGGCGTATTGACGGCAATCGTCCGCGGCGCAAGACCGGCGAGGTCCTCCGCCGGACAGTCGCGATGCACCAGCAGGAAGCTCGAATAGTCGGAGCCGTCGCAGCCGTCGACGGCGTAGACCGGGGTCGCCACCAGCCGGACGGTGTCGCGCAAGCCCGTGACATAGGGAAAGCCGCAGGTCTGCGACAGCAGCAGGTCCGGGTCGCGCCATTGCTTGTCGGCGGCCCGGGTCCGGTCGAGCTCATCGGGCGCGTCGATGCCGCGGGCGCGCAATTCTCCCGTCAGCGCACGCCAGAACGCGTCCGTCGCCGGGCGGATTTCCGGCCAGTCGTACATCGGCAGCGATGCGATCATCGCTTGCCGCCGGCCGCCGGGAACGGGTGGACATTGGGCTCCTTGGCCCGGAACAGGTAGTCGCGGAACAGGGCGCCGTAGCCGCGAAAGACGTAATTGCCGTTGTCGGCGAGGAACGTCTTCCGCTCCGCCCGGTAGGCCGCCGGTATGCGGTACCAGGGCAGGCCGGGATAGCGGTGATGCACCGCATGCAGCGAATTGTTGAGGAACAGCAGCGCCAGCAGCGGCGAACCTTCGACGATCACCGTGCGATGCTCGGGCAGGTCCTCGGCCTGGTGCTCCGCATAGGTGCGGATGGCGATCAGCGACATGCCCGGATAGATGGCGAGCAGGGCATAGAGCCCGAGGTCGAGCCCACTGGCGACAACCACGTACCAGACGACCGGCGCAGCGCCGATCAGATGCAGGAGCCAGGCCCGGATCGCCAGACGGTCGCCCGAGGCGATCAGCCGGACCTCGCCGGCGAGGAAGCGCGCGGCCGCGATCCAGGGGCCGACGATCAGCCGCCCGGCGAGGCAGTTGTTGAACCGGTTGAGGGCCCTGAGCGGCGCCGACATCCGCGCCCAGCGTTGCGGCGCGACATAGAAGGATTCCGGATCGGCGGCCGGGTCGGTGAGGTTACGATCGTTGTGGTGCTCGATATGGGTCGCCCGGTAGCGGCGATAGGGAATGAGCAGGTTGAGCGGCGCGAAGACCATCAGTTCGTTGAGCAGCGGATAGGCCGTGGGATGGCCGTGCAGGGCCTCGTGCTGGATGGAGCTGTGCCAGGCGACGAGCGGCGCGGCGAGGAGTGCGAAGCCGAACCAGCCGAGGCTGGCGTGGAAGTGGACGACGGCCAGCCAGCCGCCATAGCAAAGCACGAGTATGAAAACGGTCGGCCATTCGATCCCGCGGCCCAACCGTGCGCCCGAAGACGTCATGTGGCGAAAGTCCCCCAAAAAAAGTCGATGCAGACATTGTGCGGCGCACAGGAGCGGCCGGGCAACGGGGTTTTGTGGTTGTTTCGTTGCGTATGTATGCGATATCGGATATTTGTTGTTATATGCACAACGGAATGAGCAGATTTGGGATGAGAATTGGTTTCGGGGACGAAACGACATTCTGTGATTTGCGAGGAATGGTGGTGGAGCGTCCGAGGCCTGGCGGCATTGGAGGGATATGGATTGTCCCTTTCGGCTCAGGGGATGCACATTTCCCGGATAGGAACGATTAACGACGGGACGGAATAAGCTCTTTGATTTCAATACCTTCCGTCATCCCAGCGAAGGCTGGGATCCAGAGCGGGCTTTCCGGACCGCATTGTCGTGAGCATAGGAACGCGCGTTCCCGTTCACACCAACCACCGGAAGGTACCGGTGGAGAGCCAGCCTGGATCCCAGCCTTCGCTGGGATGACGGGAAATGGAGGGGATCGTAATTGCCGTAAAGGCGGGTATGCGGTACCATGGAAACGGACTGTTCAGGTCGCCGGTACCGGCCTGATAGGTCCCTATGTGCTGCACCTTCGCGGTTCATGCGCCGAGGCGCGGCCCGGCCGGCCCGCTCCCCCTCCCAACCACCCCAAGGGTACCCTCGCAAGGGTGGTTGGGAGGGGGAGCGGGCCGGCCGGGCCGCCTTCCGGGCATAATAAACAGCGGGCTGGCTTGGCCGCGCCTCAGCGCATAGACAACGGCGTTCCCAAACCCGCGACCCCCTCAGTATCCCGTCATTCCCGCGAAGGCGGGAATCCATGCTTCTCCGCTTGCCCGGTGCCCGTCGCTACCCCGCGAACGGGTTCAAACGCGGAGCCCTCCGCCCATGGATAAGCGCGACCTGCTCGACGTCTTCCGCCAGCGGCTGCAGGAGCTCATCGTCCAGTCCGGCGAGCGGCGGGCGGCGTTCGCGCGGTCGGTCGGGCTCGACCGGTCGGCGCTGAGCCAGCTCCTCTCCGGCCGCTCGACCCGGCTGCCGCGGGCCGAAACCCTGCAGCGCATCGCCGAATCCCGCAACGTCTCCCTCGACTGGCTGCTCGGCCTGTCGCAGAGCGACCGGATCGCCAGCGAATTCGCCCTGACGCTGGAGATCGAGGAACTCACGCCTGAAGCCGGCGACACCCGCCTCGCCGCCTGGCACCGGGAGGCGCTCGGGACCAAGATCCGCTACGTGCCCTCGGGCATTCCCGACCTGCTGCGGCTGAACGCGGTGATCGAGTTCGAGCATTCCGGCGGCCGCGGACCGCGGGCGGAGACCCAGATCATCGAGGCGGAAAAGCGCATCGACTACAACCGCCGGCCGGAAACCGACATGGAAGTCTGCATGCCGGTGCAGACGCTGACCGGCTTCGCCCGCGCCGAGGGGCGCTGGACCGGGCTCGAGGCAAGCGTGCGGCGGCGGCAGCTCACCTACATGGCCGACCTGGTCGAGGAACTCTATCCGACCTTCCGGATGTTCCTCTATGACGGCCGCGTCGCCTTCTCCGCGCCCTATACGGTGTTCGGGCCGAAGCGGGCGGCGCTGTATGTGGGCGAGATGTACCTGGTGCTCAACGCCACCGAACACATCCGGGCACTGACCAACCATTTCGACGACCTGATCCGCAAGGCCGAGATCAACCCGCACGAATGCGCCGATTTCATCCGCCAGCTCGAGGTCGAGATCCGCTACGAGTGACGGGCGTGGACCCTATCGGTTCGAACCGTTGTTGAACCGTACGCTGCGCTCGATGCAGCGATAGCCGACCGGGCACTGATAGACGTCGCGTGTCGGCGCGTAGAAGCGTCGGAGGAACTGGCTGCGCTGGCAATAGGCCTGGGAAGAGACGATCCGCTCGAACGTGTGCGGGCCGGTATCCATCACTGCCGCTCCGTGACGCAGAACGAAGTCCTGTGCCTGGCCGCAAGTCATGCGGGTGGTGTTCGGCCGCGCCTCGGCGGCGGCGGTCAGCGCTAGCGACACGCCGGCGGCAAGCATGACGATTTTGTTCATCCGAAACTTCCCTGGGTCGGGTCTCAGTCGTCGAAACGGAAACGGGGCTCGTATTCCTTGCAGATATAGCCGGCGAGACAGCTTCGCCGGTCGCGGGTCGGCACCCAGTAGTTCTCGATGATCTGACCGGGCTGGCAATAGCGGGCGGAGGAGACGAGCCGCTCGAAGGTGTGGCGCCCGGTGTTGATGACCACCGCACCGCGTCGGGCGACCAGGTCCTGAACCTGATAGCAGCTCATTCTCCGCGAATCCGGGCGGGCGTCGGCGGTAACGGGAATCAGGCCCGCGAGCAGGGTCGCGAGCAGAAGCGTCCAGCGCATGATGGGTGTTCCTCGACTGTCGTTTGGGTGACCTCACTGGGAATGTAGGCGCGATCGGTGCCAAAACAACCGCGACAACGCGTCCGTTACCGGAACGTGACAAGCAGGCGAACGAATTCGCGCCCGCGCGCCTCAGATCCGCTCCCAGGGCGGGACCGGGCCGAAACAACCGCCAAGAAAATCGATGAACGCGCGGATCCGCGGCGATACGTTGCGGCGGTCGCGATAGGCGGCGACGATGGCGCTCTCCTCCTGCCGGTAATCCGGCAGCACCCGCACCAGGCGGCCGGCCTCGATATCGGCATTGACCAGATAGGTCGACAGCCGGGCGATGCCGATGCCGGCAAGGGCGGCGTGATAGACGGCGTCGGCGGAACTCGCCTGGAAAACCTGCCGGGCCGTCTCGGTTCCGGGCGGAACCCAGCTGTTCCAGTCCGGCGCGGTGGTCAGCGTCAGGCAGGTGTGGCCGGCGAGATCGGCCTGTGCCTGCGGCAAGCCATGCTTCTGCACGTAGCCGGGGGACGCGACCAGCACCCGCCGATTGCGGGCGAGCTTGCGGACGATGAGGTTCTGGTCGTCGAGCTGCTCGGAAAACCGGATCGCCACATCGACGTCGTCGG
>Ga0070728_10006058_pt1 | contig 11599 bp, 7 predicted proteins | sample tdDd471_FD_66723 | JGI IMG/M metagenome (GOLD analysis project Ga0070728, IMG submission 66723) | Marine sediment microbial communities from the Atlantic coast under amendment with organic carbon and nitrate - tdDd47.1 | ecosystem: Environmental > Aquatic > Marine > Coastal > Sediment | place...
TTACGAACCATTCCCTAAAACACCCGATTTTCGGGTGTTTTTTGTATGTCATCACTCGAAAACTGGACAGAATCGGGTACAAATGAATCCATGGGCACGATCCGTGCGTAGAGGGTCCTGTCTCTGTCCGTGCGCTTGTGTTGTCTGAGCGTTTTCGGGCCCTGTGGGTCTCACCACGGGTTGATCTATGCAGGAATCGGGTCACATACGCTGTGCGATACACAGGGTGTGTGCGTTGTTGGCTTGCAAGCATCCTCGTAAGAATGCTTGTGAGCTTGAGCTTGTATACAAGAATTCCACCTGTTGGTCTCTGGAATGACGAGCCGCGTAAAACTGAAAAAGGGAACTACCTCATGAGCCGTACCGCACTAACACTGACTGCAACGACAGCCTTTGCGCTCCTATCGGGATCGGCACATGCCGCATCAAACGCGTTTCCGGATTGCATCGCGAGCATTTCGGAGATCGACATGCATGATGTCGCCTCCCGCATGTTCAACATGCTCCCTGAAGATCAGCAGGCAAAGATCGCTCTCGCGGGGGGGATCGGGTCGGAAGGCTTTGATCTGGAGGCATACGAGAGCGGTGCTCAAATTGATCTTTCCGAGCAGATCGATGCGGGCATTACCGCCCATGAATACCTCGACCTGCTGATTTCCGACGAACTGGGTGCCCGCCTAACCCAGGAACAGTGGAATATTCTGAATACGATCGCGGACACGCTCGACTCAGGCAAAGCCGTGCCTCATCTCTGTTTCGCACCCGGAACCGATCCTGAGTACGCATACGCGATCAATCAGTTGATTGAGTTCCCATTCCAGATCTTGTTCCAGCAGACTAGCCGATGGAACCGCACCGCGACCGACGGCTCCGGGCTGGGTCAGGGTGATCCCACGACAATCACTTACTCGTTTGTTCCCGATGGGACCTTCATCCCGAATCTCGGGCTCGGGCTCGGTTCTGGCAACTCGGTTCTTTTCGCTTGGCTCGACAGCCGTTACAGCAGCACGGCCACATGGCAGGACCTATTCCACCAGGTCTTCGATCGCTGGGGTGAGCTCACCGGTCTGAGCTATGTCTACGAGCCCAACGATGACGGGGCAAACACGAACGGCCCGATCGGGATCATCGGAACACGCGGGGATGTTCGTATTGGTGCGTTCAACTTCTCGAATGACGGCAACTTCGGGGTTCTCGCATACAACAACTTCCCCAATGACGGCGACATGATCTTTGATGCATACGACACCTACTACAACAGCACCAGCCTGAACTCACGAGGCCTGCGGAATGTCATTGCTCACGAGCATGGGCACGGTCTTGGCATGCTTCATGTTTGCCCGATTACACAAACGAAGCTCATGGAGCCGTTTGCAACCAACTCGTTCGATGGACCACAACTCGACGATATCCTCAACGGCCAACGACACTATGGCGATCCTACAGAACCCAACAATGACTTGCCCGAGGCGATCATGATGGGCTCTCTCGATGCAACAGATTTCTGGTCGATCGAAAACATCAGCATCGATGACAACAGCGATATCGATATCTTCCGCCTCGATCTGACCGAGCGTGCGAAGCTGACTTTCCTGCTGGGCCCCCAAGCAGGAGAGTACCGGACCGGACCTCAGACGCAATCGTGTAACACAGGCACACTCGTCGACTACAACTCGATGCAGGACCTTGAGATTGCGCTGTACTCCTCAGAGAACATCATCGTTCCTCTCGCCACGGTGAACTCCGAGGGCGCAGGCGGGATCGACACGCTCGTGCACGATCTTGAGTCCGCGGGGACTTACTACCTCATCGTTTCAGCGGCGAGCAATGTCAATAACATCCAGCGCTATCAGGTTACAGCGTTCACACAGGAACTCCCGCCGGTTGAGTGCCCAGCAGACCTGACAGGTGATGGAGTTCTGGACTTCTTCGATGTCTCAGCGTTCCTTTCCGCGTACAACTCGATGGACCCGATCGCAGACTTCAACGATGACGGGATTTTCAACTTCTTTGATGTCTCGGCATTCCTGAATGAGTACAACGCGGGCTGCCCGTAAGACTCTTATTCGAACAACTCAGCACGCGTGCCCCACAGGCACGCGTTGCTTTTTATAAAACCCAACACCCAGAGCAAGAAAATGGGGATACAGGAGGGACCTCTATGTCCAGATCGCATGCATCACTTTCACTCGCCCTGCTTTTCCTAAGCGCCGGTTGCACAATCGGCGCCGAACCTGCAGGCGACTACCCGAACTCAATCGCGTCGCAAGACGAGCTCTTCATGCAGCACATTGCCGGCAAAATGTTCCTTCAACTCCCGAAGGAACACCAGGAACTGATCGCCAAAGCAGGCGGGATTGGTTCACACGAGCACAATGTTCTCGATTGCACGCATGACGCCCCCGCAACCCCCGATGTTGATCCGAACATCACTGCACATGAATATCTTGAGCTGATCGTATCAAACGAGCTTGCGTCGCGAATGACAGAGGAACAGTGGAACATCCTGAATGCTATCGCTGACACGCTCGATTCCGGTAAGCAAGTTCCGCACATGTGCTTTGCACCTGACACCGATCGTGAATACGCCTACGCAGTCAACCAACTCATCGAGTTCCCGTTTCAGGTTCGTTTCCAGCAGACCGCACGCTGGACAAGCACGGCAACAGACGGAGGCGGGTTGAATCAAGGGACCCCCACGACGCTGACCTACTCCTTCGTGCCAGATGGAACTTTCGTGCCGGACCTCGGAATCGGGCTTGGATCAGGCAACTCAGCGATGTTCCAATGGCTTGATGGCATCTATGGCAACACACAGACATGGCAGGACCTGTTTCATCAAGTGTTCGACCGCTGGGAAGAACTCATCGGCACGACCTATGTCTACGAGCCAAATGATGACGGTGCGAACACAAACGGTGCCGCGGGCGTTCTCGGAGTACGCGGAGATGTTCGTATCGGTGCGTTCAACTATCAGAACGATGGTAGCGGCGGTGTCCTCGCGTACAACAACTTCCCCAACGACGGGGACATGATCTTTGATGCGTTTGACACGTTCTACAGCAACACATCATCGCAATCGCTCCGATTCCGCAATGTCGCAGCGCACGAGCACGGGCACGGTCTCGGCATGCTGCATGTGTGCCCTGCGAACCAGACAAAGCTGATGGAGCCATTCATCTCCACAGCGTATGACGGACCGCAGCTCGACGATATCCTCAATGGGATCCGACACTACGGTGATGTGAACGAGCCGGACAACTCGATCGCACAAGCGACCGACCTGGGGAACTTCAGCATCGGCGGAGTCGCCGCAGTCAGCAATGTCGGTGTCGATGACAACACAGATGACGATTACTTCCGCGTCGGACTCAATGAGCCTGCACGCATCGTGTTCGCGGTCGCTCCCGACGCAGCCACTTATGATCAGGGGCCACAGACTTCGGCCTGTAACACCGGATCAAGCACCAACTACAACAGCATCCAGAACCTGCGTATCACCGCGGTCAACTCAAGCGGTGCTACGCTTGGTGTCGCCAATGACACAGGAACCGGTGGCATTGAATCACTTTCGATCGACTCTACCTCCGGTGACGATGTGTATTTCATCGTTGACGGATCAACAAGCGTCAACAATGTTCAGCGATACCAAGTCTCCGTCTTCATTCAGGATGTGCCATTCATGGGTCCCGTGATCGATGCGGAAGCGCCGATCTCGGTTGATCCCGGTGTGACAACCTCATTCGATGTGACCATCGATCCGAGAGAAGACGACCTGGTGCCTGGATCAGCCCTGCTCTTCACCTCCGTCAATGGAGGATCGTTCAGCTCGACCTCGCTCGTAGATAACGGTGGCAACAGCTATACCGCGACACTCCCGAGTGTGAACTGTGATGATTCACTTGAGTTCTATATCTCTATTGAAGGCGAGACTGACGGCGTTTCAACTCTGCCTGAAGGCGGGGCATCGGCACCGTTCAGCGCAACCGTCGGTGACCTGATCGTCGCGCTCAATGACAACTTTGAATCCGATCTCGGATGGCTCGTGTCCGGCGATGCTGCCAATGCGGGTGAAGGTCGATGGGAACGCGGCGTGCCCGGAGGCGACGGTTCACGAGGTGATGCACCCAGTGATTTCGATGGATCTGGTTCGTGCTACATGACAGGCAATGGCGGACCAGGGGATAACACAGATGTTGATGAAACGACAATCCTGACCTCCCCCCCACTCAACCTCGCGGACGCGCCGGAAGCGATCATTTCCTATGCTCGCTGGTACGACAACACCGCCGGCGCTGCACCAGATACTGATGTGCTCACCGTCGAGATCAGCAATAACCTTGGTGTTTCGTGGTCAACGCTCGAAGTCGTTGGTCCGAACACCGCTCAGTCCGGAGGCGGCTGGTTTGAAGCGTCATTCCGTGTCGCTGACTTTGTGACTCCGACCGCTGTGACACTGGTCCGATTCATCGCGGAAGATAGCGGTGAGGGCTCGGTTGTCGAAGCAGCAGTCGATGCGTTTACCGTCTCGCAGTTCAGCTGTGAAGACCCCGCGAACTGCCCCGCAGATCTCAACGGTGACGGTAATCTGGACTTCTTCGATGTTTCGGCGTTCCTGACCGCTTACAACGCGATGGATCCGCAGGCCGACTTCAACGGCGACGGCATCTTCAACTTCTTTGATGTGTCAGCATTCTTGTCAGCGTTCAATGCGGGTTGCCCGTAAGTACGATTGACCGAGACTCCAATCACCACACGAACCAGACCCTCTCGGGTCTGGTTTTTTCATATTCATCAGTCGATTTGATTCACTTATTCGGATATTCGGATATAGTCCACTCATGACCCATAAAAGCTCATCATTGCTTCAATCGCTCGCAGATCGTGTTCTCATCTGGGATGGAGCCATGGGAACACAGACCCAGGCATATGACTTGGATGTCGAGACCGATTACATGGGCTGTGAAAACTGTCCTGATGTCCTGTGTCTATCCCGTCCGGATGTGATTGAGGAAATCCATCGTGGGTATTACGAAGCGGGTGCTGATGTCGTCACGACAAACACCTTCGGTGCCGCCGCCCACACGCTGGGAGAGTTCGATCTGTCAGAGAAAGCAGAAGAACTGTCTCACGCCGCTGCCGAGATCGCTCGACGAGCAGCCGTAGCGTATTCAACTCCTGAGAAACCTCGCTATGTTGCGGGTTCGCTCGGGCCGGGCACAAAGCTCATTTCGCTCGGGCAAATCAGCTTCGACGCGATGCGGGATTCTTACGCGGATGCTGCTCGCGGGCTTATCACCGGTGGGGTCGATTGTGTGCTGCTTGAGACATGTCAGGATCTGCTTCAGATCAAGGCCGCTATCGCGGGGGTTCTGCAGGCGTGCGATCAGTTGAAACGCCCCTACGACTCGGTGCCGATCTTTGTGTCCATTACGATTGAGCAAACGGGAACCATGCTCGTTGGGTCATCCGTTGAAGCCGCGGTCGAGGCACTGCGTCCGTTCCCAATCGTTTCGATTGGCCTGAACTGCGCGACCGGGCCAGTGGAGATGGTCAATACCGTGAGGACGCTCGCGTCGCGGTGGGATCGACACATCACCCTGATGCCCAACGCAGGACTCCCCACGCTCGTCGACGGGAAAACGATCTATCCCCTTTCCTCGCAGGGGTTCAAGGACGCGATGGAGTTGTTCATTCGTGAGGGACTGATCAGCGCTGTAGGTGGATGCTGCGGCACGACACCCGAGCACATCGCCTATCTCACAGAGCTTGTCGCGAACACGAAGCTGGGCGATCGGCCAGCCGCGCAGATCGCCCCGTCGTGCTCTTCGCTGTATTCCGCGGTTGATTACCGTCAGGACGCCTCGTTCCTGATCATTGGCGAACGATGCAATGCCTCTGGATCACGCGCCTTCAAACGCTTGCTGGAAGCGGAAGATTGGGAAGGTATTTCCTCGCTTGCCAAGAACCAGGTAAAGGATGGATCGCACATACTGGATGTCAATGTCGATGTGGCCGGCCGGGATGGCCCGCGCGACATGCACGAGGTGGTCTCGCGGCTCGTTCAGCAAGCCGATGCGCCCCTGATGCTCGATTCAACAAGCCCCGACACAATCGAGGCCGGGCTCAAAGCCGCTGGCGGCAAATGCATCATTAACTCCGCAAACTTCGAAGATGGCGAAGAAAAGTTTGATCGGTTCTGCCAACTCGCAAAGCGCTACGGTGCAGCGCTCGTCATCGGGACAATCGACGAAGATCCTGAGCATGCGATGGCACGCACAGCCGATCGAAAGTTTTCCATTACCAAACGAGCGATCGAACGCGCATCACAGATGCATGGGCTGCAAATTTCTGATCTGTTCATCGATCCGCTCGTTCTTCCGATCTCAACGGGATTGGATTCTGATCGTCGAAGCGCTCACGCGCTCGTAGAAGGCACGAAACAGATCAGCGAGGCCTTTCCCGACGCCCAGCTTACCTGTGGCCTATCCAATGTGTCGTTCGGCCTCAAACCCGTCGCCAGAACAATCCTCAACGCTGTCTTCCTCCACGAGCTTGTACAAAACGGCATGACAAGCGCGATCGTCCATGCATCGAAAATCATGCCACTCAACAAGATCCCCGATGAACAACAGCAGGCTGCGCTGAACCTCATCTACGATCGCCGCGCCGAATCCAACGGGGGCACCGGTCTCCCCGAGAATATAACGGACGAATCATTCGACCCGCTTGATGAACTCATCGAACTCTTCAAGGACGCGACCGAAGAATCGAACTCAGTTTCCATTCAGGACCTGCCACTCGAGGAACGGCTCCAGAAGCACATCATCGATGGAGAAAATGAGTACCTGGAGGAATCGCTCGAAGAGGCCCTGCAAAAATTCGCCCCACTAGAGATCATCAATGATCATCTGCTCGCGGGGATGAAGGTCGTGGGCGAACTCTTCGGATCGGGGCAGATGCAACTCCCGTTTGTGCTCCAGAGCGCACAGACCATGAAGAAGGCCGTCTCGATCCTTGAGCCACACATGGACAAAGCATCGACGCAATCGAAAGGATCGATCGTCCTTGCAACAGTGAAGGGCGATGTGCACGACATCGGGAAAAACCTCGTTGACATCCTCCTCACGAACAATGGGTACACGGTACACAACCTAGGTATCAAGCAACCGATCGATGCGATCCTCCATGCTTATGACGAAACCAAGGCGGATGCGATCGGATTGTCAGGGCTGCTGGTAAAGTCTGTGAATGTGATGGAAGACAACCTTCGTGAACTCAACGAAAAGGGAGTCAAAGTCCCCGTTATTCTCGGCGGGGCCGCCCTCACCCGCTCCTACGCAGAAGGTCACCTTCGAAGCGTGTACGACGGTGATCTTCTATATGCCAAGGATGCTTTTGATGGGTTGTCCACGATGGATGCGATCGCAACGGGTAACACAAGAAAACTCCTTGATGCCGCAGCAGAACGCCAATCGAATCGCAAGGCATCCGTCGTAAAGCATGCTGAGCGTCAGGCGGAAAGTGAATCCAGCTCATTCTCACCGACCGCAATGCTCACGCGTTCCGAGATTCCTCGTGACAACCATGTTCCTACTCCGCCCTTCTGGGGCACGACGGTCGTGGATCATCTGAACTTGCGCGACATATTCGCCTATATCAATCCGACGGCCCTGTTCTCGATCCAGTGGCAGCTCAAACGCGGGAACCGATCGAAGCAAGAGTATGAACAACTGCTCGATGAGAATGCGCGGCCCAAGTTCAAGGAGATGACCGAGCGGTGCCTGAATGAGGACATCCTCCGTCCCAAACTGGTCTACGGGTATTTCCCATGCTCCTCCTCTGGCAATGACCTGATCATTTACGACCCCAAAGACCACGATCGCGAGATCGAACGGTTCTCATTCCCTCGCCAGAAAAGCAATAAGCACCTGTGTATCTCCGATTTCTACCGAGATGAACAGGAGTGCGATTCGCTCGGGCATCGCGATGTCATCGGCATGATGTGCGTCTCCATGGGTGAGCGAATCAGCGAGTACACCAAGGAACTCTTCGAACAGGACCAGTACCAGGAATACCTATACTGGCACGGACTTGGGGTTGAAACCGCTGAAGCGCTTGCAGAGTTCTGGCACAAGCGTATTCGCACCGAACTCGGGTTCGGCCATGAGGATTCGCATGACATCCCGGAACTCTTCAAACAGGGCTACCGGGGATCTCGCTACTCATTCGGGTATCCAGCGTGCCCCAACATGAGCGATCATGAGATACTCTGGCGTTTGCTCGACCCGACTCGGATCGGGTGCCACCTCACCGAGAATCACCAGATTGATCCGGAGCAATCCACGAGCGCGATCATCGCCCATCACCCGAGCGCCCGATACTTCAACGCGTGAGTCTCATCGACGCATCCGCAAGAGCATCACGAGGAACACCGGCCCACCGATCAATGAAGTGATCACCCCGATCGGGATGCGCCCCGCATCCGTCGGTATTGCGCGCACGAGCGTGTCCGCACCGACGACCAGTACAACCCCAGCCAGAGCAGACCCGAGCACGAGAGTTCGATGCCCGGGCCCAGCAAGCAATCGCACAAGGTGCGGACATACGAGCCCTACGAATCCGATCGGCCCCGCGAGGACGATCGAGATCGCCGTAAGCAGCCCCGCGCCGATGAACTGTCCCGCACGAACGATCGCAACGGATACGCCAACGGACTTCGCCTCGTCCTCACCGAGCGCCATGACATCAAACGAACGAGCAGCGCTGAGTGACCATCCCACCACGCCGACGAGAATGGCTGCACACACAGCGAGGGTCGGAGCATCAACCTGCTCTCGGAGAGTCCCCATCATCCAGCGTGATACAGAAAAACCGCGATCAGGCATCATGGACACAACAAGCATCGTCGCGGCCCCCAGGATGACAGAGACGATTACACCCACGAGAATCATGGTGATCGGGTCGATGATTCCACGCCGTTGGCTCAGGAACCACACGAAAAACAACACTCCCATCGCCCCAAGCAGCGCCGGGAACGCTGCGGCGCTGGCACCGAGCAGCGAGCCAACCTGCCAGGTCCTCAAGGTCACCGCGAATCCGGCCCCCGCCGACAAGCCCATGAGATCGGGTGCCGCGAGCGGATTGCGGAGCAGAGACTGGAGCAACGCTCCACTTAAACCAAGCGAAGCGCCAACAATCGAGCCGATGAGCACTCGATCCAGTCGGAGTTGGTGAACTGCAGGATCATCCGCGATCCCCCACCCGCCCGTACCCACCATGAGCCGGAGGACAACCACGATCGCGCACGCGACGATGAGCATCAGGATGGCGGTTCCCTGTCGAGCGGGCATGGATCAGCGTATGCGATCTGCGTCGAAAAAGCAGATCGGGTATATTGAGTCAAATCTCTGAGAGGAACCTACGCCATGAGTGATCACAAAGTCCTGTGGGAAGCCGAGTTCAATACCAATGTCAAAAAATATTGGTTGATGGCCCCGGTGATCCTGTTTACATGCCTCATCGTGACGATCCCGGTGGCGATCCTGTACTACATCATCGCCAGTTTCTTCGTCGACCGATACCTCGCAAACATGTCTTGCACCCTCACTGAACGCACGCTGGACATCAAGAAGGGGATCTGGAATAAGACGGAATCCACGATCCCGCTGGAAAAGATCACCGATCTCCAAATGTTCCAGGGCCCCGTGATGCGTTACTTTGACCTGCACGGGTTCAAAGTAGAGACCGCTGGTCAATCAAGCGGTGCGGGTGGTGCCCTCGTCAATATCATCGGGATCGTCGATACGATCGGTTTCCGCAAGGAGGTTCTTGCCCAGCGGGATCGGTTGCATGATCGTGATACAGGTTCATCTCCGAGAATTGCCCCGAGCGCTCCCTCGCCCCAGACAAACAGTGAGCAGGTTGAACTCTTGCGTGAGATGCGAGACATGCTCGCCCGTATCGAAACCCACCTGAAAGGGCCTCACGAGCCCTGATCGCGGGGTATTGGGGGTCTATGATTGTGGCCCAGAATACGGGAGCCCGAGCGGGCTGCCCTGTTGATATGCCCCCAAACGGGGCGGATTGTGAAGGACCTCGAAGTGGCTGACAACACCATCACCTGCCGACTCGTCACCCCCTCGGAAGAACTGCTCAATGAGCAGGTCACCTACGCGTCTGTCCCCGCTTGGGACGGGCTCATCGGTTTCCAGCATGGCGGTTCGCCACTCGTTTCGCGACTGGGAATGGGCAAACTCCGCCTCGATTTCCCCGCCGAAGCGGGTTCTGGCTCGCGTGAGTACCTCGTTGAAGACGGGTTCCTTGAGATGGGACACAACGAGCTCGTCATCCTTGCCGAGCGTGCGATTGCCGCAGAAGCAATCATCGAATCGGAGGCGAAGGCAGAACTCGCGGAAGCTGAAGCCCGCGTGGTTCCCGATGACGCACCCAACAAGCTCGAGGCAGTTGAGCAGATCACCCGTGCGAAAGAGCGTGCCCGCCTTAAAATCAGCATGGCACAAAACTCAAAGGCCGTCGGGATCTGACCTGATCAGTGTATGAACCACGAGAGCCGCGTCCATCACGCGGCTTTTTTCGTACCGAGACTCAACGGACGAACTTGGACATCGCCCGCTGTAACTCTCGATTATTCTCGCGTTCAGCGATCGCTTTGCGCTTGTCGTGTTGGGCCTTTCCTCGCGCCACGGCCAGCTTGACCTTCGCGAGTCCGTGGGAAAAGTAGAGCTCCAATGGAACAAGTGTCACGCCCTTCTGATCCACCTGTCGTGCGAGCTTGATAATCTCTCGCTTCTTCGCGAGCAACATCCGATCTTGCTTCGGTCGGTGATTCAGGGCTCCTGCCGGTTGATACGGGCCGATATCGACCTGATGCAGGATGAGGCGGGGAGGCTCAAGATCCACCGTAATGAATCCCTCCTTGAGCGAACAGCTCCCATCACGGATGGCCTTCACTTCGGAGCCGGACAAGACGATCCCAACCTCGAGGGTGTCCTCAATGAAGTAGTCGTACAACGCCCTTCGGTTATTGAAACTGGGCGGTCCCTGCTTGGATTTCTTCTTGTTCTTCGCCATCTGATTGGTCTTCCGTGATGAGAATCATACGCAGAAGATCGGGTCTTGTGCGTATGATTCCCGGATGCCACCGCTCCTGCTCTTACTTCTGCTTCTCACATGCTCGGCGGTGCCGGGATGTGTCTATGAAAAGAACAGTCGGTTGACCCTCGGCGGTGCGTATCGATCACCAGCGATCTTCATTGATGTGGATTCATGCATTGCCGGCAACCAGGATCCCCGGCTCTTTGAATCGAAGGTGACTGATCGTTCTGCGTGGTCGCCCGCACCCTTCGTTGCGCATTTCGACGGGGTTGTCCACGGACACATGCTCCGATTATTCCCCGCGAATCGTCCAAACTCTCCGGCACGAGTGTACGGGCGGTTCCCCACGGCTTCGGACGCGCTCGATCCGCAGGCACACGGTTACACGCCCGATCTCTGGTACACACTCAGAGAGTACGGGCGGAGTTCGATCGGGAGTGATTACTCGTTTTTCTACCTACTGACCCGAGGCGAGTTGTTT
>Ga0070728_10006059_pt1 | contig 11599 bp, 14 predicted proteins | sample tdDd471_FD_66723 | JGI IMG/M metagenome (GOLD analysis project Ga0070728, IMG submission 66723) | Marine sediment microbial communities from the Atlantic coast under amendment with organic carbon and nitrate - tdDd47.1 | ecosystem: Environmental > Aquatic > Marine > Coastal > Sediment | place...
TGAGGGGCGCGCCGATGCTTATGCGTCCGGCCAGACTGAAGATCGCTCCGACCAAAACAAGCAAAGCCGGACCGAGCAGCCGCAGCGCAGTCGCGACATGGGCTGGTGTTGCCGAGGCGAAATAGTACAGGCCGAGCACCGCAAAGGCCGCAATACCGACCAGCAGAAGAAAGATGCTCACCCTTTCTCCCCCTTGTCCGCGCCGCCGGACATCTGCGCCAGCAGAAGACGGTCCTCCCGCGAACCTCTCGATTCCAGCGCCGTCAAACCGCCCGTCGCATAGACTGCAATCGCCGATAGAAGACGCGACAGGACGGATGCCGAGTTCCGGTCGAAGCGGAACCAGCCGCCCTTGGTCACACGAGCGATCTCGCGAAACGCCTGCTCAGCGCGCGGATCGTGGCCCTCCTGGAAGAGGAAAACCGGAATACCGCGGAGGCCAAGTTCGCCGGCCGCCTGAACGAGGTCGTCGACATTTTCCTCCATGGCGTCGCCGATAAAGATCAATGCATTGACCCGGTTGCGCGCCTGCTCTTTCGCGGCGTGCTTCAGGACCTTCAGAATCTGTGTGTGGCCGCCGCGGCATTCGATGCGGCTCATCATGCTGGCCAACGAGCCGCCATCCTCGGCCCATTTCGACGCCCGGCACTCGCCAATCCCGCGAAAATAGACCAGCTGCATCAGCAGGCTCCCAACATCGGCCGCGCTCTTGAACATGTCCGCCTGGATGGAACAGGCCATGTCCCAGGTGGGCTGGCGGCTCATCGTCGCATCGAGCGCAAGCACGACGCGTCCCGTTCCGGTCGCGGTCTGTCCCGCCGACTTTGCGGCCTTGAGGAAGGCTGCGATTTCCCCTTGCGAGGATTTCGTCGCGGCGAGCGTTTCTTTCGGCTTGTTGGTGATCGATTTGGCCATCACTGAAAAATGGCGCGTTCGCCGTCGCATGCAAGACAAATCCGCGACGAGATATTTCACAGTCGCTCAGATCAGGCCGAGATCCGCGAGTTCGTTTCTCATATCGGCGGGCAACGCCTCGATACCGCTTTCGTCATTTCCCAGATCGCGCGGCACGTCCTCGGGCTTGTAGTAGCGCCAGCCCTGGAACGGTCGTTTCGGCTGCGAATGCGTCAGCACCACCTCCGGATCGAGCACGATCCGGCATCGCGATATGCCTTCGCCATCGACGAACGGCCGGATATCGACAATGCGCTGGCGGCACTGAACGCGGCCCTTGATGACCCAATAGAGCGAGCCCTGTCCGATGATATCGTCGGCGCGTTTGGGGATCATGCGTGTCGTGTGGAAATGCTCGGGCTTCTCCCCGACCTCGCGTTTCTCGGCGAGCCGAAAATCGATCCAGGCGCGCAGATCCTCGACGCTGTCCGCGCCGACACAGAGCTTTATCAGGTTCAGAGCCATGAGATATGGTTTAGGCCGGGACGCCCAAGGGTCAAGCGTGCGCGCCGTCCGTCCACAGGCTCAGCATTCGGGGACATTGACAGCAAGGCCGCCGAGGCTCGTTTCCTTGTATTTGTGGCTCATGTCCAGACCCGTCTGGCGCATCGTTTCGACGCAAGCGTCCAAAGGAACGAAATGGGTGCCGTCGCCCTTCAAGGCCAGCGACGCGGCCGTGACCGCCTTAACGGCAGCCAAGGCATTGCGCTCGATGCAGGGAACCTGCACGAGCCCCCCGACCGGATCGCATGTCATGCCGAGATGATGTTCGAGCGCGATCTCGGCTGCGTTTTCGACCTGCTCGGGTGTTCCGCCCAGAACCTCGGCAAGGCCAGCCGCGGCCATCGCCGCCGCGCTTCCGACTTCGCCCTGACAGCCGACCTCGGCGCCCGAGATCGAGGCATTGTGCTTGATCAGCCCGCCGATCGCGGCGGATGTTAGGAGAAAATTGCGGATATCCTCCGGGCGCGTGAGCTCATGAAATCGAGCCATGTATTTCATCACCGCCGGCACAACGCCGGCCGCGCCATTGGTCGGAGCCGTCACAACGCGGCCACCGGCGGCGTTTTCCTCATTGACCGCCATGGCGTAGGCGGCCAGCCAGTCATTGGCGAGCATAGGATTGGGCTTGTTGGACTGCCAATCGGATTCCAGCTTGTCATGGACCTGCCGTGCACGGCGCTTGATTTTCAAACCGCCCGGCAGGATGCCCTCGCCGCGCAGGCCGCGTTCGATACAGCCATCCATGGCCTCCCACACCGAGTCGAGTTCGGCATCGAGCTGATCGCGGCTGCGACCGACCTCCTCATTGGCGCGTTTCATCGCGGCAATCGACAAACCGCTCTTCTTCGCCATTTTGAGCATCTCGTCCGCTGTGCGGAAGGGATAGGGCACGTCGGTGGGTTTGGCCTTGCCTTTCGCCGCCTTGGCCTGCTCCAGCTCATCCTCGGAAACGACGAAACCGCCTCCGATCGAATAATAGACCCGCCGCAGCAGCATCCGGCCGTCGCCGTCATGGGCCGTAAAGGTCATGCCATTGGCGTGGCCAGACAATGGAGTTTCCCGATCCATCACCAGGTCGGTACCCGGGTCGAAATCATAGGTCGGATGACCAGGCGGCGAGACGCTCTTGTTCGCCTTGATCAGCGAGAGCACTCCCTGGATCGCATCCGGATCGATCCTGTCGGGTTCATGCCCGGCAAGGCCGAGGACCACGGCGCGATCCGTACCATGGCCGACGCCCGTATAGGCCAGCGATCCGTGCAATGAGGCCGAAAGGCGCTTCACCTCAGCGCCGGCCGGACGCGGCCAGTCGCCGTTTCGGATCTCGTCGAGAAACCGCACGGCAGCCGACATCGGCCCCATCGTGTGCGACGAGGACGGCCCGATACCAATTTTGTAGAGTTCGAATACGGATAGAAACATCTGCGCCAATCGCCATGAAGCGACCTGAAGCTAACAGACTGTGCCGGAGGCGCGAAGCGCCAACCGACGCGCCTTGGCCATGTTACGACACGGCCAAGGCTGGGTATGCGTATTTTGTCTGTGAATTGCCGATTACCGCGGGAGGATGGCGGAAACTTCGGCGACGTCGTTCATACCGAGGAGGTAGACGACGACCATGATGCAGGCAAAGCCCGCTACTGCCCAGGCGGTTGTGCCCCAGCAGGACTTCTGGACGTGTTCATCCATCAAGACAGCCCCATTTGTTCGGCACGGTGACCCCATGCTCTCGTGGAGGCGGCGCTCTACAACGGGCTTTTGCCCTTCGCAACTGCAAAAAACCCCGGGCAGCTATGCGTCAACCGCATTTCGTGCCGGCCAGACCGGGATTGTCGTGATCTTTCAAATGGCTGCGGACTTGTCCCCGTTATTCGATACCTTAGTCGCGCAACTCATAAAAAACTCTGGTGTTCAGCCGGGAAAGATCGACCCGATTCGGCCCGTCGCCGCATAGACGGCGAGCCCGATCCACTCGCGGATGGCCAGGCTGACCTCCGACATCGCTTCCACAAGGTCATCGCGCCCGATAGCGAAACCGTCCGTACCCGAGGTCCGGTAATCGGCTGGCCAGGGGATCACGCCGATCCCCTGCTTGCGAAACGCACCGACAGAGCGCGGCATGTGAAAGGCGGAAGTCACCAACAGCCAACTGCCATCAGGGAGATCCGCGATCACGGACTTGGTCAGGGCTGCGTTTTCATGCGTGTTGAGCGACCGGTTTTCCAGGATCAGACGGCTCGGCGCGATGCCGAATTCAGTGAAGAAACGCACCGCTATGGAAGCGTCGCCCTCCGTCGTTCTCATCAGCGAGGCTTCACCGCCCGAGATGACCACGGGCACATCCGGCAATGCCCTCGCCAGGCGAAGCGTCTCCACGAAACGGTCGCCGGACTCACCCAGCTCGAATCCGCCGCGCGTTTGCGTGACATAGCCGTCGAAGCCGCCGCCGAGAACGATGATGCCGGCAATCTGGTTCTGGGACGGAATCTCGCCGGGCCGGGCGAAGCGATTTTCCAATGGCTGAAGCATCAGGCGACCCACATTGGTCTGCGCCGCGCCAAGCACGAACAGTAGCCCCAGAAAAGCCAGCAATCGCAACAGCCTGCGGCCGCTGAAGAACGACGCCAGCAGGATCGCCGCGAAACACAAGGCCAGCAGCCCGACCGGCTGGATTACGAGCCAGGCGATCCTCGAAAGGTAATAGAACATCGGGGGCACCGCGCGCGAAAACAGTTGGCCGCTAAACGATCCCCATACACGGAATTTCCGCTCCGCGCATGGCTATCTGGATCAGGATTGTCGCTTAACTAAGCCGCATCCCATTGCGGCGCGAATCCGCTCAGATTGACCAGCCGATCATGTCTGGCTCCAAGTGCAGTGAGCGAAGCCATTTCGCTTTCCGACAGTTCGAAATCGAAAATGTCGAGATTCTCCGCAAGCCGTTCCGGTTTGCTCGTCCTTGGGATCGCTCCGCAGCCATCCTGCTGCATGTGCCAGCGCAAGACGATCTGTGCGGCGGTCTTGCCATGGGCTGAGGCCGCGTCCTGCACGGCTTTCTCGTCGAACAGCGCGCCGGCCTTGTAGATCGGACAATAGGCGATGACGGCCATGCCGAGCTTCGCCGCGGTATCATGCACAGCCTTCTGCGGAAGATAGGGGTGATATTCCACCTGATTGCAGGCCAGTGGCGCGTCCGATATCGAAGCCGCCTCCTCCAGCATGGCGGAGGTGAAATTGGACACGCCGATATTGCGCGCCAACCCCCTTGCGCGAACTTCATTGAGGGCCGCGATGCTGTCGGCCAGCGGAATGGCCTTGTTCGGCCAGTGGATGAGCAGGAGATCCACATAGTCGGTTCCGAGAGCCGACAGGCTCGTCTCGGCCGAGCGTTGCAAATCGCCCTCGCCGATATCCGTCGGCCAGACCTTCGTGGTGAGGAAAACGTCCTCTCGGGCCACCGATGCCGCCCGGATGCCCTGCCCCACTTCCTTCTCGTTTCCATACATGTGCGCGGTATCGACATGGCGATATCCGGTCTCGAGCGCCTTCGAAACAATCTCGATGCAGGTGTCGTCCTTGAGTTGCCAAGTGCCGAGGCCAAGCGCCGGTATCTCTGCTCCGTTTGCAGGCAGTATTTTCATCACGTCCAATCCTGGTCTTTGCAGTCTTGCTTCGCCGTGCGATAGCTGGCGGTCATGCAAACGGTAGTGCGCCACCACGGCCATGACAATGACTGACGCCGCTCCCTCCAGCCGTATTGACTGGATCGATATCGCGCGCGGCGTCGCCCTGATCGCCATGGCGGTCTACCATTTCAGTTGGGATCTGGAGTTTTTCGGCTATCTCGATCCGGGGACAGCCGGCTCCGGTCCATTGAAATGGTTCGCCCGCTCGATCGCAGCCAGCTTCCTGTTCCTCGTCGGGATCAGCCTCGTCCTGGCGCATATCAATGGTATCCGATGGAACGGCTATGGACGTCGGCTCGCGATGATCGTTGCGGCGGCATTGGCGATTACGGTTGCTACGCGTTGGTTCACGCCGGATGCCTATGTGTTCTTTGGCATCCTGCACCACATCGCCTTCGCAAGCGTTGTCGGCCTCGCCTTTCTGCGGCTGCCAGCGCCAGCCCTGTTTGTAATCGCCGCCTTTTGGTTCTCGGTTCAATTCTGGGGCAAGACATCGGCTTTCGACGCGCCTTGGCTGGCATGGCTGGGTCTCTCGCCCTTTCCGCCGCGCTCCAATGATTTCGTACCGGTCTTTCCCTGGTTCGCCGCTGTTCTAGCGGGCATGGGCGCCGGTCGCCTGATGATCGGCACGAACGCGACCGACTGGCTGCGCGCCCATCCGCCCGGCCGGAACACGCTCTCCGCGGCCCTTCGCTTTCTCGGCCGGCACAGCCTTGCCACCTATCTGCTGCATCAGCCGATCCTGATCGCCTGCGTCTATCTGTTTTCGCTTGTCAGCCCCCCTGATCAGGGCGCCAGCTTCGTTCGTTCATGCGTAGCCACATGCAGCGCCCAATATGAGGCCAACACATGCGAGGCTTTTTGCGGGTGCGCGCTGTCGAAGCTTCAGGAAAACGACTTGTTCGAAGGCGTGTTTAAGGGTGAACTCTCCCAGAGTAACGATCCGCGGGTCGCTGAACTGACGGACGCATGTTCGAAAGAGGCCTTCTCCGATGACAACTGACAAGCAGCCCTTCGCCGAACGGCCCAACCGGTTTCCTTGGCCTCCGATCATCTACGTTGCTGCCCTGATCTTTGGCGCGCTCCTCGGACGGGCGCTTCCGTCTCCCTGGTTCATCGGCGCGGTAAGCGAACTCCTGCTTGGCTTCGGCTTCATCCTGATCATCGTGGCGCTCGCGATCGATATCGCCGCGATGACGACCATGCATCGGGCGAAAACGACGATCATGCCGCATCGCGGATCGCGTCATCTGGTGACGAAGGGCGTTTTCGCCATTTCGCGTAACCCGATCTATGCAGCCAACACCATGCTGGTCATAGGGGCTGGCCTCATTTCGGGGATCGCATGGTATTTTCCACTCGCCTTCATCGCCGCTTATGCAACCCAGAAACTGGCGATCGAACGCGAGGAAAAGCACCTCGAATCGCATTTCGGCAAGGCCTATCGCGACTACAAAAAACGAGTGAACCGCTGGATCTGAGGGATAGCCTCAGGAAGTGACACGCAGCTCCGCGAGGCGACCGAGACACGCTTCCTCGACTTGTTCGAGTTCGGCCAGCGTATCCTCGATGTCCTTGCGCTTCTGACGCAGTTCCTCGCGCCTTTCTGCAGCCTTCGCAATGATGGTGCGCAACTGGCCGACCTCTCCGGGCGGCGACTTGTACATCTGGATGATTTCGCGAATCTCGGCGATCGAAAACCCGAGCCGCTTTCCGCGCAGGATCTGCTTCACCAAAAGCCGGTCAGCTGGGCGGAACAGGCGCGTGCGTCCGCGGCGAACCGGATGAATCAAACCCTCGTCTTCGTAGAACCGAAGGGTTCGCGTCGATATGCCGAACTCACGGGTGAGTTCCGTAATGGTGTAGTAGTCCCGCATACACCGGTTCTTTCAAGATCAATGACTTACGCGAGGGCATGATTGTGACACTCTTACGTAAAAGTCAAATATTTGCCCGGCGCGAATATCGATGCCCGGTGCCTAAATGCCGAACCACCACGCCGCAAGTCCCAAAAAGGCAAAAAAGCCAACGATATCGGTCACGGTTGTCACGAACACACTGGACGCGATCGCGGGGTCGGCGCCGAATCGGTCGAGCATCAGCGGAATGAAAATACCGGCTAGCGCGGCGCAGACCATGTTGACCACCATCGCAGTCCCGATGACGCAGCCAAGCGCGAAATCCCCGAACCACAGCGAGGCGACCACCCCCATGAGCAGAGCGAAGACGAGTCCGTTGATCAAGCCGACGGTCAGCTCGCGGCGGATAATGCGCGCAGCGTTGTAGATGGAGAGTTCGCGCGTCGCGAGCGCCCGGACCGCGACCGTCATGGTCTGCGTGCCGGCATTGCCACCCATCGAAGCGACGATCGGCATCAGGACAGCCAGTGCCACCATCTCCGAAATCGTCGCATCGAACAGACCGATCACGAATGAGGCCAAGACCGCGGTTGCAAGGTTGATCAGCAACCAGGTGAAGCGCGACTTCGTGGTTTCCAACACGGAGTCCGACAATTCTTCGTCGCCGACACCGCCGAGGCGCTTCAGGTCTTCTTCGGCCTCTTCCTGGATCACGTCGACCACGTCGTCGATGGTCAGCACGCCGACGAGCCGCTCGTTCTCGTCTACCACGGCAGCGGAAAGAAGGTCGTACTGTTCGAAGATCTGCGCCGCTTCCTCCTGGTCCATCTCGGCCGGGATGGCGTGGCGGGTCTCGTGCATGACCTCTTCGACCTTGACCGGTCGCGGCGTGCGCAGCAGCCGATCGAGGTCCACGGCGCCGACGAGATGGAAGGTCGGGTCGATGACGAATATCTGCGCAAAGGAATCCGGCAAATCCTCGCTGTCGCGCAGATAGTCGATCGTCTGGCCGACCGACCAGTAAGGCGGCACGGCGACGAACTCCGTCTGCATGCGCCGTCCGGCGCTTTCCTCGGGATAGTCCAGCGAACGGCGTAGCCGGATTCGCTCCGTGAACGGAAGCTTGGCCAGGATCTCGGCCTGATCCGCTTCCTCCAGATCCTCGAGGATGTAGACCGCATCGTCCGAATCGAGCGCCTGGACGGCAACTGCGATCTGGTCGTTCGGCAGGGCGTCGATGATGTCGAGCCTGATGCCCTCGTCCACCTCGGTCAAGGCAGAAAAATCGAAACGGTCGCCAAGGAGCAACACCAGCTGGCGGCGGGAACTGGCCTCCAAAGTCTCGATCAGGTCACCGAGCTCGGATTCATGAAGCGGCGCAACCGCATCGGCCAGCGCCTCGACATCTTCCTCCTCGATGAAGCGGTCGATGCGGTCCAGATAGTCGGCACGAATCGAGCCGTCCTCGCTGTAGATATCAGCGTAGGCGGTGTCGTTGGACGACTCGGCTTGTGACGTCTGGGTCTCGTCCACCGCAGGGCTCCATCGTGCTGGTGCTCAAGGTCACAACTAAACAGCTGTTATGAAAATACAATTGCCGGCAAGCCAATCGGTTCGGAATTTTCCTGACCGATCAGAATTATGCCCCTTCGGTACGGTTATCTAAGCTTCTCGGGAACGTTGTCGATGCCGCAGGTCCCGCCGGGACCGCAGCGCGCGACCCGCTTGAGGGTCAGCCAGCTTCCAGCCAGAAGGCCGTGCCGGGCGATCGCTTCGTAACCATACTCGGAACAGGTCGGCATGTGCCGGCAGTTGTTCCCGATGAAACCCGACAGGGTGAGTTGGTATAACCTTATCAGTGACGTCCCGAGCAGGCGCCCCGGAGTCTTCGGCCAGGCACCCTGCCAGTTTCGGCTGCGCGGCCGGGCTGTCTCCTGCCTGCGATCTGTCTCGTGGGCGCACATGTCCGAAACCCGTCAAGCGGCGCTTGCGCGCTTTTCCTCGATCTGGTCGAGCGCGTCGACCACGGCGTCGAAGACCAGCAGAGTTGAAGCATGACGCGCCTTGTAGTCCTTGACGGGCATCAGATATTGCAGGTCGGCAAAGCGGCCGGTCGGAGCGGGACCATCGGCCTTCAGCATGGCAATCATCTGCTGGCGGACGTCCCTCAGTTCCTGAGCGGAAGCACCCACGATATGGCGTGCCATGATCGAGGACGAGGCTTGTCCCAGTGCGCAGGCTTTCACCTCCTGCCCATAATCGGACACCTCGTCGCCCTCCAGTTTGAGATCGATTGTCACGGTGGAGCCGCAAAGCTTGGAATGCGCCTTGGCCGACGCGTCCGGATTATCCAGCCGCGCGGTACGAGCGATATTCCCGGCAAACAAAAGGATCTTCGAATTGTAGATGTCGTCAATCACGATGCGCTCCCACTCTCCGGGTGCAATTTCCGGACCGGGGCCTGTTCTGCCGGTCTCCTGCACTTATATATTTTACAACGGAGCGGGAACAAGGCATATGCCCCATGCCGTTGACGGAACAACGGCAATTTCGATTAACTGAATGATCAGTGGTCCGTTTAACTCGTTCCGGCGTATGATCGGAACTACGGGAGACACATTCATGGATGCCATCGTCAGCACCTTTTCCAAGGACAAGGACGAGGAAAACCTGACCGCAACGCCGGCACGCCCCACGCGAGAAGAAGCGGAGGCGGCCGTTCGTACGCTGATTCGCTGGACTGGCGACAATCCCGACCGCGAAGGCTTGCTTGATACCCCGCAGCGCGTCGTGAATGCCTATCGCGAGATGTTTTCCGGCTACGACATGGATCCGCACGAAGTGCTTGGCCGCACCTTCGAGGAAGTCGCCGGCTATGACGATATCGTGCTGGTGAAGGACATCGCCTTCCACTCCCATTGCGAACACCACATGGTACCGATCATCGGCAAGGCGCATGTGGCCTATCTGCCGGACGGACGCGTTCTCGGCCTGTCGAAGATCGCTCGCGTCGTGGATATCTTCGCGCAGCGTCTGCAAACGCAGGAGTCCATCACTGCGCAGATCGCGAGCACGATCGATGAAGCTCTCTCGCCCCGCGGTGTCGCGGTGATGATTGAGGCGGAACACATGTGCATGGCGATGCGAGGCATCCGCAAGCAAGGCTCGACAACGCTAACCACAACCTTCACCGGCACCTTCCGCAACGATCCGCAGGAACAGGCGCGCTTCATTTCCATGGTGCGCGGCCGGTAGCCTGCTTGATCCGGCGGGACAGGCGGCGTAGAGCCCCTGCATGAGCGACACTCCGACAGAAATGTTTCCCGCCGCAGCTTCCAAAGCCGAGCTGGAAGGTGGCGACATCCTCGCCCCTCGATTTTCGTCCGACGGTCTGATCACGGCGGTGACGGTCGACGCCTCGGACAATACGGTCCTGATGGTCGCGCATATGAACGCCGAGGCGCTCCACCTCACCATCGAAACCGGTGTCGCCCATTATTGGTCGCGCTCGCGATCCGAGATCTGGAAAAAGGGCGAAACTTCCGGGAACATGCAGACCGTGAAAGAAATCCGGATCGACTGCGACCAGGACTGCGTTCTCATCAAGGTGGAGACCGCCGGCGACGGCGCCAATTGCCATACCGGCCGCAAGTCCTGCTTTTACCGCGTTCTCGAAAAGACTGATGACGGCCGATCGCGGCTGGTCTTCGACGCCGCGGACACACCGCGCTTCGACCCCAGAAAGGTCTATGGCTGAAAAGTCCCAAGCCCCGCATCGCGAAGATTTTTCACGGATTTGACACCATTTCCATGCAGACTCACCGGTCTAATGCCGGAGTGAGCGAAGAAGGCCATGCATCTGGTCGCATTCTCGAAACGCAAGGGTGACGGCGCCGATATCGGACCGGTCGCCAATGACGAGGTTCCCGCGCCGAAAGGTCAGCAGGGTATCGCGCTTGCACTCGGCGGCGGAGCGGCCCGCGGCTGGGCACATATCGGCGTTTTGCATGCGCTCGATGAAGCCGGCATCAAGATCGACATGATTGCCGGCACCTCGATCGGTGCTCTGGTCGGCGGCTGCTATCTTGCAGGCAAGCTCGATGAGCTGGAGAAATTCGCGCGGTCGCTGTCGCGGCGGCGCATGCTCGGTCTGCTCGACATCCAGTTCGCCGGCAGCGGCCTGTTTGGCGGCATGCGGCTGAACCGGGAAATGGATTCTCACATGCGTGACATCCAGATCGAGGATCTGCCGAAACCGTTTGTCGCCGTCGCGACGGAGATTGCCACCGGTCACGAGATATGGCTGACGCACGGAGACCTGATCGTTGCCATGCGAGCCTCCTATTCCCTGCCCGGCATTTTCGAACCCGTCGACTGCAACGGCAAGATCCTGGTCGATGGCGCCCTGGTCAATCCCGTACCGGTCTCGGTTTGCCGGGCATATGAACAGCGTCGGGTGGTGGCCGTGAACCTGAACTACGATATTTTTGGCCGGTCCGGCATCGTCAAGCACGGGGTGCCACGCGCCGAAATGAACGTGAAAGCAACCGAGAGCAAACGGCCGGCGCACAAGACAAAGCCGACGCCACCGGTCAG
>Ga0070728_10006060_pt1 | contig 11594 bp, 1 predicted proteins | sample tdDd471_FD_66723 | JGI IMG/M metagenome (GOLD analysis project Ga0070728, IMG submission 66723) | Marine sediment microbial communities from the Atlantic coast under amendment with organic carbon and nitrate - tdDd47.1 | ecosystem: Environmental > Aquatic > Marine > Coastal > Sediment | place...
AGGATGGCATCACACTGGCCCGGATCGTTGCCTGCATTTATATCTTCAAGTGGCGTAACCTGCGGATCTTCTGTATCCAAAACCGATATGGTAAAGCTTGAAAAGCCCTGGTTGCCATGGGAGTCAGTCGCTGTATAGGTAACGGCGGTTAATCCAACAGGAAAAGCATCTCCGGGCGAATGACTGCCTACGAGGGATGCAGTACCACAATTGTCAGAAACAATTGGCGGATCCCATTCAAGGATTGCATCACACTGGCCCGGATCGTTGCCAGCGTTTATATCATCAAGTAACGATACCTGTGGAACTTCAAAATCCTCCACAGTTACCAATTGTTCACATGAGACAGAATTGGGAGGAAAAATCACTTCTGCAATCCAGGTAACTACAGTTGTTCCCACTGGAAAAACATCAGGGGCATCATTATAAATTATTGCAGTACCACCAGGGTCTTCAATCACAGGAAAGCCCAGGTCAACATCCGAAGCGAAGCATCCGCCAGAATTGTTTTCTGTAAAAACATCAGGTGGACAAATGATAACAAGGTTTCCCCCGGTCCCAATAGTGACGGTCATACAATCAAATGAACAATTTTCAAAAGGACAAAAATCACATGCGGGGCAATCCGGATTTTCCACACATAGGTCTACAATCCCAATTTCTGCATCCAAAGGACCTGGGAAATATGTTGGGTTTTCAAGGGTTGGATCGTCAAATTCGCCATCTCCCAAAGTAAGCCAATTAATTGAACAGGCATTAAATATTGTAGCCTGCATAGTAACTACTTCGCCTTCAACTACAGTTTGATCTGGTCCTGCATCAAGTTGCGGACAGGGTTGAGGTGGAAACGCAAAGGCTGTTGTCTCGCCAGGCAGTGGGGCTAATAACGAGGTTGCCCCGGTGCCCTTATCCAGCAAACGCAATTCCGGGCCAACATTATAATGGTAAGCGGCCAGGTATATTTCATTGGTGAGGGGTTCAAGACCCATACCTTGCGCAAAGTTGCCAATAAAGCCTGCATTTCCTACCAAATTTACAGACTGGTTAATAACATCGATAGCATAAATATCGCTTTGCATGATTTCAAAAACATATAGAATCCCATTCAAATCAAAAGTGCCGCTTATCACGAAAATCGGCCCAAGTGTAAATAATTCCTGTGCCACACCCGTAAAAGGATCAATCTCATAAATTATCGATTCGGACACAAATTCGGCGTAGACGCTTGCAATTGCATAAAAAAGACCGGTAGTTCTATCAATAGTTAAACAAGTCCACGTGCCATCTGTTAAAGGACATGGCATAAAAACACTGTCAACAACCTGTCCTGTAGTAATATCAATCTTTTTCAGGTAGGAGTCCACAAGATCAACCAACCACAAATGATCGGGCTCATCGTAAGCTATATCACCGCTGGCAGCTTGATAATGCACATTGGCAATTAATTGTGGGTTAGTAGGGTCATCAATATCTAACGAAAACAGATCTGGTCCAAAAATATTATTACCATAGGCGATAGCACCTCCTGTAAAACCAGTAAATGGGGCAACCGGTGGTATCGCATGGGTAACTTTCTCTGTTTGAGGCAATGCTGATAATTCATGTTTATGCCTGGTGTCCAAATGATTAAACTGGGCATTTGTTGCAATACTTCCCAGCAAAAAAAGTATCGAAAGCATGTAACGTAAAGATAAGCTGTTATACTTTTTCATAATGTTGTATTTTTAGTTGTTTATTTAATGATTTTCGTACTGTAATGCCGTTTTTAATTGAATGACTGCTCCGTTTGCTACAATACTTTATTAAAATCTAATTTTTATACAGAGTTTCAGGGTGTAAGCCAAAGTTAGTACCACAACGAAAGGATTAAAAACGGATTTTTGCAAATTCCTGTTAACTTATTGTTTTTTAGAAATATATGTGGCTGTTAATTAAAATTAACAAAGTAGTTATTTATTAACATATTAACATATGGGCGTATTTACATGGGTGAAAAACCACATGTGGGTGAAAAGGCCACAAAAAAACCCTGACAGGGTTGAAAATCCTGTCAGGGTTGAATAGTACAAGTCTCAAACTAATATATTTGCCTGATATTCTGCTTTATAAACCTCCAGGGTTGTGTGTCCCCTGAAGGTTCATGAAATATTAATTAATCACCAACTTCTCGAAGTGTACTCCATCTTTGGTGGAAATCCTGATGATATATATCCCCTTGGGCTGACCAGATAGGTCAACTTTATCCAACAAGGTATTTTTAACATCCACAATCTGGTCACCAAAAGCGTTAAAGATGCTGATTTCAGCTTCACCATCCAGTCCTTCGATGTTGAAGATTCCGGGTGATGGATTGGGGAAGATTCTAATTTTTGATCCTACCCATCCGGATGGGGAATCAATTCCTGTTAAAGTTACACCAGTAACGGCTGACAAACTGTTTATGCTAAACACGCCACTATTGTCAAGTGATGGATCGTATTCAACTTCCAGGTCAAACATTTCATTGGTTGACGGACGATGTAAGATGAAACTGATCATTTCATTAGTAACAAAACCATCGGAATCATCCGTAGAAACATCATCACCAAACAATGTAATTGCCTGGGCAAAACCTGCTCCGGCAACTTCCATGTAACCAAAAAGCTGGTTGTTTTGTCCAAATACCCCAATAACATCACCTTTTCGGAAGTCATCAGTTACTGATTCCATGAAAGCAACCACCCCGGTTGATGGAGTCATGTTCACCTCACCCCAAACTGTATGAATACTATTCACCTGTGAAAAGACCGGAGTTGTAGCCTTACCATCACAACCAGGGAAAGTAACAGTAAATGGATTGGCAACTTTAATCTTATATGCCTTTCCAGGATCAATAGTGTCAAGTGAGTAAACTCCCTGAACAGGCCAGAACACATCTGTGCCAATCAAATCCTGTACAATAACAATGTCATCCAGGTTATTACCAAACAGTTCCATTGCATCGACTGAACACTGGCTCAGGGCTGGTAAATAAAACCAACCTGTTTCGAGCATCACTTCATTGCTTGCAAAATCAGCTCCGCAAATTTCGAAATCAGTATCGGCCTTCATCTTCAAAGCATAACCCGAACCGTTGTCCCAGTTACCGATGGTATTCAAATCTTCATCAGGCCAGTAAAACTGGGTAAGGTTCCTGAGGATGATCATATCATCAACAACAGGCGAGAACAAGTCTTCGACACCTGGTGTAAATGGGGTAATATAGCTCGAAATGCTATTCCAACCGGTAGTGAATGAATAGAATTGGCAAACCATCACTTCCAGGCTGGTTAGGCTTGAAAGGCCTAAATCAGCAAAATATCCCTCGTTTGGTTTGGATTCATCATAGCTAGCTCCGGCAGGATGTTCTGTAAAGGTACTGCAATCATACATTCTCCACCTAAAACGTTCACCAACATCAAATCCATCCTTTTCAGGAGTTATCGGATCATCACCGTAGGCGTTTACACCCACGTTGGAAATGCCATTCCACTGTACAGCGCCACCGCAGGTTTCTTTTCCATCATCATCAAGATAAAATACCCCAATCCAGTCATCCGGATCCAGTGGATCACCAAAAATATTTGGATTCGCAGACAATGGAATACTAATAATGTGCGACTGACCAGTGACCACAAATTCCCATCCGGTGGGTAAGAGGCATCCATCCGAAACAATACCCAGGTTGGAATTACCGGATTCATAACCAGCTTCGTCTTCAACCCTGACGATATAGTAAATATTCCCCTTTGGGTTTTCGTCATACCATTGGAAACCTGCCAGGGCTTCATTTTCATCCACAGCAACTCTTCCGATACGGTTATCCATTCCAGGTTCAAAGTCGGGTGTATCACCCCTGTAAACATTGTAACATGCTATATTTTCTTCACCACCCGAAACATCCGTTGTTACCGGTGTCCATTGTAAGAGGATACGTATCCCATCCTTTACAGCTTCAAGATCGGTTATCGAATCCGGTTTGTACAAGTCAACCGCGATTGGATAAGTAATATCTCCTACAAGGGCCTCGGGTGATGGATAATTTTCACCATATTGTTTTACAATTACGGTTCCTCCATCTCCATGTTGTGCATCCTCTCTAGGAGTAACAACCATCCGTATTAACCTTTCTTGTTGAGGAATTAAGAATAATGTGTAAGGAATACTGACAGGAATTATTTCATCAACAAAAAACTCAGTCAGCCAACCTCCCGGAAGGTCATTTTCAGCATCCAACACAAAAAAGTCGATAATCGGGTATGGATTTCTGACCAAGAAATCAACAATTACCGGTTCAGCAATTGCATCTTTAGGCGGAATAGGATCGCCTGCACGGTTATAGAGTGCCCAGATATTTACAAAGCATACATTGTTATCATCAGGGCTTGTCTCAAATGTCTGTGGATCATATGGAGCAGTAACAATGCCACCGATGCACCAATGTCCGTAAGTTGGAGGGGCGGGTACAGTCCAGGGCACCCATCCGATAGCTGTGCCACCGGCAGGAATCACCAGAGGACTCACATTGCCGATATAGTTTGCACCTGTCGGAAAACTCAATCCGGTAGAACTATTCCTGTAATAAAGACTGGCAGTAACGTTTGTTGCAGTAGCAGGTCCAAGGTTGCGTGCACGGATATACAACCGGTTAACCGCCCCAACAACGGGTGCATCCATTATGCCATCACTATCATTATCGATCCATATATCTGGTCCCTGGCATACTGAAGTACAAGGGGGAGTGGATGGAACTGTACCCACGTCAGCATCACAGTCTTTTATCCAAACATCGGCATAAGTAGTATCCGGATGTCCGCTAATGTAAAACGCCATATCCGTACATGATCCTTCCTTTGGATGATTGTATGGATAGCATACCATGTTCCATGGCGGATCAACAGGCACATGCTCCCAAGTGGCAAAGTCGTTGAATTGCTCCATACTTGTTTTCCAGCCAAATTGATTGTCACCTGTTGTCTGGCCCAGTACATTTACGCTTAGCCAGTAAATTTTTCCCTCTTCCTGAATACAGGCATCCGCTTCAGGAATATAAAAACTGTATTTATAAACACTCCAGTCGCCGGGAAATTGACCAACTGACTGATCGGGTCTGTAGAACCATTCACCATCCGGAACCGAAGCGTACAATTCCATAGTATATTTATCCGGTTCAAAGGTATATTCACAAAGGAGCGTGTTGGGTTCGCTGTGTTCATTCTGACCCTGGGGATTGTCCGACCATATTCCAAGTATGATAGTTGGTGGGTTCTCAACCGGAACTTCATCGTTCAACCAACTTCCCCAGATATGAATATCAGTGATATAACCACTTTCCTCACAACGGAAATCATCTGCCAGGATCAACTCATCCATACAATAAACGTCCATACCGTTGGTGGTTAGGTCGGGCCATTGCACAAAGTGCATTTTACATCTATCTGTTGAATCTACAATCTCAATCAGATAGTCTTCTACTTCTCCATTTTCAGCAAGTCCTTCGCTGGTAAGTCCCGGGTATGTGGCAAACCTGAATCGTGCAAAAGTAGTTCCTGTAATTGCTGAAGCAGGAACTGAAAACTTCAATGTGTGAACACCACCCGAAATTAATGTGTCTGTAAATATCTGTTCACCCACCCAGTCGTAGTCAATATCGAAATCCAACCAAGCATTCAGGTAACCTGTTGCTGAGACAATAACTTCTACCGTTGCTGTTTGACCCGGAACGATACTGCTTAAGAATTGAACGCCATCTTCATCGGTTGGGCTTGGGTTATTATCATCACCAACTGCAGCAGGGCTGGGCTTCCCGTCAACCTCCCAGTCAATTGTCGTGCCTAGCAAAACGCCCGGTTCATATGCATGCCTAGCACCGTCATTTCCGAGCAGGGTTTTATATGAATAAGTCCCTGCAGCATCGTCTGGTGCATCACCAAAATCCATTAATTGGGTAACATCCACTGAATCCTGGTATGGAATGTAATCATGCTTGGTTGCAGTTACCAACATTGTGCCTGCAGATGTTGGATTGATGTTGAGTGTAATTAGCCCGGCAGCGTTTGTATAAGCATTCACAAACACCTCCGAACCTTTCCACAGGCATACTAGCGCACCTGATAATACACCTCCAGTAGCATCTGCGACTGCAACGGTAAATGATTGGGGACCGGGTCGTATAGAATTAGCATGAGCAGGAGCTAATATTTGAAGGGTCTTTGTATGTATTTCCATTTCAGGTTCTCCCAGCAGGAGGTACATACGGGAATTTCCCACGGCAGAAGCATCTCCTGTACCGAAGTCGGAGAGTATTTGCGCTCTGGCCCAGTTGTTTACAGCGCCCTGGTGATATATGCCATTGTCGAAAGTAGCCTTGAACAGGTACTTATCGAGCTCATGGTTGCGGGATGTTGATGATGGCCTTGTTGCACTAAAATGAGAAACAGCTTTATTCTGTTTCATCCACACTTCACCAATACAATTGCTTGAGTAATCAATTCGGTTATTCCAGCATGAAATACTATATACCAAAGGAGTATGACTACCATTACTCAAACCGGAGACCATGCTTGTTGTATAGCTCGATGAACCTGCATCCCAATGCGACCAGGTTGTAGATGATCCATGGCCTCGGTAATTCACGATACCCCTACCACTATTAATTGCAGATGTGACACCAGCATTTGTGCCGCCAGCCCCTCCGTATTGCGTATCGAAGGTGGGTGTGGTTACACTGTAACCATAAGTCCTGATTTCTTCTGAACAATTGGTATATTTCCCTGGATAATCCTCTTTATGGGCAGCCAGCAAAACCTTTTTTACCCAATTTCCAATTACCGGGGTTTTCTCATAATTGAGTATTACGTCAACCATTCCATCAACTTCAGCATCTTCTTCTACTGAAAGTCTTCCGAGGAATAGATCGGCATAAACATCAAAAATACCTCCCATACAAGAATAATAATAGTCGGAAACCAAATCATATCCAAAAATACCCGGATAACCTGTATAAATTGGTATCTCAGAGAGTGGATCAGAACCCACATCCCCAACAAGAAGAACATAAACATCGTTACTACCGCTGTTGGAATAGAAGGTTGATATGTGGTTGTAAACCGCAGTGGATGTTAACGGTGAACCAAGCGTTGAGGCTTTAGTGATGGTAACGTTATACCCTTTTTGCTTTTTCCAGTTGGCAAGTGGTAAAATACTGTTATAATAATCATCACCTGTAATGATAAGATAATTCCCCTTAAGTGAAGTGTATATCGAAAATGATGGCAAAATTAAAGAGGCATTGAAGAAAGTGGATGCATAGTTATTATACCATATATGAGACGTAGTGAAATGGGGCCGTTGCAATACAGGTTCCCCCTGGTGCAACAGCTGAATTTCCATTTCTGTATTGGCAACCAGTTGCTGCAATAGAGGATTGTATGAAAAAGGATATACCATAACACTAGCAGCAGAAACAACATGCCAGGAATTCAGGTTGCCGGTCTCACCATGGAGCCCGGGGTAATACATGTCAGTAGAATAAAACTCAGGGTCGTATTCGAAAATACGAACTGAATCTTCATTCAGGTCGGTTTGGTATGGGTATACATTAAATCCGCTAAAATCCATCGAATTGATGATTTCAATGTATCCGATTTCAACCTCCTGAGCACCTGAAATTACACCGAGTAATTCCCGAATTGTAGGCAAAGCAGCCTTTCCGGGATCATTGGTTGTGGTGTAATCAGGTAATTCGAGTTTGTGGAATACTTGCCCATCCTCAACAATCTCGGTAACCCATAGCCCATGGACCTTCACATTAAAATTGGTGAAAAAATCATCTCCCTGAAGTATTTCCACATCCGGTGGAGTTCCTTCGGGGGTGGTATCAAAGGGTAGCCAGTATTTTGTAGTTGGCAAATAAGGTTGTATCGACATATCGTCATAAAAAACCCTGGCATTAGCAAGGTTATTTGACCACAGGTCGATGGCGGCAATATCCGCAATTCCTCCTCCGCTCACCCCTCCAGTCCAACTCTTTGTTGATAATACCTGCCCATTGTAGGATATGGTTTGTTGGTCACGATCAAGGTCGACTACAATACTGATTTTTGCCCATTGGCCTTTCACAAGTGGAAGGGTTGCCCCTTCACCTTCACTTTCTACAATATTAAGGTCGGGATCGAATTTTATTTGTGTCGACCAGTTGCACTCTTCGAGAGTATTGCCATATTGGTTGAGCAATACGAAGTAAGTTGTTCCACCTGATGCAGCCGTAGGAATAAATTGCCAGGCACATATTTCCCAGACACCTGAAGTAGCACCGGAAAATTGATGGACAATATCATCGCCGGTAAGATCTTCCATCCCTCTGATCGCTAATGCCTGTTCACCGGCATGGACCTGATCATCAGTTACACGTGCGCTGGGTGAAGTAGCGCCGCCAAACCAGAATTCCCATCCACCCTGGCCAACAATATCTGAGCCTAAAGGATAAATTTCGAAAGGTTCTTCCCATGGGAGTGCGGTGGCTTCCACAGTGATATCCATCGCGTATGAAGCACTGTTCACCTGGTAGTCGTCAACAAATAATTGGAGAGTATGGTTTCCTGGTGAAAGTTGGATGGAATAATTCTCATGATTTTTACCTAGTTGAGTAATGGAGTTATCAACGACCAATTTGGAGCGCAAATCGTTTTCATAAGGATAGGTACACAGATGAGTCCATTCAACGTGTACGGTTCCGCTCTCCTGATGCACTTCAAAAGGACACTCGAATGTTGTTGGTTGAGCCGGGTTATTGTGTATGAAATGATAGCCCAAAAAACTTACCGGTTCGTAAGGGGGCGGGGGATATAAATCTACCCTCAGGTACATGGTGCTGTTTGGATGCGTTTGATCTGAAACTACACCAACGTTGAGAGATGTTAATTCAATTGTAGCATTTGTTACAAACAACAACTCGTCAAAAAATGGGTTGACCTGGACCTCTGTTTGTGATAAAACATTTGGAGGAAGATAATCAACCAGGTCGAAGCTGACAATTTGCGACTCTCCCGGAAACATGGCATATGCCGGAGATTCGGCACCATCCGGGGGCATCCAAGCCAAAGCTTGGGTACCTGCACGCTTTAATTCGGCCTTATCTTCATCCGAAAGTGCGCCGTCATTACCATTAGTTCCCTTTGCTTTCATAGCATCGTCGGCATTATCGGTATGGTCCAACCCAAGTGCATGCCCTAACTCATGTGTTGCAATCTCAGCAACACTTAATGCCTCAGTTCCCGGATGGCCATCCGTATCAATCTCAATATCTGCCCTTGACACTTCCCCGGTGGCAGGATTTCCATAAAGCGTAGTTTCTCCACCACCACCATAACTATCATTCCTGGTAATGTTTACCTTGGCAGGAGATGTAGTTACCACTTTCAAAGCAGGTACACAACCCGCAGCATTCCATCGATCGATGGCAGTTTGAATTTCTGCTTTTTGTGCATCCGTAAAATTAGAGCCGATGTGAACCGATATTGAATCCGGATCCCCAACCCATCCTTTGTACCAATCTAATACATCCCTTGATTGATCCAATTCCAGCGGAATGGTGTCAGTTTTACTGACTTTTCCGGATTGAAATTCGGTAGGATTACTGGTGGTCCCTATATCACCATTAGGGAACGAATGACGTGGTAAAATAATAAAAGCCATCAATAAAAATATCAATGGTAAGGTGTAATTCTTTTTCATAATTGCTCCTTTTTATGTTAAGTTTATAAAAGTGTAAGACTGATTAATTAGAACACCAACCAAGGTGTTAAAAAACTCATTTTTAATATCTTAATATTACTGTTAATACTAAATTCTTTTTTCATGATTTCCGTACTGTTTTTCTTTTTTATTCAGCGATTATTTCTACAATCCCTGCCTATTCAAATCTGGTTGATTATTTTGTTAGTATGCTGATAAACACCTATCTCAAAGCTAATACTAAGTGTAAGAAATTTTAAATTGATTTTTACTAATCTTTTATAACACCGTGATTGTTAAGTCTCTGAAGCTTTGTTAATTAAAATTAACAAACATCTATCTTTAACGCATATTAACATATGACCATAAACACATATGAATTTCTAAATGGCTTATTGTTTTGCAGGAAACAGACTGTCTGGACAGGAGTTATTCGTAATCGTATTTCATTTTTTTGCAACAGCTTAAAAATAGAGACACAGACAGCCTTCCTGCCATTGGAAAACAGCAGGTAGTAAGGTAGGGAGCAAATTTCATGTGATATCAAAAACAAGGTTAATTAATAGCACTTTCTGAATCACACGCAATATTAAAACCTCCGGGGTTTTCACAACACCGGAGGTTTATCAAAATTTAATTAATCACAAGTTTCTCGAAACCAATTCCCTCTTTGGTGGATATCCTGATGATGTAAATTCCTTTGGATTGACCAGATAGATCAACTTTATCGGGCAGGTTTGTTTTTACATTAAGAATTTCATCACCAAATGCATTAAAAATGCTGATCTCAACTTCGCCATCAATCCCTTCGATGTTGAAGATTCCGGGTGAGGGATTGGGGAATATGTTGATTCCTGATCCTACCCATCCAGAAGGGGTATCTAATCCTGTAAGGGTTACACCGGAAATTGCTGACAGGCCATTGATATGGAACCGTCCACTGTTATCGAGTGATGCATCGTACTCAACTTCAAGATCAAAGATTTCTTTGGTTGAAGAACGATATAATCTGAAACTGATCATTTCATTTGATACGAAGCCATCGCACCCATCCGTGTAAGCATCATCACCAAATAATGTTATTGCCTGTGCAGCAGCGTTGCCTGTAATTTCCATGTAACCGAAAAGCAGGTTGTTTTGTCCGAATACCCCAATAACATCACCTTTGATGAAGTCTGCAATTGCTGATTCCCTGAAAGCAACAACCGCAGTCGAGGGAGTCATGTTCATCTCGCCCCAACGGGTGTTGATGCTATTAACCTGCGAGAAGGCAGGAGTTGTAGCCTTGCCATCACAACCAGGGAATGTAACAGTAAACGGGTTAGCAGCTTTGATCTTATATGCCTTTCCAGGATCAATTGTTTCAAGCGAATAAACTCCCTGAGCAGGCCAGAACACACCAGTACCAATCAAATCCTGTACAATGACAATGTCGTCCAGATTGTCACCAAACAGATCCATGGCATTGGCTGAACACTGACTCAGGGCCGGCAAATAATACCAACCTGTTTCGAGCATCACTTCATTGGTAGCAAAATCAGCACCGCAAATTTCGAAGTCGGCATCGCAACTCATCTTCAGTGCATAACCGGAACCGTTGTCCCAGTCTCCAATGGTATTCAATTCCTCATCCGGCCAATAAAACTCAGTAAGGTTCCTAAGGATGATCATGCAATCAACGATGGGAGTGAACAAGACTTCGACATCCGGTGTAAATGGGGTAATGTAGCTGGAAATGCTATTCCAACCGGTAGCAAATGAATAATACTGGCAAACCATCACTTCAAGGCTGGTAAGGCTTGAAAGGCCGAAATCAGCGAAGTAGCCCTGGTTTGGTTTGG
>Ga0070728_10006061_pt1 | contig 11592 bp, 18 predicted proteins | sample tdDd471_FD_66723 | JGI IMG/M metagenome (GOLD analysis project Ga0070728, IMG submission 66723) | Marine sediment microbial communities from the Atlantic coast under amendment with organic carbon and nitrate - tdDd47.1 | ecosystem: Environmental > Aquatic > Marine > Coastal > Sediment | place...
GTTTTTTGAGATTGATTAAAGAGTAACCAAAAGAGTATATATATGAAAAGGAGAAAGTTTTTAGGAGCATTAGGGGTAGGTGCGGCAGGTGTGTCATTGGCTTTACGCTTACCGTTGAAGGAAGAGCCTGTTGTTGAGAGGGTGAAAGAGCCGGTTAAGAAGTGGAACAAAAGCCCGATGGACAGTTTAAGTGAGGTAAAGTTGATGTCTACCCCGGAGGAGATGGATGGAGGGCTGAGTGTATTGGTGGACACTAAGCTGCGCATGTATGATACACTTATATTTCCCTCAAAGGCAACGCCAACGGGTATAATGGAGATATTTGTTGTAACAAGCGTAATGGGCGTTATAATGCCCGAACCGTCGTCCGGGAAGTATATTGTTTTACTGCACCCTTTAATGCCCGGAGCGTTATATATCAAAGATTCGTTGAAGAAAGGGGATACTGTGGTAATGGCTGGAAGCATGTATGCTTATAATAGTAGTGAAGTTAAACCTGAAACAAGACTGTGGTAATGAAAACACCGGAAGAAATAGCAAGAGAACATTGTGCTACTTACTTTACTCCGATAACAGGGGATGAAGCGGTACACAGTTCTTTAAACGCTGTGTGTATTGCTATTGAAGAAGCACAAAAAGAAGCCTATAATCAGGCTATTGATGATGCTGCTGAAAATGCAACACTAAAAGGACACCCTGAGTCCTTCTTTACAACAGCTATTATAGTTGACAAGGAATCAATACTAAAACTAAAGAAATGAGAACAGCAAAAACAATAAAAACAGAACGCGGAGACATAGACTGCATTGTTTGGGGGTGGGTCGCAGATGACGGTGATATGTTGGTAGTAGACATAATCCCGTGTGATGGAAAAAGTCTGTCAGATAAAGAATTTGAAGAAGCACTAAGACAAGTAGAAAGCCGCGTGTAACTAAAATACACTTATAATATGAAAAGATACTTTAGAAATGATAAATCAGACGAGTATTGTTACACAATGGCAACCATAAAAAAGATGATGAAATTTCGTGGCTGCAAAGAGCAAAAGTTATTTGAGGCAAAAATGATGGTTGGGTTTGAATACTTCTGGTGCAGGGAGTTTTTAGAGGTTGGCGAAGTAGGTGAGGGTTGCGGTAGAGACTGCAAGGAATACTCACCACGCAACGGCAAAAGTGGAAGATGCAAACACTCTGCTAATCTGTATGAACCCACATCTAAGGAAGTAATCGTAAAAATACAATGATATGAAATACATTAAGCAATACGGAATTCAACGCTCTGGCACAAATTTCATGAGGGCAATGTTTGAAATGAACATGGATTGTCGCGTACTCTCAAATATTGGAGGGTTCAAGCATGGCAGAATAACCAACGCCACAAACATGGGTATTGTAAAAACAGAGATTCCCATGGATGAGATAAACAGAATCGATCAGGATCTGCAGGCAAATATAATTCCCCGCATAGTGGTGATAAGAAACCCTTATGCATGGGTGCCCAGTATCTCCAGGTATTATAATAAACCAATAACCAAAGAGTTTATCGACCAACAGATGGAAAGATACGTCGGGTTAAACTCTCACTGGGCGAAAGAGTGTGACAGCGTTATATACTATGAAGAGTTTATGGAGTGTCCTGAAAAAATAATAAATCAGGCGTCCGAGCGGTTTGGACTAACAAGAACAACCGATAAGATTGTAATGCCGCAGGGAGTGATGAAGCGTGGCGGAGATATGCCTGCAGTACAGAACATATACAAGAACATTAGGTTTAACTATAATAAAAACAATGACTACCTGACCATGCTCTCAAGGGAACAGCAAAACCAGATACGTGATTACGAGGAACAAATGTGGTTCTTAAAACTATAATATGGCATTAAAGAAAAACCCAAAAATAAGTGAGGTAAAAGATTATTACGAGAAGTTTGTCAATTACCGAGAGAACAGGGAAGGAAATGCAAGGGTAAAAGCACTGCTTAGATTTATCGACAGGGAGCTTGCAGGGAAAAACTACAACTCAGCAATTGACATTGGGTGTGGAGCAGGTATAACAACCGAGCATTTATTGACACACGCTAATGGGGTCGTAGGAGTCGATTTAAGCGACGAACGCATCTCCGTAGCAAAAGCTAACGGGAAAGCAAGATATCTCCAAATTGACTACTCCGGTGCTTCCATAGAGCAAGTTTTGCACGAACCTTTTGATGTTGCCTGTGTTTTTGATTGTCTGGAGCATATTTTACCCGAAAGAAGGGACAGGTTTTTGGAAAATGTGTACAACTCGTTTACTGAAAAAGTTCTGGTCAGCATTCCCGAACCTGAAAATCTAAAGTACCTGAGAGAAAACAGACCACACCTACTACAGATAGTAGATGAGCCCATCTACGATAAAGACCTTTCAAGGTTTACTATTTTGGAGAAAATAAATATGGGTATTTATATTTACTATGTGTTGGGAAAATGAAAAATAAATCAATCCAAAAAAAGATTAATTGGGACAACACAACCGAGGATATAATCACTTTAGACCCCAGGAAACTAGACCTTTCTGAGCAAATAAATGAATGCAGGAAAAATCTTATTAAATGGCAGGAGGAAAATTTGAAAAAGGGCACGTCCCGTGGCACGCAGGGACAAAAGGGAAAGTCAAACCAAGGAAGCACGCCTTTAAAAAAGGGGGCACACCAAAAAACAAAGTTGCAATAGGCACAATCACCGAACGGAAAAGAGGTAAGTTTATAAAGACAGAAGGAGGATGGAAGCAATATAACAAGTATTTATGGGAGCAGAAGCACGGAGCAGTACCCAGGGGAATGTCTGTTGTAATGGTAGACTCAGAGCTGAAGCTATACACCAAACAACAAATACTGGAAATGAACACAGACAGGGAAAAAGCCAAGGAAGCGTATCACAAGATATTAAGAAGAGAACAGCTTCGGAAGAAATACGGTTTGTCCCCGTTGACAGGACTTGGAGAAAGAATGACAAACTATTATTAATATGAAAAAACTTAAAATTAAAGACCAAGATTTGTTCAAGGTTCTCAAAGAACAAGGACAGATAGTTTATATGGGTAAAAAAACATATATCTTCCTCCCGTATTGGTTTGAATTTGAAGAAAAAAATGAAGATGTGTTTGTGTATCCTTTGAATAATATACCATTGGAGTTGCAAATGAGATTAAAATCAGTTAGGCAAACGTCTGAAAATATAAATAAAGAAAGGAAATAATGGGAAGAATAAATCAACTTTACTCTGCCTTTGGGAGTCATTTTAAGATTCCCTTTATGAAGAAATATGGGATGACTAACTATCTGGACAAAAAACAACCCGTAGTGATGTTCGGTTGTTACGGCAGCCAGATAAGAGTTGCCCTTGAAAACAAAGCTCATGCACGCATTATATGGGCAGGTTCAGATTGTTGGAATTTTATTAAAACAGGTGAATACGTGGAAGAAGTTAAAAATGCCCCGCATATTGACCATGTGGCAATATCAAAATTTATTGAGGATGATTTAAAGTCCGTGGGGATTCCCTGCAGTCTTATCCCAATTGTTCCGATGGATAACAGCGATATTCAGCCTAAGCCACTGGGAAGCGGAATTTATGTATATAAACCAGGGGCTTATAATCCTGGGATGATTAGAAGAATAAAAAAAGCGTTGCCAGAATTTAAGTTTATCGAGACATATCATAATGCCTATTCAAGGAATGAGCTTCTTAAACTCTACGGGGATTCGTTTATGGGTCTTCGGTTTACCAACCACGACGGCATGGCAAATACTGCTATCGAGCTTGGGCTAATGGGCAGGAAGATAATATGGAACGGCAACACACCGAACGCCATACCATTCGATCTGCATGATTTTGAAAAGATAATAAGGGATATTCGACATGAGTGGAAAAACAGGCATACAAACGAATACCTTCAGACCGCACAAAAGGTCAGCGAGTTTATCAACATAGGAGATGGATTTCTCTACATCGATTAATCCAGTATTCCGGTAGGTTTAATTAACTCCCTTACCTTTTCATCACCCAATAGGTCTTTCTGGGTTCTCAGGATATCAAGTATATGTTTGCTTTTATTGAAGTTTATTAATGCACCTGCGGAGTGTGAAAGGCTGTTTGCCCAATCGAATACTTCTTTTTCCTTGTCCGTAGGCAGGAGTGTATATGCTATCAATAGCTTATTATATATCAGGTCATGAATGGGCTTACTTGAACTGGCTGACTTGAATATGTGCCCAGTGATGGTTTTGGTGTCAATAATACAGTCACCGCCATATAGATAAGAGCGTAATGCGACCAATGGCTCCAGGCTTCCCCACGTCCTGTGCATATAAAATCCGCGAATATACTGATACCACGATTTATGACACCCGTAAAACGCTCCCAGGATAGAGCCAACCTGGACAATCTCTCCAAGGTCTGCAGGTGGTTTTGCGTTCCATTTGCACTCAATAAATTCCCTGAAAGGGAGTGGTGGTTTATTGTTGTTGGCCACAGATACATGGTAAATTACATGTGATGCAAACATGTGGTTTTCCTTGCCAACTATCTGCAGTCTTTCGAGATTTAACCCTGCTGTTACTGTGCTCACAAGTGATCTGGGATGGTTGTTCACCACCTCATAGAACCGTGGATACCAATCCCCTGAGAACCTTATATCGCATCCCATTGGGAATACGATATCGGTCTCAGCTAACTCAACAGCTCTGTCAAGAGAATATCCAACCCCGCCTCTTTTTGGGTTCTTAAATAGTTTAACCTTGGGGAGGTCGTCTAATTCTGTGGTTAATTTATTCGCGTCATCAATCACTATTATATCATAATTATAGCCCTTTGTCGTGGACAAAAGGCTATTAATGGTATCTCTTAACACTTCCACGTCATCATACGTGGCAATACAGAATGTAGTTTTTTCCATAATTATAACAACTGGCCTTAATTAACGTCAACAAATGTAACGTAAGTTAATGGAGAAGATAAATTGTCAGCATTGTGGGTTATGGTAATGTTTTCAGTTACCCTGCTACCAGAATCTCCTGATGCCGATTGATAGGAAACGGAATAATCCACGGACTCTCCTGCAGGAATTGTAAATGACTCGCTGTCCTGACAGTTAGACCCACAATTAGATGCTGTGAATAAACACCAATCACCCGACCCGTCATTTTGCGTAATTGATATCGTTCCTGTGATATCTGCATTGCCGTTGTTGGTAAGAAGGATGAGGTTACATGCGGACTCAGCCCCTTCTTCAATATCTCCCATGTCATTGTACATCACACTGATGCTTAAATTTTTAACTACAGGCGACACATCTCCGCAGTCAAACGTGGTAATGCTTGTTATTTTCCCAGTAGTGAGAGAAACCTCAACTGCTTTTTCTCCATAAAGAATTGGGCTTACAAATTTAACATGCTCTCCATTTGTGACATTCCATATTTGGGTTAATTCAGCATTTTGATAAAGCGTATTGCCCACATTTGGTGTTTGAACTGCTGTGTAGACTACCGCATCCGTTCCCGCACATACGTCTACTGGATATTTGCCGTATTTTATAGAGAACGCATAAACTGGTTGTGCCGCAACAGTTGTGGTTGTGGTTGTGCCACAATTGATTGGGTCATATTTGGTCGCACCGTCTCCCACAATGTCAGTATCAAAGTCTGAGCCTGCCTCAATACCCTCGACATAGGCAACAAATGCGTTATATCGAGCAGTAAAATCAACATCTGATAACTGGCGTGCCTCTGTATCTGTTAGAGTGGGATACAAAACATCTCCCCAAGAAAGCTGACCGTCATAGGTGACAGGGTAGCCCTGGACAATATTCCCGCCCTGCTTTTTAGTGACCTGTACTTTTAGGCTTCTTGCCGTTCCATCATTTTCATATGCCATGACATTTTTATTTCAAAGTTACAAAATTATCTCTTATTCTTAGTCTTACGTAGTGTTGTTATGGTATACTCATTTTAGCAGATGTAGCGTTGATCCATTCTGTATCACCCGCAGCATCCCATTCCACCTGATCTATGCTCGTACCATCTCTCCATTTTGTTTCCACCAAGTTAGTCACTATCCATTCCTGTGTTCCTATACACACGGTTAAATAAATCTTCCCGTCATTCCCTATATACGTTCCATATTCTCCATCTGAAAGCGTTGTCGAGTTATTTACGAGCCTTATTGAGCATCCGTGGTTCTTGTCAATAGAATTGCCAGTTGTTGCACTAGAAGGAACACCAAGTTTAACGATATTGTATTGCAGGTATGCTAACATTCCGTCTGACGTAACAGCCGATTCTTCTGATCTCCACATCCTTAACACTGTTCCTTGTTGTGCATACGAACCATCGGTATGATTCCTTACACCCGCACCTCTGCCGTCAAAACCAACATCATCTGTTCCTTCAAGGTTGGGGTCACTTGGGTCGTTCCAGTACGTAAGTCCAATAGATTTCAATGACCTGCCAATGGTGTCAACCGGAAATGTCCAATCGGGGTCTACTACATCAGCTAATGCTTGCCAATCTAAGTAATCTGGGACTTCCCAGTCATCGGAGCTTGTCAAATTCTTGTCGGAAATATCATTACCAGTTGTATCTCCTATTGCTGCCCACCAATTATATACATATCCATAAAGTGGAGAACCTGAACAGTCTGAGCTATAGATAGTCAATGTTGCCATTACGTAGTAGTTGTCGTTGTCGTACTTAACGATGCACCTTTACAAGCATAACTTAAAGTGTCATTGTACAGACACCATCCCTCCGTGTACAGTGCCGCCCACGCCGCATCGCCTATGACTTCTGTTATCGGGTCGCCATTACGATACTCAGTTTCTTCAAGGTTTTCTGTCATCCAATATATCTCGTTTACACACACGGCGTTGTAGACTTTTCCGTCGTTACCCGTGTACGTAGTGGTTACTCCGTCTGCTACCCCAACGGCATCTTTAACAAACCTAACAGATGCCCCGTCTGTTACTCCAAGAGCGCCTATGCCAAAAACAGATGTACCGTGTGCGGCAGATATGCCCAGAGTGAAGTTCACCGCAGATGCCTTTCCTCTAATTCCACCAAACGTGTTTAGACTACCAGACACGCCGTCAAATCCAGCTCTCCTGCCTGCCCCTATAAAACTAAAGTCAAACATATCTACCGCTCCCGTGTTAGGACTATCCCAAAACACAAATCCTGTTTCCTTTATTTTACCGCCTGCCGTGTTTACGTCCCCTCCTAATCCAGCGATTAGGCTATCCCTGTCATCTGCCTCAAAATATCTCCAATCATCAGATGATGTCATCTTTCTTGCGTCGGCCAATACGTATGCGTTATATAAGTACCCGTAACACGGGACACAGGAAGTGTTATTTATGCTCAACTCAGCCATTACGGAGTAGTCGTAGTGGTCGCAGCAGCCGTAGTAGTTGTGGTGGTCGCAGCAGCCGTAGTAGTTGTGGTTGTCGGTGCAGCCGTAGTGGTCGTAGTGGTTGGCGGAGGCGGACAGGTCGCAACATCAACAGCCGTCGATGCATTTGTCATGTCCGTACTACTGTCATAACCAGCCTCAATAGACTCCACATGAGCCAGAAATGCGGCCAAACGTGCATTATACTGCGAGGTCGTCAACTGAGCAAACTGCGTAGTGTTAATGGTAGGATATAATGAGTTTCCCCAAGATATCAACCCGTTATACGTCTTTGGGTATCCCAACTGAACCACACCTCCAACTTTTTTTGTCAGCGTAAAAGTTAAACTTCTTTTAGTACCTGTATAAACGTAAGCCATGATAAAATTATTTATTCAAAATTAAACATATTCAATTTATATTACACATACCCTGAACCATCATTTGTTTTCACTAAGAAATCTATAATATCAGAGAATGGATTTTGTGACGAATCAGGAGTATATACCAACGGGTATAGGAACGAGCCAGTAGCCCCTCCGTAGACCTTGATTTGTTGCCCGTCTGTCACAGCAACACCATCATAAGTCAGTGTTCCTGTCCCTGCAAGTGTTTTCCCTGTTATTTTAACCCATTTCAACTCCCAGATATCTGATCCATCATATGGGAAGTCAGAAGGAGTCAACTCAAGAGGCAATGAGCAGGTTGAGCGAACATGAGAAATCGCATTATTCTGACTTTCCGCAGGGATTGGCGTAGTAGTCGTGGTGGTCGGCCCCGCAGTAGTAGTCGTGGTGGTCGGCCCCGCAGTAGTAGTCGTGGTGGTCGCAACAACCGTGGTTGTGGTCGTTATTGTATCATCAGGACAACTAAGGGTAAACGACCATTGTGTCTCTGCGATTGGAGCCCACACCTTAACAATTGCAAGCGTTGAAGTAGTGGATTTGTAGAACCTTGCTGTTCCCGAACCGCCTGCTATGATAGTAGACGAAGGTTCTCCGTAAGAAGCTAAGGCTGCATCCAGGGTGTCCTGCAGGTTTACATCTCCGCGATATCCTGTATCAAGGACATCAGTTCCATCTATCTCTACTACAAACCTGTCAGGAATCTCAATTGTGTCATAAGTCAGTGTCACATATCCTGTCCCTGCTCCCATCCCGATTACAACGAAGACCGTCGGGAATGTTTGTTCTCCGTTTTGAGCATTTCCGCAAGTAACCGTGTATGCAGGAACGCCAGTAGTGGTGGTGGTTGCAGGCTCAGTGGTAGTGGTCGTGCCGTCCAATGTCAGCTCGCATTCAAAATTATCATACGTTCCATAATAGCCGTCAGGAACTGCAGTTGTGGTAGTGGTGAGTCCCACGCAACTTAAAGTGAAGCTCCATTCGGTCTCATCAAGCGGAGCGTAGACCAACACTTTTGCATACCTCGTTGTAGAGTTTTTATTAAACGTAAATACTCCTGTTCCGGGCTCATTTATAACCTCAGGCGAAGCTCCTTGTGCATTTAGTGCCGCATAGAGCATGGTCTGGTATTCAGCATCCCCGCGATACCCAGTATTGATAACCTCAACGCCCTCGTAATAAACCATAAATTTATCAGGAGCGGCTGTGGCATCAATGCTTAGTGCAACTTCCCCTGTGCCTGACCCCAAGTCAATGAAGTATGTCAATGGGAATCCTGTTCCTCCTGATATTGCGTCTCCGCACGTAGAATCCGCATAAGTGGTTGTCGTGGTGGTTGCGGGAGCAGTAGTCGTGGTGGTCGTTCCAGGAAGAGTGGTTGTTGAAGTCGTGGTGGTCACATCTACTAATTTACAGAGATAATCTATAAATGCTATCTCAAACTCATAATCATCCTCGTTGATTGAAGTAGTGGTAGTTGTCACCCCGTTATCAATCAAAGGATTGTCCCACTGTTCGCAAACAAAGTCAGCATAAGCCCCAATAAATTCAACGTCCCAAGGAGCAGTAGCAGAAGTGGTGGTCGTGGTCGCAGGAGCAGTCGTGGATGTAGTCGTGCACGACGGACAGTCCTCTTTTGCACAAACAAAATCTATAAACGTTCCACTAAGCCCAAACTCCCCGGATTTTAAATCTAGAGTAGTTGTAAGAGTTACTGATGGATCAGCCTGACATAAATAATTCTCAAATACTATTTCCCATTCTTCAAGGTCAGGGTCAACTGTGGTGGTGGTCGTCGCAGCAGCCGTGGTTGTGGTGGTGGTCGCAGAAACCTCTTGTTTGCAAAGATAATTCTCAAATACAATCTCCCATGTTTCTATTGTCGGGTCGTATTGTTGGCAAACAAAATTATCGAACACACCAGTGTATTCTGCTTCAATGTTGGAAAGTGTCTCAATTATATCGTCAAGATTACCATTCAATGTATTACAGCACTCAGCAAGGTCGTCTGAAAATTCTCCAAGATTGTCAGAACGAGCATTAAGTAGAGCATCTAGTGACGCAAGAGTTTCCTCAAACAACAATAGAAGCCGTTGTATTTCTGCTGCAGTCATTTTGAATTATAATTTTGCATTAATTGTATTCACCAACCCTATAATTGTGTTCATTTTGTCTGTCAAGGTCGTACAACACTCCGACAACTGGGTACTGAGATTATCGATAGCAGTTCCCTGCGTAGTAAGTGTGTTTGTGATTTGAGTCTTAAACTCATTTAATGCAATAGCCAGTTCGCTATCATTGCATCCACTGGTATTTTCATCTGTGCAATCAGTCATGACGTTTATATTAAGTCGTTATTATTAATTTCGTAGCCATTTCTTTTATTTGTTCCCATAAATAGCTTGTTATTGCCGAATCTCCCCCCCACTCGGATAGGCACGTATGGGCACTTAGTCGGTTCATTAGCTCTATACGTTCAATAAGCATCTGGTTTGCACAAGATATGTTTCCTTTTTTCAGTTCATCGATCTCGCAAACCATGTGGTTTACTATTTTAGTCTGAATACTCATGGGTCTGTCCTGCTAATTTATATAAAGCCAATAGTATCTCCTGGTACTGGGCAGTCAAACAATTATCGCTTGCTATTTCAAGGCCGTCAAGATAATTGAACTTGCGGAAGGAAGTAGAATATTTCTCGCACCCGCAACCACATTTAAGCTCTTGAACCCAATCTGCTTGTTGAAGTTGCTGCATAACAACATCTTTGATAATCCTGCGGAATCCAATAATCACCTCCTTGGTGTACTCGGTTGAATTATAAGTATACACTACAGATATTGAATACATCCAATCTGGGAAGTATGCATACCCGTCGAATAAATTATTGGGCAAGTCGGTAACATTGATTGTTATCCCGTCGCCCAAAAGGTATGCCCAGTTGGAAGAGATATCGATTGTATATGTCGATCCTGCGTCTGGAAGATATGCTTTCTTGATAACGAGGGATGCGGTGGTTACCGTGGTCAAGTCAACGCCTGCATCCGTATACGCCTGGGCGGTCGTAGTGTCCTTTACAAGGAAACTATACTTGTTTATCTGACTGACACTTGGGCTTAATAAACTCATTTTTATTTGTTTATTCCAAAGTTAAGAAAATTATTAAATTATTTCGCCAACAGTGTTCCTCCCACAAATCCTGCCGCTCCCCATAGCCACCATTTCTCATACCACGGGGTTTTCTTATTGACGGTTATACTGTTCCCTGCAATTATTCTTGCATTCGGGTCAGTGAGCGTGGCTGTAATTATAGCCTGTTTTCGCCTTTCCTCCTGAACTAATGTTATCTGCGTTCGATAGTCATAATCAAACATCAACAGGTTGTCCATTATTTTTCCATTGTATATAGAAAGATAGTTGTTCGTCCATGGGGCAAATGTGTTAAACCAAACCGTATCTATTTTCCCAGGAATTTCCTCTTTTATATAAAATGTGTCTTTAGTCGCAGTCTCCACCGTGCCTTTTGTCTCTAGCTTTAATTTCAGTGCGTTCGTTACCCGCCTTAAACGGATGTTTTCGTCTTTTAGTTCCCTGATGTTAAATCCTGCCGTTCGTAGTGATTCTTTTAGATTATCCTTATCAATAATCACGGAGTTAACCTTTGTTACCAATATACCGTATTTTGTGGCATATGTTATCAGTGAGTCATTTACAGAGGACAGCTCAACTGCTTTTAGCTGAACTTCGTCCCGCAGGTTCACAATCCTAA
>Ga0070728_10006064_pt1 | contig 11587 bp, 5 predicted proteins | sample tdDd471_FD_66723 | JGI IMG/M metagenome (GOLD analysis project Ga0070728, IMG submission 66723) | Marine sediment microbial communities from the Atlantic coast under amendment with organic carbon and nitrate - tdDd47.1 | ecosystem: Environmental > Aquatic > Marine > Coastal > Sediment | place...
TTGAAAACGACATGATACGGTTGCTTTCGGTCTTTCAATTTTGCTTCGATAGCTGCGATAATGTGAACCACTTCACCAAGATAACTTTGAGCAACATCGACAGACAAAGTGTTCAAAAATTCCAGAAATAATGGGAGATAGTCCGGCAACTCACGACTGGTGATTTCAAATCCGTGCAACCGATACTGATCAATTAAGTCGATCATTGCCTGTCCACGATCCCGACTTTCTCCATGTATATGCTCAAATAAATACAAAGAATGAAGTCGAGAGCGATCGAACAGCGCGACATACTCTTCCTGAGATTCCAAGATTGGTTTTTTAGCCAACTCATCCATGAAGGAAAATAATGAGCCCCGCACTTTTGCAGGCACCAATGCCTCCTGTTCAATGGCGGCTTTTACATCCGCCATATTGTTCATGAACTCCTGCACAGGATACTCTAGCAAAACGCTCAGTGCTTTAAATGTCTGTGTCATGACTTCCTCACTTTTCCGCTCATTGTATTCTTGTGGGTTGGGCCGCCAAACAAGCCTCCTGAACGAGCGGAGCCACTGCTACATCCATTACCAAAGCTAAATCCACATGCGGATCTGCTTTCAAAGGCAATTTCATTATCGAAAGGAGTGTCACCGGCATATTCCCGGTGATTGGTTGGGATGACGAAACGATCATCATAATCCGCCAGCGCCATGATTTTATACATGTCCGCGACGGTTTTTGAATCCAGACCAACGCGGTCAAGAATAGAGGTATCTTCTACACCTGAAATGCTTTTCCCCCGCATATAGCTGCGCATGGCAAGCATTCTTTCAAGAGCATGAACAACCGGTTCCTCCTTACCTGCGGTCAGCATATTTGCCAGATATTTCACAGGGATACGCAGATTTTTGACGTCCGGCATAATGTCGTCACCGCCGACCTTACCTTCCGCGTAGGCACTTTGGATCGGTGAAAGCGGTGGGATATACCAGACCATAGGCATGGTTCGGTATTCCGGGTGCAATGGAAAGGCAACCTTCCAGTCAATTGCCATTTTATAAACAGGAGACTTTTTAGCCGCCGCAAGCCAGCTATCCGGAATGCCGTCTTTCTTTGCCTGTGCAATGACCTCTGGATCATGTGGATCCAGGAAGATACTGCACTGGGCTTCATAAAGCTCCTCTTCATTCTGCGTAGCAGCCGCTTCTTCAATACGATCTGCGTCATAAAGCAAGACACCCAGATAGCGAATACGGCCAACACAGGTTTCGGAACAGACGGTTGGTTCACCATTCTCAATTCGTGGATAGCAAAAAGTGCATTTTTCGGATTTGCCGGATTGCCAGTTGAAATAGATCTTTTTGTAGGGACACCCAGACACGCACATACGCCAGCCACGGCATTTGTCCTGATCAATCAGAACGATGCCATCTTCCTCACGTTTGTAAATGGCACCTGAAGGACAGGCCGCCGCGCAGGTCGGGTTAAGGCAATGCTCACACAAGCGCGGCAGGTACATCATGAAGGTATTCTCGAACTGACCGTAGATTTCCTTCTGAATGCCCTGAAAATTATAATCCTTGGATCGTTTTTCAAACTCACCACCCAGAATTTCTTCCCAGTTAGGCCCCCATTCCGGTTTCTCCATTTTTTCGCCGGTGATCACTGAATGGGCGCGGGCTGTCGGCATATTTTTGCCTTCAGGTGCATTCTGGAGATTTGCATAATCGAATGTGAACGGCTCATAATAGTCGTCAATCTCCGGAAGGTCTGGATTGGCGAAAATTTTGGACAGCAAACGGATTTTACCCCCCATTTTGGGTTGAATTTTTCCGCTTGATTTGCGTTCCCAGCCACCATTCCAGCGCTTCTGGTTTTCCCAGTCTCGTGGATAACCAACACCAGGTTTTGTCTCAACGTTATTGAACCACGCGTATTCAACGCCTTCGCGGCTGGTCCATACATTCTTGCAGGTTACCGAACAGGTATGACAACCGATACACTTGTCCAGGTTAAGGACCATGCCAATTTGTGCACGTATCTTCATTACATTTCCTCCTATTCGGCCGCTGTTGCGGATGTTGAGGGCTCATCACCCCAATCAATGTTTTCCGCTTTGCGAACCACAACAAACTCATCCCGGTTTGAACCAACCGTCCCGTAATAGTTGAAGCCATAGGCAAGTTGTGCGTACCCACCAATCATGTGAGTGGGTTTAACCACGGCACGGGTGACAGAGTTGTGAATACCGCCCCTATTACCAGTCGTTTCGGAAAGAGGCGTGTTGATGATTTTCTCTTGAGCGTGGTACATCATGGTCATGCCTTCAGGGACACGCTGCGAGACCACGGCGCGCGCCATGATGGCCCCATTGGTGTTGTAGAGCTCAATCCAATCATTATCCTCTACACCGATTTTTCTAGCATCTATTTCAGATAGCCAGACAACCGGCCCACCTCTATTCAAGGTTAGCATCAACAGATTTTCACTATAGGTGGAATGAATTCCCCATTTTTGGTGAGGTGTAATCCAGTTCAGCGCGACTTGTTTTTGTCCTTTGCCAAGCTTGTCCATGACTGGTGCCACAGTCTTTGTATTGACCGGAGGTTTGTACACACAGAACCCTTCACCAAAATCTCTCATCCATTCATGGTCCTGATAGAAATGTTGGCGACCGGTCAATGTCCGCCAGGGGATCAATTCATGGACATTTGTATATCCGGCGTTATAGCTCACATGTTCGTCTTCAAGTCCGGACCAGGTTGGAGAAGAGATAATTTTTCTGGGTTGCGCCTTGATGTCATGGAAGCGGATTTTTTCTTCCTGTTTAGGACGGGCGAGATGGGTATGATCCCGACCGGTGATTTCACCCAGGGCTTCCCAAGATTTGACGGCGACGTGACCGTTGGTTTCTGGCGCAAGCGATAGCACCACCTCCGCGGCGTCAATATCCGTCACAATTCGGGACATTCCCTTATTCGCGCCCTCATCAACATGCGTCCCGTTCAGGCGTTTTAACAGCTCCACTTCTTCTGAAGTATTCCAGTTAATTCCTTTGCCGCCATTTCCAAGCTTGTCCATAAGTGGACCCAGGGCTGTAAAACGGGCGTAAGTATTGGGATAATCTCGTGTTACTTCGACAATTGCGGGCATGGTTTTACCTGGGACGGGGTCGCAATCCCCCTTCTTCCAGTCCTGCACCTCGAAAGGTTGTCCGAGTTCACCCGGTGTATCGTGAAGGATAGGTAATGTTACAACGTCCTTTTCCACACCCAGATGGCCAACACAAACCTCAGAGAATTTTTCAGCAATACCTCTGTAGATGTCCCAGTCACTTCGGCTCTCCCAAGCGGGATCAACCGCACGGGTTAGCGGGTGTATGAACGGATGCATATCAGAGGTATTGAGATCATTTTTCTCATACCAGGTTGCTGATGGCAAAACGATGTCGGAATAAACACATGTGGTAGACATCCGGAAGTCCAGTGTTACCACCAAGTCGAGCTTCCCTTCTGGTGCTTCATCATGCCAAACCACTTCGCTAGGCTTCACACCACCTGTTTCACCAAGATCTTTTCCGAGCAACCCATGCTGGGTTCCCAGAAGATGCCGCAGCATATATTCATGCCCCTTACCGGAAGACCCCAGAATATTAGACCGCCAAATAAACATGTTCCGCGGGAAATTATCTGGATTATCCGGGTCCTCACAGGCGAAGCCGAGAGATCCTTTTTTAAGTTCTTTCACGACATAGTCAGAAACAGATTCCCCCTCTGACTCTGCAGCTTTTGCTACCTCCAGCGGGTTTTTGTTGAGTTGTGGTGCTGATGGTAACCAGCCCATACGCTCTGACCGCACGTTGCAGTCCAGCATTGTCTGGTTTTTCCATTTCTCCTTGTCAGCAAGAGGAGACAGGATTTCATCGATATCCAGTTTTTCATAACGCCACTGGTTGGAATGATTGTAGAAGAAACTGGTGGAATTCATCTGCCGAGGCGGACGGCTCCAGTCCAGTCCAAAGGCCAGAGGCAACCACCCGGTTTGAGGCCGTAGTTTCTCCTGCCCCACATAGTGTGCCCAGCCGCCACCAGATTTACCAACGCAACCACACATGATCAGTAGGTTCATGATCCCACGATAGATCATATCCATATGGTACCAGTGATTTACAGCTGCTCCGAGGATCACCATAGACCGACCACGTGTCTGGTCTGCATTTGTGGCAAATTCGCGAGCTACCTGAATGACTTTACGCCGATCAACGCCCGTAATCTTTTCCTGCCAGGCAGGTGTGTAAGGAATATCCTCATCATAGGAAGACGCGACATTCTCGCCCCCCAGACCACGATCAATACCATAATTGGCGACCATCAGGTCATAAACGGTCGCAACACGTACAGGCCCTTCATTGGTTTCAATGGTTTTTGTCGGAACATTCCGTTCCAGAATACTCTCATGATCTGTGTGCTTGAAAATAGGCTGATCATTTTCCAGATTCCCGAAGTAAGGAAAGGCAACCGAGTTCACCTCATCGCTCATTTCCAGCAATGTCATCTTCGGCCAGATATCGCTTCCATCGGCCACATTTTTCAGCTCAAGGTTCCACTTTTTGCTTTTATCCCAGCGAGAACCAATGGTGCCGTTCGGCACGCAAACATTTCCGGTATTGCCATCCAAAATGGCCGCTTTCCACTCAGCGTTCTCATTCTCTCCAAGATCATCTTTTAGATCAGAAGCTCGCAGCAAACGGCTGGGGATCAGTCGGCCATCTTTTTCCTCGAGCCGAACAAGGAATGGCATGTCTGTATACATCCGGCAATAATCGTCAAAATAATCTGATTTACCGGCCACATGGAATTCTTTAAGGATCACATGCCCCATGGCCATGGCCATGGCACTATCCGTTCCCTGTCTTGGGTTCAGCCAGATATCAGTCAGTTTGGCAACTTCTGAATAGTCTGGTGTGACGGAAACTGTTTTGGTTCCTTTGTAGCGAACCTCTGTAAAGAAGTGGGCATCAGGTGTCCGCGTTTGTGGCACATTAGAGCCCCACGCCATGATATAGCCTGAGTTATACCAATCGGCACTTTCAGGAACGTCTGTTTGCTCACCCCACGTTTGCGGTGAACTTGGCGGTAGGTCACAGTACCAGTCATAAAATGACATACAGACCCCACCAATGAGAGAGAGATAACGGCTCCCTGCTGCGTAGGATACCATGGACATCGCAGGAATGGGCGAGAAGCCAATGATGCGATCCGGTCCGTATTTCTTTGCTGTCAGAACATTGGCTGCGGCAATGATTTCATTTACTTCATCCCAGTCGGCCCGGATCATACCGCCAAGTCCGCGAACCTGCTTATATTCGCGAGATTTTTCCGGATCACTGATAATACTTTCCCAAGCTTTCACCGGGTCAGAATGTTCAGCTTTTGCTGCCCGCCAGAACTCAATCAGGCGACGACGTACCAATGGATGTTTAAGCCGGGCGGCACTGTAGAGGTACCAGCTATAACTTGCACCACGAGCACACCCTCTAGGTTCATGATTTGGTAGGTCTGTTCGTGTCTTGGGGTAGTCCGTTTGTTGGGTTTCCCAAGTCACCAGACCATTTTTTACATAGATTTTCCAGGAACAGGACCCGGTGCAGTTCACACCATGCGTAGAACGAACCACTTTATCGTGAGACCAACGCCCCCTGTAGGCCTTTTCCCAACTACGGTCTTCATCTGTTGTGATGCCGTGCCCGCCGGAGAATGTCTCCGGCGTCGCTGTGAAATAGGAAAGTCTGTTTAGAAACTTGCTCATAAGATTTCTCCATCAATCCTCTGCTCAGGGATTTTTCACGTAGGCGTTCTTACGCAGGTAGAACCACCAGTTAATAAGGATGCATACGCTGTAGAACACTGCGAACCCATAGAGAGCGTATTCAGGTGTCGTTGCCTTGATCTGTTCTCCAAACACTTTTGGAATGATGAATGCGCCATAGGCAGCGACCGCGGATGTCCAGCCAAGAACCGGGCCAGCCTGTTCTTTGTTGAAGACAACTGCAATCGTCCGGAATGTTGAACCGTTTCCGATACCGGTTGCCGCAAACAAAAGGATGAACAGGATTAAGAAGGGGTAGAAATAGTCCTCTGGAGTTGCAGAGGCATAGGCTGCTTTCATAAAGTAAGCGACACCCAAGGCTGAAGCGACCATTGCCACGCTGATGATCTGGGTTACTTTTGCACCGCCAATTTTATCAGCCCAGGCTCCCCCAATTGGCCGGATCAGGGCACCAATAAAAGGACCCATCCATGCAAACATCAAGGCGCTTGGACCGTTAGGATTAAGGGTGTCATGGGTTAAGGCACCATCCACCATGATATGCTGGTATCCGAAGATCACTTTAATAGCGAGTGCCAAGGCGGCAGAGAAGCCGATAAAGGAGCCGAATGTCATCGTATAGATGACCGTCATGGCCCAGGTGTGACGATTTCCAAAGATCTGGAACTGTCGTTTCAAATTCGTCTGGACTTTGCCTGGGATCATTTTCATCAGCAGCAATGTGAGGCCAATGACCAGTGGCAGAACAATCCATTTATTCAACTCAATTCCGCTTCCTCCGGTAGCCTCTGGCAGCATTAGCCACAGTCCGAAAGTCGCAGTCACCAGCCCAATAGCGAGCATGCCAATGATTTTACCAAAAGCCGGGATCGCGGAACCTGCGTCAGGAGACACATGTTCATCACGAATATTGTTCATACCGAACCAAGTCGCCAATGCCAGCGGTACCAGGAAAATCAACCAGACAAAACCGGCATTCTGGATATATGTTTCAGTTCCAGAAGGGATTTTACCAATCAATGTGCCAGAGGTGTTTTGCAACGTCATGCTGTCGCCGCCAAACAGACCAAATGTCATAACCAACGGCACCAGGATTTGCATGGTGGTCACGCCAAAATTCCCGAGCCCCGCATTCATGCCGAGCGCATAACCCTGAATTTTACGGGGATAGAAGAAGCTGATATTTGACATGGAAGAGGCAAAGTTACCCCCACCAAAACCTGAGAGCAAAGCCATCAGTTGGAACATCCAAAGCGGAGATTCCGTATCCTGTAGAAGCAGTCCTGTTCCCAGTGCCGGTATTATCAATAAGATGGTCGTCAGGAAGATGGTGTAACGTCCCCCCGCAATACGGATAAAGAATGAACTGGGGATCCGCAACGTCGCCCCTGACAACCCGGCAATAGCCGTTAATGTGAAGAGTTCGCTTTGCGCAAAGGGAAATCCCAAGTTCAGCATCTGAACCGTAATGATCCCCCAATAAAGCCAGACAGCAAAGCCACACAATAATGCCGGAATGGAAATCCAGAGATTCCGTGTCGCGATTCCTTTGCCGCTCGCCGCCCATTGGGTATCATTGTCAGGGTCCCAACCATAAAGGTCGCCACCTTCGGTACGTAATTTATCTTCTGAAGTTTTATCAACCATTGTTTATTCCTCGTAAAAGGGTCGGCTAGCGGCTTAACGCTGCAGATCTTCAAGTTCTGGAAGATTACGGGGACCCCGAAGCTCAGGCATCCGCCGTCTATCAAGGTTTCGGATAGTGAAATGCATCCATGTCAGGGCAACCGCAACAAGCACGGTGAGCAGCATGAAACAGCTCGTCCATACTCCGATGAAGTCATTCATAATTCCGAATGTAATGGGCAGGAAGAAGCCCCCCATTCCGCCGATCAGCCCCACCATTCCGCCAACGGAACCCACATGATCCGGATAATAGACGGGGATGTGTTTGTAGACCGCAGCCTTACCCAGAGACATGAAGAAACCAAGCGTGATTGTGAGTAGAACGAACACTTCCAGAGGGATTGTAATATTGAAAATAATGGGCCCATTAATACCGGCCACCGTGTAATCCGTGGCCGGATAAGACATGATGAAAGTACTGACGATAGAAGCGATGAACGTCCAGTACATGACCGTACGGGCACCATATTTATCAGAGAGCCATCCGCCCAACGCCCTAAAGATACTCCCGGGCAAAGCATAGGCAGCAGCCAAAAGACCGGCTGTGGCCAAATCCAGCCCATAAGCTCCGACATAATAGCGAGGCAACCACAAAGCCAAAGCTACGTAAGCACCGAAAACAAAGAAGTAGTAGAGAGAGAAGCGCCATACCTGCAGGTTTTTCAGCGGTTCAAGCTGTGCCAAAAATGGTGGGTGCTTACCACCAGCTTTTTTCATTGCAACATGAGCTGGATCTTCTTTTGTTGTTAAGAAGAACAGAACCGCAGTTACTGCCAGTATGATAGCGTAAACCTGAGCAACTGATTGCCAGGCACCGCCCAAGGCGATCAGGAGAATTGGCGCTCCAAAGTTCGTAATAGCAGCCCCAACATTACCCATACCGAAAATGCCAAGTGCCGTTCCTTGTTGCTCTTTTGGATACCAGCGGGATACATAAGCGACCCCCACCGCGAAGCTGCCACCGGCCAAACCGACCCCAAGAGCAGCGACCAGAAATACTTCGTAGGTGTTGGCCATTGTAAGAAGATAAGTGGCCAACGCCGTCAAAATCATCTGCGCGGTATAAACCTTTCGCCCACCGAACTGGTCGCTCCAAATACCCAGGAACAACCGACTTAAAGAGCCTGTTAAGACAGGCGTGGCAACCAAGATACCGAACTGTGTATCGGTAAGACCAAGTTCCGCTTTGATCTTTATTCCAATAATGGAAAAGATTGTCCAAACAGCGAAACAAACTGTAAAAGCCAAGGTGCTTGTTGTAAGAGCACGACGTTTCTCTGTCGTAGTCACCGTAGTATCGAACACTGTTGCCTCCTGACACTGGTGTTGCTATTGGATTGAGGCTAGTATTCCGATCTGACGAATATGGTTCTTGACCTACGTCAAGTGACGCAGTTTATCGGTAATAATCAGTGTTTTTGGGAACTTAAGAAGACGCTAAAGAAATTTTAGATAATTGATTTTAAAGTATTATTTAAACATAATACGCAAAAATAACTCTATGGTGCGACATTTCGTCCTCACCTCTGCGTTAGGGTATACTGTGTTATGAAAAGTATGGAATTTACGCAAAAACTTCTCTGTCGAATGGGAGAAGTCGTTCATCAAGGGCAACGGGAACGTGGATGCGCCAGCCTCTACCTTGATAGTCTTGGAAAGATATTCAGCTCTCAATTTGCAGACCAAATTCCGAAAACCGACGGAGCCATTCACGACCTCAAACGGTTTTTAGAGGAAAATTCTCAGCATTCACTGTTAAATTCGGGGTTAAAGAATCGACTTAAATTACATCTTGATAAACTTGACACCCTGTCTGAGCTTCGGGATGAAATTCACCTGCTGAAAATGCGGTATGCTCAAGCAATTAACCAGTACACATTTAGCTATATACTGCCAACCATAGACATGATGATAGAGTTGGCACAGCAAGAGCAAGAATATACCTCAGACCTTGTCACAGCTTTTTCCAATTTCCTCCAGTGGAAGGAACGTATTGGTATGGAGCGAGCCTTAGGAGCACGTGGTTTTTATGTTTTTTCTTTCAGAAACCCTGATTTCTATGATCGCTTTGTCTCACTTGTCACTGAACAGAAATCCTACTTTGAAACCTTCAAATCCTTAGCCTCCCCGCAACAAATCAGTGTTGTAGAGGATGCCATTGATAAAGATGATTTGAGCGCTCTGCAAAATATCAATTCCCTGCTCGAAGATAATGTCCCTGCAGAGAAAATTGAAAAATATGATGCAGAATCCTGGTTCGCACTTCTAACCAGGATGATCGATAGCCTCAGAGAGGCGGAGCTTAAAATGCTTGAGCATCTTGTGGATAAAGAGGCTCTACAACCGGTTGAGGCGGTCGTCTCCCCCCCTAATAAAGACGGAAAAGGGAAACTGAAACACTATCGGCAGTTTCTGGAATCACTTCCGACATTTTCAATGTTGGAATCAAAAGAATTAGATGAGATTTTATCATTCTCTCAGATCCGCGAATATAAAAAGGACAAGTTATTGTTCCTGCGGGACGAGCCCGCGACGCGCCTATACATCATCTTGGAAGGTTGGGTAAAAGCATATAACGGTCTTGTCAGCGGAGAAGAAGCTATTTTGCAAATGCTGGGCAAAGGGGAAACCCTTTTAGAATCAGCCGTATTTCTAAATGCTCCCTCCCCGATCAGTGCCCAGGTTGTCGAACAGGCGACGCTTCTTTCCATACCAGCCCCCGTAATCCGGCAACGTTTACAGTCGAGCCCTAAGCTTGCTCTAAGCATGCTAAACACTGTGTCATTGCGGTCCCAAAGACTGGTTCATCAAATTGAATTATCACGCCTGAAAACTGTAAGGGAAAGGGTTGGCTGGTTCCTGTTACGCCTTGCTCTCAATCAGGAAGGACAGGATGGAATAATTCATCTTCCTTATGAAAAGTCGGTAATCGCCTCCTATCTTGATATGCGCCCCGAAACCCTGTCCCGAGTGCTGCAGAAATTCCGGCAAGATGGATTCGAGATCGCCAGCGATCATGTAAAACCCCGAGATCGTTGGGCCCTGTGTGATTTCTGTGAGGTGGAAATGGCTGGCCAGTGTACCCATGCCAAATCTGAGGACTGTCCACGTCCGGAACTATACGATATTCCCACTCTCGAACAGATTTGACCTAAGTCAAACGGTTCTGCTTTAAAGGGGGATAGAAAGTCTGTCATTAATGAATGAGGACTTTCATGCTTGCCGTAAAAAACGACACATCCCCTGTTCTTAGCTACGATTCATATGAGAACAGTCTTGCATACCTTCTGGCAAAAGCGGGACGGCTAAAACCAACCCGCCTTCCCTTAATACAATCTATAGGTCATGCGTTAGCGCAGGATATTAAGGCGGCTATCAACGTGCCATCATTCGATAATAGCGCAATGGATGGGTTCGCATTTTGCAGTGATGACGTTGCATCGGCTTGCACAAAAGATCCTGTTTCATTGAGTGTTAAAGGGGCCAGCATTGCCGGTCAGGTGGAGCCTGTCACTAAATCCCGCCATGGACACGCTATTAAAATCATGACAGGTGCTCCGTTACCTCCAGGTACCGATACGATCCTGCCGGTTGAAGCCGCCAGTTGGGAAGCGGAAACCTTAACCTTCACAGAGCCCTACCCAGCCAACAAGCATGTCCGGAAAGTTGGTGAGGATATGAAGGTCGGCACTCAACTATTGAAACAGGGGCAAATAATTCAAACCCACCATCTTCCTGTTTTATCCGCCGCAGGTGTTGGATCAATACCCGTTTTCCCTAGGGTAAAGGCCGTTTGGATATCAACGGGCCAAGAGCTGATTGATGATCTAGAGATGCCTTTAAGCAGGGGTCAGATTTACAATGCGACACGCCTTTATGGTATTGCACAAATGGAAAAGTTTGGTGTCGATATCATCAATGCGGTAACCGTGAAAGACACCTTTTTAGATTTCAGAACTGCGCTTAACGCCGCGCGGCAATTAAGACCTGACCTTATTTTGACAACTGGCGGGGTCTCTGCAGGCCAATATGACTTTGTCCGGCCAGTTCTAGAACATGAGGATGCCGAAATTCATCTTCATAAAGTTCG
>Ga0070728_10006067_pt1 | contig 11584 bp, 10 predicted proteins | sample tdDd471_FD_66723 | JGI IMG/M metagenome (GOLD analysis project Ga0070728, IMG submission 66723) | Marine sediment microbial communities from the Atlantic coast under amendment with organic carbon and nitrate - tdDd47.1 | ecosystem: Environmental > Aquatic > Marine > Coastal > Sediment | place...
GAAGGATTTGAAATTAGTGAGGTCGGCATCACGGCTAATTCTCAGAATTTATTATGGGAAGATCTTGCCAGTTTCGGGACAAAACAAGGTCAACTTACCCTGTCGTCCAAGACTGAGGAGTCATGGTATCAAATTCCATTAGAAGATATTGATAATTTATCGCTATTGGCAAAAGTGTTACGAGAGAAATTGTCACCACCAAGCCAAGAAATCTGATTTTGTGAAAATTTTCGTTGTGCATTATAGTTAACATAAGTATCTGTCACATTTTATTGCTAATTGTGGAGACGTGAACGTGTCCGATTTTGAACGATTACAAGATATACTTGATAATGGTATTCAAGCCGCCAAGGCTGGTGATGCGACAACTGCGCGCAAACTACTCAAGCAAGTCATAGATGAAGACCCTGATAATGAATTAGCATTGATGTGGCTGGCTTCAACCGTTGCCTCAACTGCTGAACGACGACTTTACCTCCAACAAGTGGTACGGATCAATCCAGATAATCATCGTGCGCGCCAAGCCTTAGCTCAACTGAGTACCAAAGACGCGGGCAAGGTGGGCTCGGTTGCTCGCCAAGTGGAACAAGATCAAGCTCAAAAACGCCGACAACCGGATTCCGTCGAATCTGACGATAATGAAGGATTGTTATCAAGTTTATCACGATCTGAAATCGGCTTATTGTTGGCACTCGCTTTAGCGATTGGGGTGGGATTTTTAGCGTTTACCAGTTTTACAGAGCGTCAGGAACAAATCGCGGCTTTTACATTTACACCCACACCTGTTACACCATCAAATACACCGCGACCAACTGATCCAGTAGCGGTGATCGTAACGCCTGCGCCCCAAGATTTACCGCCGACATTCACACCAACGCCAACATCAACATCAACCATGACACCGACCCCAACATTCACGCCCTTCCCACTCATCGAATTTGACGCGATGTTATTGGAACGGGCACCGGTTGATACCAGCTCAACGTTATATCAAGTCGATGGCATGGGAACAAATCCACAACTACTCGATAATGGTATTTTTGATGTGACCTATGATCTGGCTGGTAATAAGGTTGCACTCGTCAAAGAAGTGACATATGCACCTGATGACCAATATAATTGGGAATCAACAGTTACCGAAATTTTTGTTGCACCTGCTGATGATATAGCCGCCGCTGAACAAGTCACTTTTACACGAATCGCATCTGCCCATAGCCCATCATTCTCACCTGACGGCAACCAATTGGTCTTTGTATCTGATTTTGATGGGGATGACGATTTATGGTTACTTGATCTGGCACGTGCCATTGTAACGCCATTGACAAAAAATGATGCACAAGACCGCGATCCTGATTGGTCACCTGATGGCACACGGATTGTGTTTGCATCCAATTACCAGACAGGCTCGTTTGAAATCTCCATGTTAGAATTTGTGGCACAACAAAATGCAGGAGAAGTTGGTGAGCGTGTCATTACCCAGATTACCAATAGTCCGGGAAACAATCTACAACCTAAATGGTCAGATGATGCACAATGGATTACGCTGATTAATGATAACGATGGTGATGGTGATGTTGTCGTGATGGATAAAGATGGATTACGCCGTCAAGTCTTAACCCTCAATGATGATGGCGCAGAAGATAAAAATCCATCCTTTACACCTGATCGTCGGTATATTAGCTTTGTCTCAAATCGAGAAGACGAGCGATTCCAGGTGTATTTAGTTAGCTTTAATGGACGCGAAGTAATTCGCCTTACAAATACCGAAAATATTGCAGAGACGATTGATTATCGACCTATGCTAATATTACGTGTTAGACCGCAAAATTAGAATTTTATACAGTTATCGACAAAGGGAGACACTCACATGAGTGAAGACCTTCAAAAGAAATACCAAGATGCAATGAAGGCAATGAAAGCGGGAGATAATATTGTTGCCCGTGATTTACTGAATGACATCATTGAAGCAGATGAAGAAAACATTCAGGCATGGATTGCGTTATCTAAGGTTGTTGATAATGATGATGAAAAACGCATCTGTTTAACAACGATATTGCAACTCGAGCCCACGAACAGCTATGCTCGGACAGAGTTAGCTAAAAGTGAAGCAAAGATCGAACAAACGGCCAATGATGAAGAAGTTGTCCCCGGCATCTCACGCGGTACAGTACGTAAGGTTGCACTAGGGTCAGCGGCTTATATTCTAGTCGTATTTTTAGTTACAACGCTGATCGTCTCATCGATAAACGGTGGCAAAAATGCAGAGCGTGGTGCGTTAACCAAAGTCGCCAATGATGCCACTCAGGCAGTCGCTGTCATTGAAACGGGAAATGCTGAGATTGGCATGACTCAAACAATGGAATCCATTACACAGACTGCTAAAGCACAATTGTTGATTACACCATCGCCAACATTTACATGGACACCTGACCCTCGGTTTCCAACATGGACACCAACTGCAACAGAAGGTGTACCAGAGTTCCGTGTATTAGATGCACCACCCTCTAATATTCCTGGCATGATTGCTGCTTGGGGAGGACGCGATGCGACGGGTAGTGGCTATGTTGAGCCGTTACGACTACCGGCTAATGGCGCAGAACCCCCTACCAGAATTGTGAATGAACTTGTTAGGAATGTTGCGAGCGATATTCCAGGTCAACTCGTTATTTTTGAGCGTTATGATCGGCAAGTCGGTGATTCTGAGATTTTTTCCATAGACCCAACAGAAATCATCGTCCCAGCAAAACCGATTGAATCGTTGAGAAGTTATTCGGGACTTACTGATAGTCTGAATATCACAGACATACAAAATCCGCACCTTTCTGCTGATGGTTCGAAATTTGTGATTGAAGCACTCAAGCAAGATACGAATACCCGAGAAATATTTTTGGTTGACATCAATGCAAATACTATCCGACAGATCACAGATGATATTGCAAATTATTCGACCCCTGCACTATCACAAGATGGGACACGAATATTGGCAGTCCGCCAAGATCCTGACAATGGGACGGATTTAGTCTTGATTGATGTGGAAACACTCAATCAAATACAGATGACAACAGATGGGGACGCCCTTGTCGAATCACAACCCTCATGGCATAAGGATAATTTACAAGCTGTATTCAGCGCACATCCTCTAGGGCAAGACGATAATAATGAAATTTATATACTCCGAATTCTGCCAGAATCAGGGGCAACAGCATTATTGATTGCAACAGATGATGATGAATCACACCCAATTATGGATCCGAATGGGTTATATGTTGCCTTTGCAAGCAATCGTGGGGCAGGCATTTACAATATTTATATCTTTGAAATCGCAACCCTTACAACCTATCAGGTGACAGATGACGAGTTTGATACCTTCCCCGGTGGCTGGTCACTCTCTTAGCGCAAAACCAATATCAATAACACAAAAAAGCAGGAAGGAAACTTTCTGCTTCTTGTATTTATTAAGCCAAATGCTGGAAACCCCATGTGGATCACATAGATGGGTTAGTCGCTATCAACCTCTGGATCATCTTCGCTTTCCTCAAAGGGAGCATTTGAGGGATAAAGCGCAAGGACAGCCCCATAATAAGTATCGTCAGTTGATGTTTCTTTCGATTGATATTTTACATACAAATCCATTAAGTCTTTTTGGAATTCAACTGCATTTTCTTCGTTCAATCGTAAGACCATCCGACGCGCAAATAAAGACTTTGGATGAGGTGGAACAACACTCATATCAACCCGACCCGCCTGAACACTTTGTCGGACATCGGTATGAGATTCATCAAAAACCTTCTTGAGGACAAGCTCTAAGCTATCGTTTTTACCTTGCGGGTCAAATGTTAGTAAGTTACGGTCAATTACAAACATCCGCGCCGATACTTGATAGTATTTTTCCTCTATCGCACCGGGCATCTGTTTAATATCTACCATGCGAATAAGATCATGTTTTTCCATCATCTTGACATGGTAATATAACCGTGTAAAAGGTACACCCAATGCTTCCGCAATTTGCTGTACGGTACGCGGTGTATGCGCCATTTCTTGCATAATTCGTGTTCGCACAGGATCAAAGTAGACTTTCATCGTGTCTAAACTATGAATAATACGTTCAGCATCAGGCTGTGGGATTTGTTTTTCTTCTGCCACAATTCATCTCGTTTTGGTTAGTTCTCTTAAATAACAGGATTATATATAGTTAACTAAAGTATTCTAACAGGTTTTTTGAAATAGTTAACCGAAATTAAGAGCATAAGCAGATATAAAGTGGTATAATATCCCAAATTATCCCAATTTATCCCAAATTGATGTATTATGAACTGGCGTATTCATCTAACAAACCAAGCAATTCGCGAATTACATACCTTATCAGGCAAGCCAAATCTGTTAGCTGTCTGGATAAAAGGGAACCGTGTTGAATTCTACGATATGGAAACAGGGGCACTTCATGGACAACGTCAGATTGATGCGCCACCTACCGATGATTATGGAAGCGAGGCATGGCAAACTTATCTGGCTAGTTTAGTCGATATTAAAGAGCGTGCATATTTACCCATCGTGACAACACCACGCACAACAATTTATACAACCGATGATGGCAAACTTCATCTATTTCGCGAACCTTATAATAGCTTAAAATTGATGACTGATGGTAAGTTATTTCAACTAGATACCACTCATGTCGATTCATTCATCTCACTGGATTTAGACCGAGCGCTTGGGATGGTGGTTGCGCTGGACACAAAGGGACGATTATCGATCTATCAACAAGATATTTTTATCGGCCATTTTGATATTGGTCTGACAGTAGATGACCTGCGCGGCGCGACAGTTATCATCTCAAATGGTGGCGGAACAATTTTTGCAACCGACGGCAAGCAAATTGTCATGACGGACATCAGTGGCGAGATATTGCATCGGCTCCAAGTACACTATAATATCCGTCAAATTGCCTGCTCATCTGGTGGTAGAATGGTCGTAACCAGTGATAACGAAGCAGGGCTTATTCGTGTATATAGTGGGAGTGATTTAACCCCAACGCACCAACGGTTTGCAGTTGATTTAATTGCAGAAGCCCAACAAGTACAACTCATGGCAGATTTACCCCCACTATCCGTCGCAATTAGTGCTTTGACAGCTGGCAATCGTGGCGGGATTGGATTTGCTATGTCTGGTGTGATCTGTATGACCAATGTCAACCAACTCACCAAACTACCCCGACCTCAACCGTTATTGTGATGCTTGAATAATTCATTTCATCTAGTGGCTGTATCAAGACAATAAACCCTGACACAAGATGTCAGTGTTGTATGTTATGGTAATGACAACAAAGGTTATCACACAGGAGAAGGCTATATGCCACTACCAGCAAACACAAAACGGGTTCGTCCCAACATGCCCGATTATGGCATCACATCCGAAGAAACCGATGGGATGTTGACATGGGAATGGGTCGATACACAGATGGAGAAATCACGTAATTATTGGGTATGTACAACTCGTCCAGATGGTCGGCCTCATGCCGCACCTGTTTGGGGAGTTTGGTTAGATAACAACCTTTATTTTGGATCTGGGAAAAGTGCCGTTAAGTCACGTAATATCGCGCATAATAATCACACCGTTGTGCATCTTGAAAGTGGTGACGACACTTTGATTATCGAAGGTGTGTTAGTAGGATCGGTTGACTCAACAACACTCAAACAGGTGATTAAAGCCTACGTCAAAAAATATCCGCCATATGAACATAATGAAGAAGACACTTCAGCAATTTGGTATCGGCTCGACCCGCATAAGATAATGACATGGTTAGAAAGTGACTTCCTAAATACAGTTACATATTGGCTATTTGATCATGATTAGGGCTTAAATTGAATAACACCTCGCTTGCCATTGCTCCGCCACTGAGGGTCAATTTTTTCAAGTTCTGTTGCAGTGGCAAGTAATGGTAAGCCTACAATCGGATCACTTTTGAGTGTCCTCAAACACATAACAGGTGCATTAAGATATGTCATCACATCTGCAAAGGGGGTATCAACGGCCCACATACTATCGCCAATCGCCCGCCGATAATTGGCATCCCCTTTGACAATCACAAGGCGTGCTGTATCCATCAGGTTATGGAGTGTCATCGGCATATCCCACATAAAAAAGCTACTGTTCCAGAATGGATGTGGCACAATTTTAAGCTGTCCATTATTCCACGCGTCGGTTAAGCGGTTAGCTAACGCATTAGCTGATTGACCATGAGCACGCATTTCAGCTAAGGTCATCCAGATATCTTGGGGTATCGCGTCGCTGACAAAGGTCGGATGAGACTTTACATGCATAATGACGGTATCTGTAACCTGCTGTAGCATAAAGTCCGTCAGAACTAAATCCATCATCAACTCAGATCCTGCGTTATCAGTGATGATATAGACATCTCCTATGCCCTTAAGACTTCCTCTTTCATAGGCACTTTGATGAAGATGGTCTAGAAGTTGCAGGCGATCATCAATCAATAAATCCCCATCACCAATGACCGTACCATATGCCATAGATGCCGCATAACTAAGGTCGATACGATTCCCCCACAAGCCAAATGCTACGCAAGTCAAAAATTGCTCATCCACCGTACCTGACCGTTCTAGTGACTTGTCTAATAATGCCCATAGCGCATCCCCTTCAAGTTCAATCCGTTTCTTAGGGAGAAAGGGGTCACGCCTTGTTTCATACCATCGCACAGCTTGAATGATATAGCGGTAGACATATGTTTCTGCAAAGAACCATTGAGCATTGTGCCAAGTCAACGGTGCATCAACCATCACCTGTTGTTGTTCTAGTGCCGTTAACCACTGTTCATAATCGGGTGCGGCTTGAATATCTAAAGCAGGGATACGGTTTCCATTAGCGACAGCATTTTGCAATGCGAGTAATGAGGCTTTGATACCCTCAGGATAGCTAGGATTGAGTTGGAGGGTCTCCGCGATAATCGCAGGAATGCGTACTTTCATCGTATTATGTGCAAAAGCATTAGTCTCATCAGTACGAATTGGTTCAGGTGAAGTGAAATTTGTGGGCATCGTTTGCCTATATCCTGAGTATGTAATCAATTAGACTTATAGTAACAAATACACTCATCATTTGTATATAAAGTCTCTACAACTTATTATATAAGCTCTGATACGGAACTATTTATTAAGAAATTTATTTTGTCCGCAAATTATTAGCTTTGTGATCATCAGAATTGCTGACAAATACCTAATTTTGGAGAAACAAATAATGTCGGTTGACAATGACAATCAATTGCAACAGATAATCGATGAATGTGTACCATTGCTCAAAACATTGACGATAGGGCGATGTGCAGTGACTGTTGGAGGGTCACGTGGTAAAGGGACTAGCGACAACCTATCTGACATTGATTTTCGTATATTCTGTGATGAAATCGTTGGGGGATCAACATTCCATTTGACTGAAGAATGGAAAGCCTTTAGTCACATTGTGGATCGTTGGCGTACACAAGGCGTTTATATTGATCATTGCTGGATTCGTACCATCAGCGAGATTGATTCACAAATAAAGGCTTGGCTCAGTGGATCGCTACAACCTAAAGAAATGGTGTGGACATTATGGGGATACCATCTATTGACAGACCTTACTAATCAAGTAATCGTTGATGATCCTTCAGGCATTGTCGCATCGTGGCAGGCACAGCTAACCCCATACCCAAAAGCTTTGCAGCGAGCAATCATCCAGAAGCATATGAAATCATTAACCTATTGGCGACATGACTATCATTATCAAAACAAAGTAAATCGGGGCGATGTGGTTTTTCTAGCCGGCATGGCTACAAGATTGGTACATGATGTTATACAAGTCCTTTTTGCGATCAACAAGACATATTATGTAGGCGATGGCAATAACTTACATTATGTTTCGTCATTTGCAGTAAAGCCAGAGAACATTGTCGAACGCATTACAGAAATTCTTTATCCTCATCAAGCAAATGACACACTGACTATACAATACGAAGCAATCATTGCCCTCATTGATGATATTACAATTCTAGTGACGAATTTAGACGGTGAAGATAATAGTAATATCACATCAAAACGATCTTGATCTAATCGGTCTACTTTGAATTTTGATGTACTTCATTTCCGACCAAGCTCCACCCGATAATTCCCAACCCAGCAAACCCCAGCGCATTCAACCAACCATGCCATTGCACCATATCCGGGATCGAAAAGTGGAACAAGTCTGTAAAACGTCCAACAGAATACCCTAATGCCAATGCCATCGTGATAAACAATGTCACAGCTGAGAGTGTCAGAAATAGATTTGCAAGCGGTTGTTTGATAGACACACGGATTTTGACAAGATAATATCCAGCAAGGGTAACGAATGATGTTGCAAGCAATACGACACCGATGACTTCAATCAAGGAGACTACACCCATGAGATTGGTAAGTGTGATACCTGTGGCTACAATAAACGGACTAATAATCGTAAGCCATGCAATACCACGATAAATTTGTGTGAGATTGCCCATCGTACGAAGTTGTTGTCCCATCATCCCTGCGATAATTAGCGCACCCATCCCAATCGTGACAAAATGCGCCGCCGTGAGAGGGACAAGTACACCTGTAAAGCCGAAGAATTCACCTGACAGTCGGTAGAAAAAGAACCAGATACCGCTCACACTTGATAACACTAACCCGACATCAACACATAATTCTTCTAGCTGATGGGATGGACGTTTCCACCAGCGCATGAGACCAAACAACGCCATCAAGCCTGTTTGACCGAACCAACCGAATGCCAGCAATCCCGCTAAATTACCCATTTCCATCAATAGCGATATAACAGCTAAGACAGGAATAATCGGTTGCGTCAGTAAGATGAGTCGCGCCAATTGTTGAATAACTTGGTCATCTTTTTCGGGAATGCTAAGGCGAAAACTCAAGGGAGTTAGAATACTAATACCAAACAAAATCAGCAGGTGAATTTGAGCTAGATACGACCACTGATTGAGATTCATCACCAGCAGAAATAGCCATGCAACTATCCCTAGGCTGAGGTTAAAAAGTGTTAGTCGTTTGATCCAATCAGTCATTAGGTATTGATGATCGTAATGTTTCGAGTTCAGGAGTAAGCGATGAGTCAATATGACTGAGATACCTCATCGCCTCATCAAAATTTGGTGAAACGTGCCACTGTGTTTTGTTCAGTTGCATAATCATTGTACCGAGAAACTTAACTAATTTATTGTCTGTTCCATAAGCAACGATTGATCCCAAATTTGACTGTGACATAAACTTACGTGAGATACCCACTAATTCAGGTAAATGACCAAATTCAGAGTGAATCCCGTCGAGTTCTGTTAAATCAGCCATAACATGAATGGGATTAGATATCCCTGCCATCAGTGCGACATTCATCTCAGCAACTGTCAAGAAATCACTCATTTCTAGTGTACCGACATATTTATTGCTAATCAGATGATTTTCTATGATCCATGTGACTTCATTTGCCATTTTGTATTCCCTTTATAACCACAACTATCAATTTAATGTGTTAAGTAAGTCGGAATAATCATACCGTTTACTAACTTAAATTAATTGTAATCCCAACTATTAAAGTCAAGCATAAAGGTTTATACAGATAGACCATCTCTTAAAGGAAAGCATATCGTTTTCATCGGCTATCCAATCAAAAAGAGGATACTGCATCATACAGTATCCCCTTTAACAGTCGATAATAGGTTGGCTACTCATCACGGAGGATGCTGACGTACCGACGAGGCTCATTGCCATTACTAATCGATTGCAAGTGTGCTTTACCTGCAATTTCGTGCTGTATCTTACGAATATGCGACGCTTGCGGTGTGAGGTCGATTTGTTCTTCCCCTGCGCGGATACGATTAATAGCGCGTTCTACCTCAAGCATCGCTTCCCCAAAAGGGTCGGATTCTTTTCTCCCGTTGAGCTTAAACAAGTCCATCAAGAAATTTTCCATCTGGGTGACTGTATTTGCCCGTAACACATAGATCGATAGTCCCCGTTTTTCGCCATCTGTGATGAGGCGTGGTCGTCTGCGATAATGTGTCTTGAGTGTGACGATCGCTTGTGCTTCGCCAAAGTCATCTGTCATTTCCAACGGAACATTTAACCGTCGGGATGCTTGGTCAAGCCGATTGCGAGCAACCCCATACGCATAAACCTTGATCGGTTTTAGATTAGAAGTGTCGATCTGTGCGACCTCATCTTTAACCTCATTACGGGTCTTAGCACTCTCGCCATTGCCACGCACAACATACGCATCACGCCCATTATTTTGATGGTTAGGGCTCTCATCATTACGTGCAGGTGCTGAACGTATATCAGCTTCAGGGACGTATCCACTCACATGAATTGCTCCCAAGCCATCACGAGTACGTAATTCTGCTGGAATACGACGATTCCTAAGCATGGCATCAACAGCTATCGCGACATCAGCATGAACAACCAGCCGATCCCGCGCTTGAATTTCGATCATGATGTCAAACGTTGGAGCAGTCCGTCTTTCTAGCACAGCTTTTTGTGTCCCACGACGACGCGCTTCATCATCCGATAATGTCACAGATTCGATGCCACCAATTAAATCTGACAAAGTAGGATTCAGCATCAAGTTTTCGAGTGTATTCCCATGTGCCGTACCAATCAACTGAACACCGCGTTCTGCAATGGTACGTGCCGCTTGTGCTTCCAACTCACGTCCGATTTCGTCAATAACAATGACTTCGGGATTATGATTTTCAACGGCTTCAATCATCACTTCATGTTGTTTATTCGGTTGTGAAACCTGCATACGACGAGCTTTACCAACAGCTTTATGTGGAATATCGCCATCACCACCGATTTCATTGGAGGTATCCACAATCACAACCCGTTTACTTTCTGCACGCACACGCGCCGCTTCCCGTAGCATAGTTGTCTTGCCGACCCCCGGTGGACCAACGAGGAGCACACTTTGCCCCGACTCAATCAAATCTGCAATAATATCAATCGTGCCATATACTGCCCGACCAATCCGCAGTGTGAGTCCGACAATTTTGCCCTGTCGATTGCGTATCGCTGAGATACGATGTAAGGAACGTTCAATCCCAGCCCGATTATCGTTATCAAAATCACCCAATTCCTTAACCACAAGCTGCAAGTCCTCTTCCGTGATTTCACGGTCAGACAACTCGTACTCTCCAGCTACAAATCGGGCAGTTGGCAATCTGCCGAGGTCAAGAACCACCTCCAGCAGTTGATTAATACTGTCATACTCATCTATCGCATATCGGATGCGAAGGGGTAATACCTGTCTGAGTATGTCAAAGTCATCCGTTATACTATTATCCATGTAGTTAGCTAGTATCCTTTTGGTTATCGTTTATAGTGACGACACGCAAATTAGGGGCAGGTTGTTTCCCACTCCTTGTAGTCAATTTTACACTCGCAAAGGACGTTTGACGAATGCCTGCTGTCAAATGTTTGACCATCACAGCTTGCTCTAACCACGGTGTAAACCCTAAATCAAGCATCGCATTTTCCAGCCATCCTTGATAACCGCGTACACTCAC
>Ga0070728_10006069_pt1 | contig 11581 bp, 11 predicted proteins | sample tdDd471_FD_66723 | JGI IMG/M metagenome (GOLD analysis project Ga0070728, IMG submission 66723) | Marine sediment microbial communities from the Atlantic coast under amendment with organic carbon and nitrate - tdDd47.1 | ecosystem: Environmental > Aquatic > Marine > Coastal > Sediment | place...
ATAAGCTTATATTTTGGATTCTCTAAATTTTATTTTCTAGAGAATCTTAAGATTTAGAATTTGAGATTTGTTGGACCTCTTAATTATATTTGTCTTGGAAATTTATTTTGTCTTGGAATATTTTTTAAAAAAATAATTTAGATGAGCTTATATTTTGGATTCTCTAAATTTTATCTCCCAGGGAATCTTAAGATTTAGAATTTGAGATTTGTTAGACCTCTTAATTATATTTGTCTTGGAATATTTTTTAAAAAAATAATTTAGATGAGCTTATATTTTGGATTCTCTAAATTTTATCTCCCAGGGAATCTGATCTAAAAAATAAATATAATACTCAAAAAAATACGATGGTTATAGTTTTATTTTAATGCATTCTTTATCATATTTGTTGAAATAAAAAGGCAATGAGAACATGCAAATTCTCTTTATATACCATTTAAGACTTCTAGGAGTATGATTCCAATAACAAAGCAACAAGCATATGTAATCCGCTACGTTATATCTTTGTCGAATTTCGCAAACATGGCGCAATTGGTCCATCTCGTATATAAATCCATGAGACATCAATAACTTAAACAATGGCACATCCCTTATATCAAACCTATAGTAACAGTCCCATACATCAAGTGTATATCTCCACCAATGATACCCTGGGAACCTCTTAAAAAGATATTTCAAGACTCGAATACATTTGTTCCTAACGACTGCTCTAAATATCTTTGGTTCCACAGATGACGCATCAAACTTCATTCTAGATAGTATTATTGGATTGTCTGCTAACAATACGCACGCAAATTTGTATTTGTAATATTCGATGTGTGTCTCAAAATCATAATAAGGCACATCCCATTTTGGAATACCCATCTCGCTTAGATACGTTATAACAAGGTCATTAATGGACTTGTTGTGCAACCTCTTTAAGAAAATATGGAACAATCGCTCTATGCTTGGAATCTCTATACTTGAAATCTTTGTGCTTGGAATCCTTGACATTGTTTATAAAACTCTATTTTCTATTTTTCTAGATGGTATTTTATTCAAAAAAGATTAAAGCAATACATCAATCTCTTTATTATAATCATTAAAGTAAAAAGGTTTAGAATGCACATGAGATATATAGTATTTCTTCATACACCATTTAAGACTTCTAGGAGTACATACCCAATCTCGGGTTAAATCATATGTAATATCCAATATTTCGTAGTCATCAAACATCCCGGCATCTTCCATTTTATATATCTCACGTATAAACCCATGTGATATCAAAAGCTTGAATAGTGGCATGTCATTTGAATCAAATGAAGAAACATATTTAGACATACCAGTTTTATATGTCCACCAAGAATATCCTGGGAATTTTTCAAAAAGATATTTTAAAGTCCGAGTACATTTATTGATAACAATCGCTTCAAACATTTCCGCATCCACAGATGACGCATTAAACTCTAACTTGGACAATATTTTTGGATTATTGGCCAACAAAACACATGCAAGCTTGAATTTGTAGTATTCATCGTGTGTATCGAATAGAGTATAGGGCACACCCCAAATACCAGCTTCGCGTAGATACGTGATAACAAGGTCGACAAGTGACTTGTCATACAACCTACCCAAAAAATTATGAAACAACTGCTCTATATTTGGATCTTCTATAGACTTTGGCATTTTATTATTTTATTTAAACAATACAGTTGATGGTATTATATGCCCTTATTCAAAAAAAAATTAAAGTAATACATCAATCTCTTTATTACATTCATTAAAGTAAAAAGGCCTAGAATTCACATAAGACACATATTTTTTCTTCATGTGCCATTTAAGAGTTCTGGGAGTACATTCCCAGTCCCAAATTAGATCTGATATAATGGACACATCACAATAATCAAACATCATATATTCCTCTTTATTCATGTCGCATACATCGCGCTCAAATCCATGTGATATTAAAAATTCAAGCATTGGCATTCTTCTAATACAAAACGTCCAGCAGTCTTTAGCTATATAAGAAGCTTTATACGCCCACCAAGGGTATCCTGGGAATTTTTCGAAAAGATATTTTAAAGTTTCGAAACATCCACCAGAAACAATTGCTTTAAACATCACCTCATTTACGGATGCTGCATCGAACCTTATCTTGGATAATATTCTCGGATTATTGGCTAACAAAACACATGCAAACTTGTATTTATGGTATTCGTCATCCGTTTCATGTTGAGAATAAGGTATCGCCACCCTAATATCAATTTTGCGTAAATAGTTTCTCACACGATTGTCGACTGAGTGATCATAGAATTTATTTAAGAAATCATAAAACAACTGGTCTACGTTTGAATCTTCAATAGTATCCGGCATTTCAATATTTATTGATCGCGTTGGCGTAGTATTATATGCCCTTAAATCCAGTTTCTCTAAGAAACTTTGTCGAGATCTGCTCCTCTGCACTGGTTCTATCTATATCATGATCGATAAGGCGCTGACGCATCCCAAGCATATATTCCAAGTGCTTTCTCATCTTGCCTCCAACCTTAAACTCATGGGGATTATCTTTGATCAAGCGCAATAGGGCCGGATACTTTTCTCCGATCTCTGGAAATTTCTGCATGCACTTGGGAATGCTTGGATTGCCCTTTCTAGATTCAAGCCATTCTATGAATCTATCAACATGCACAATGATGTCATCGTTTGTCAAGTGGTCAAGGGCTTGGCGACGTTCTTCTTTTTCTTTTTCTTCTAGAGCCCTCTTGCGAAGACCATCGACCATACATTCTGGAATTTGGATTGAGTTGGACATGATTCTTATATGGAGCATTCTCATTAATATATTCAAATAGAAACGAGGCACGCCATCAAGAGTCCGAATCTTAAGACTCAAGAGTCCAAGCACTATTCGTATCCTGCTGCATCATCATAATAGTCATCACCTTCACCATCGCCACCTCCAAGCACACTCTTAAGAAAGCCAAACAACATACCCAATACAATCAGTGCCCCAATGGCCATAAAGAAGTTACCAATTCCCCCAAAGAACCCAAAGATGCTTGCATCCACCTCTGAAGATGCATCGACGTCGGCATCCAAGCGCTCAATGGCCTTCAACTCATTGTCAATGATATTGGCCGACATACATTGCACGATCGAATCAGAGATATTGCGCACAGCAATGCTGCCGACCTCTGTACCAACGCCGCCTATGATAATATCACCCTTTTGGTCCTGAAGCACAGTGCTTGCGCATCTTTGGATATTTTCCGTAGTCAACTTATTCTTGAGCTGGTTCATTATCTTAATCTTGGCCTCTGTCTTGGCGCGCCCAAGTGCAGACAGGAACCCCTTGGCCGAGCTCTTGATGTACTGATCTATGGATTTTTGCAGATCAGCCGATATGGCACTGGCCACATCTCCCCTCTGGATACACTTGACGTCCACCTTGGCCACATTCTCAAGAGTAATATCACCAATCTGTGTATTTTCGCCCCCTATGACAATGTCTTTATCTATGGTCTGCTCAACATAGGTTGCACATGTCAAGACGTTGCGATTGATGACCTCATTTGCGATCTCTGTAACAGACTTTACGGTTGATTTTGATTGTGATCCACCCATTGTTTTATAACAGAGCATGGTAAATTTAATTTCCAGAAATTTCCAATTGAAAAATAAGAACAAAAAAATAAAAAAAAATAAAAATTAAAAAACAGAGATGTATGAAAATAAAAAAATAATTGAAATTAGAAATTATTTAAAATCTGAGTGTCTTGGAAATTGTTCTAAAGAAAAACCATGTTGCAATTGCGCAATAGGGGCAAATAGGCAATCCGCTATAAAGTGGATGATCACTGTGTATGATGCACTTGGATTAACTTATGAGACTCTTATATATTCAATATGGATTTATGACTACTACATGTCCAAGAACATCAAGAGCACGGATCTGAATATGAATCTTCTTGTCGTGTGCACATGTCTTTTTATTGGATCTAAATTCGGAGAGCCCTTTGGACGAATGATATATGCAAACCAACTTAAAGAATCAACAGATCATGCGTATCCTGTGTCTGAATTTGTCAAGATGGAAAGAAAGATATTAAAAAGCCTCAACTACAATGTAAGCTTTATGACACCTATTCATTACATTCATAACAAAATCAAAGACTCAAAAGAAGTAGCGTTTGCCATCGAATTGCTTATAGGTCTATACAAAGTTGGACAAATTAAAACAATGTGTGCCAAAAAAGTTGCTAAAAAAACCATGAATGCACTTGCCGTGTGTAGGCTTGGGTATTCTAAAAAAATAAATTAATTCTTTTAATATTTGATATTGATTTTATTTACTGGATCTGTAAAGATTCCTCCAAGTATTAAACTTGGACAATACATTTGCATCATCTGCATTCTTAAGAATAACATCATGAGCCTCATAAGCACATGCAACAATAAGATAATCGATGCGATTGCGTCCATATACATACTCTGGATCGATACCAGAAAACTTCATAAGATGAGATCTAAACTCTCGTGCCAATTCAAATAGCCTATTAGCATACCCACCAACGTGCTTTCTCTTGTAAAACTGAATGGCAACGGCACTGATATCAATCTCTTTATGGCACGCCTCTATAAGCTTTTGCACATGGGGCACATTATTACAAAAAAACTGTTTATATTTCTCATGCATGTCTCTATGATCCTTGGCCAATTTCACTTTTGACATTATAATTACAGGCAACATAATATTTCATCAAATTAAACTTGGACTCTAAAAATATTTTTCAAAGAATTTTAGGTTCGTCTTGGGATTTTCTATACAACCCCTTGGCGCGATTTCTAGACATACGGATGTCATATATTTTTCTAGATATTCGATTGAGTCATGTCCAATGGAACATTTATTGAAAATATTATAGGTCCTATTATTTTCCCAATTATTGGATTGAGCATCATCAAATATAGTTTTAGAATCATATCACATCAAACTCTCTAGATATCCTTTGGAATCTATCGAGGCATTAAATAGGTAGCGTCCAAGACATCCCCGCTTGCTCGAAGGAAAGTACATCAAGTTTCCATTCTAGAGAATCCAAGCGAATCGTATTTACTTTCTGGATGGCAAATTCAATAAACATATAATACAGTGGCGTTTTTTGCAAGATCTCCAAATAATTTCATAAGATATAATGTCAACCATTGAAACCTATGTCACCAAACGCTCTGGCCAACACCAACCCATTGAATTTGACAAGGTCATGCACCGCATCCGCCGCCTCTGTTCTGCAGGCCCCCATGGCCCCGCCATTACCAACGTGGACTGTTTCCGCATTGCCCAAGACGTCATTGGCGACATCTACAATGGCATTAAGACCTCTGAACTAGATGAGATCGCAGCCCGCCTTTGCGCCAACATGGCCAACATTCATCCAGACTATGGTACCCTTGCCTCTCGCATCATCATCTCGAGTCACCATAAAAACACTGCCCAATATAAGCAATTTACAGATGTCATCGAAGCCCTCTGGACCAATGTCGACAAGGCATCGCGCCCCAATCCCCTCATTGCCCCAGACAAATACAAGTGGATCATGGACAATGCCGATGCGCTCAATGCCCTAGTCGACTACAATCTTGACTACAAATTCACTTACTTTGCCTTCAAGACTCATGAAAAAGGCTACCTATTGAAGCTCTCTAATACAGGGCAAATCATAGAGCGCCAACAAGACCTCTTGATGCGTGTGGCCATCCAAGCCTCATGGAATGGGTCCAAGAAGAAAGATCAAGTGTCAGGGCAACCTCTAGATGACACAAGTATGGATGACGTTCGCACTGCCTATCGCCTCGTTAGCCAACACTATGTCACCTTTGCCACCCCAACCCTCTTCAATGCCTGCACCCCTCACAACCAAAACAGTAGTTGTTTCTTATTCCCAATGATCAGCGACAGCATAGAAGGCATCTATGACACCAAGAAGAAATGCGCCCTTATTTCCAAGTGGTCTGGTGGCATTGGTATCAGTATTACCAACATACGATCAGCTGGCTCTCTCATTCGCGGCACCAATGGCGTCTCAGGCGGCCTCATTGGCCTCTTGCGCTCTCTAGAGTCTGATGCCCTCTATGTCAATCAAGGCGGTCGTCGCAATGGCTCTATTGCCGTCTATCTAGAGCCATGGCATGCTGACATCTATGATTTCATCAAAGCTGGCAATTTCAACACAGAAGAAGGCGCACGTGCATTCAACCTCTTTTATGCCATCTGGATGAATGATGCCTTTATGCGTCGCCTCGAAAAGGCCAGAGAACATTTCAAGATTAGTCTCAAGAAATCCAAGACGGCCGCTGATATAGAGCGCCTCAAAGCCCTTGAGCCCTACACTGACTGGTATCTATTTTGCCCAGACACATGCCCAGAGCTCATTGATCTTTATGGCGATGCCTTCGACGAGGCCTACGAACAGAACATTGCAGCGGGCCTCTGGAAGAAGAAGACCAAGGTACTTAGCCTCTGGAATGCCATCTGCAAGGCGCAAATCGAGACAGGTACGCCTTATATCTCTTATAAAGACGCCGTCAACAAGAAGAGTAATCACCAACACATTGGAACCATTCGTAATAGTAACTTGTGTGTGTCTGGGCAAACGCGCATCTTGACACGAGAGGGATGGTACCGTATGGATCGTCTTAGAAATCGCCGTGTTGATGCCTGGAATGGCCAAGAATGGTCAAGTGTCAAGATCGTACAAACAACAGGGCCAACACAACTCATGCGTGTGAGCTTTAGTAATGGGGCCTTTATCGACTGTACGCCCGAGCATGACTTTTATCTGTATGACGAGGATCGCGGGGGCACATACACAAGAACCGCATGTGAGCTCAAGCCAGGTGACAAGATAGACTACTGGAAGGCCCCCGATGAATGCCAAGAGGGCAACAACGTCGAAGCGCATTTGTATCAGGCAAAGATGCCATGGAGTAAGCCTTTCCACCGTAGAAGGGCATGGTTTGATGCCAATCGCCATTTATATCTTGGGCCAAAGGTCACGGCAAATATGGCCAAGTACTTTACTATGTTTTGCCAGACAATTGGGGTGCATGTGACCTTTAGAGATATTACTAGACCATTCCAAGCAAAAATCCAAGACCAAACCAAAAACAAGTCTACAAATACAACCCAAAACAAAGACAAATCTACAACCCAAAACAAAACCCAAGACAAACACAAAGACCAATCCAAAACCCAAGAAGTAAAAGGACTATATAAGTATGTGGGTGCCATAGTCGATCATCCTATGGATCATCATATAGAAGTTGTTGAAACCAAAGTCTTGAATGACACCAGGCCAACCTACTGTGCAGAGGAACCCCTAAGACATCGATTGATCTTTGAAGGCATCATTTCTGGAAATTGTAATGAAATCGTAGAGCTCTCTGACCCAACACACTTTGCCGTGTGCAACTTGTCATCAGTTGCCTTGCCTATGTTCGTGGATGCCAAAGGGGTCTTTGACTACAAGGCCCTTTATGATGTTGTGTTCAAGACGGCCACACTCATGGACAACATTATTACTGACAACTACTATCCTGTCCCAGAATGCGAGCGTAGCAACAGTCGAGATCGCCCAATTGGTATTGGCGTGCAAGGCTATCACGATGCCCTCATTAAGATGAAGTTGCGATTCGACTCTGAAGATGCTTTAGATGTCAACAGAAAGATCTTTGAGACCATGCAGTTTGCCTACTTGAGTGCCTCCAATGCCTTGGCCAAGCGCATAGGGGCCTATGACACATTCAAGGGCTCTCCATTGTCTCTTGGGCTCTTCCAAGCGGACCTCTGGGCGCATCATGATGGCATCGAGATCAAATACTCTGGCATGTGGGACTGGGAGGCCCTAAGAGAGGACATCAAGACGCATGGTGTGCGCAACTCTCTTGGAATTGCCCTTATGCCCACGGCATCTACAAGTCAAATCTTGGACAACAGCATTGCATTTGAGCCTTACAATGGCAACTACTTTGTGCGCCGAACATTGGCAGGGGAGTTTACAGTGTTTAACAAGTATTTGCAAAGAGATCTTATCGAGTTGGGGTTATGGTCTAAAGTGCGCGATCGCATCATGGCTGCGCCGTATGGTACCATTCAGAAGATCCAAGAGATTCCCAAGCACATTCGCGATCTCTATAAAACAGTTTGGGACATGAGTGCCAAGTGGACCATTGACCATTGTGCAGAGCGTGGGCCATGGGTGTGTCAGACACAAAGCATGAACTTATTCTTCTTGGTGCCAACCATTGCCTCATTGACACAGGCGCATTTGTATGGATGGCGTCGCAAGCTCAAGACGGGCTCTTACTATGTGCGCCAGGCAGGACAGGCCAAGGCCATCCAATTTACAGTCGATCCCAAGTTGGCCAAGAAGATTGCTCCTAAAGAAGAAGAAAGTCCATATTGCAAAAAGATTGATGGATGTGTCGTATGCTCATCTTAAGAAAAATAAAAAAAAACAATAAAATATAAAATATAAATTAAAAAGAATTTATTTCTTTCGGGTTTGGATATTTTTGATTAAACCATTCATTGAAATACTGACTAACTCCATCAAGGCGATAGTCATATAAGCACTCTCTTGAAAGACACTCTGCATGATATCCAGGCTCCATTACATATTGGTTTTTAATATTTTTGGTGTTACAGATTCTACATACTCTATACTCTTGCAACAGCATGGATATCGTTTGATCCCCTGTGTACCAATATGGCGAATTTCCAGCGTCGTTTTCTTTTAAAGGGCATGCACCGCTGTCTAGTAGTAATATAACAATTTGTTTGCGACCACTAAGACATGCCATGTGTAATAATGTTTCTCCTATATTGTTTGATGTGTTTGTGTCATGATAGCGTATTAGTCTGCGCACAGTTGCATAGGAACCTCTTTTGATTCCATCGAATAGCACCTTAACACCATGGTTGTGAATAAATTGGATAAGGACTCTCATTTATTTTTCCCCTAGTGGCGGCTCTGGGTATAATTTATTACTCAAATATACATGAGTTCAATTCTTAAGATGTATTTCTAAACAAAACATGTTTATCTTTATTAAATATGACCATGGTGCTACAAAACTCATCAAAGACATTTGCAAAAATACCAAGGTGTCTGACATTGTCCAAGAAAAATCCATTGTCCATTATAGGGGCAATCTTGTAAATAACCATGCCAGTACGCTTGGTGGCTTGGGTGTAAAGCACGGCGATACTCTAGATGTCAGATCGGCCGATACTATCCAAATATTCATCGACTGTAGTGGTCTTGGTGTAGAACCGAGAGTATTTTGCATGGATGTACATAAATCCCAAATTGGCATTGATATAAAAAAACAAATAGAACTCAAGACAGGTGTACCAACCCATTGTATATATTTGATTTCGGGTACACATTGTTTAGATGATTACAATACTCTCTCTTATTACAACATTGGCGACAATAGCACAATATATGCCAATGGTCGCATCGCGGCATGTTGCATCGACTCTAAAGACAATGACGTCTCTATTCTACACGAATATGGCACCAATATTATCTCTCTTAAATCACCTTCGTTAATGTCACATAGAATCTTTGTAACAGACATGCATGCCAACATCTTGAGAGGATATCATCATGTAATATCAGAAACCTTGATGTTTATTGTTCTAGACCGCATGCCACGGGCATACAAAGCATATGTCATTCAGAATGGAGACATTGCACAGTCGCGCGAATATGGGGTAAAAAATACAGATTCCTAATATAACAAATTATTACAATAAACGATGAACAAGCAAAAAAAAGCCCCATTAAAAGTGCCTACGATGGATCAATCCATACAAGTTCCTTTGTCTCAAGACCCCAAGCAAAAAAAAGCCCAAGAAGTCCTCCCACTCAAGACCAAGCCCAAGCGCACTCGCAAACGATCTGCCCCTCTCATGCCTAAACCCCCCATACAAGAGCGCATGAATAAGCCGCTTTCTGAGCTTCTAGATCCCAACTACTCACTCTTCCCCCACCAGCAAACTGCCATGCGATTTATGGCCCATCGAGAGCAACAATCCCACTTTGGCATCCGTGGCGGTTTCCTCGTGATGGAAATGGGCCTCGGCAAGACACTTACGGCCATAGCTCACTCTCTACGCACCCCAAGGCACCCTGTACACACGCGCCATGGCCAATATGGCTTTCCCACGCTTGTCATATGCAGCAAGACCGTCCTAGTGAGCTGGAAGATGGATGCCTTTGAAAAGTTCTTTGGAGATCGCGTCAAAGTCCTCTATTTACACCCAAGCTACATTGGCGTCAACATCAATCGCATTACGCGCAAAGAGCTCGTCCATTACGATTTCGTGGTGACCACCTATGACATAGTTGGCAGTGCCTCCAAGAAGCGTCCAGAGATCATAGAAAGTGTGCTCATACGCGCAGCTGGCATCAAAGCCACCCGTGTCAATAATCTTGGTGTGCGCACACAATCGCCTTGGGTCACCAATCACTATGATTGGAAGGGCCGCGAGATACTCTTTGGCACCCCATGGGAACGCATCATTGCCGACGAGTCCCAAGTCTTTTGCAATCCCAAGACGCACCGCTATCGCAGCATGATGGCACTTTGGTCCAAGTACAAGTGGTGTCTTACGGGCACACCCATCAAGAATAATCCCGTCGACCTTTGGTCTCAATTGCGCTTTTGTGGCTACGAGGGTACCAAATACTACCACGAATGGCGCACTTGGACCATGCGCGATCACAAACTCAACGATTGCATTCTAGAAATGTCCTTCCAGAGTCTCAATATTACCATGCCCGACATTACAACACACAATGTCGTCGTGGACATGTCTGAACCAGAGCTTAAGATCTATGAAGACATCAGAACCCAAGTCACTGCGCTCTATGAAAATGTCATTGGGGGCGTCAATACCATGAGCAGTGTGTTTGCCCAAATGGTTCGTATGCGGCTTTCGTGCATTGCGCCGTCGCTCATGGTGCGTAACAAGCCCTATGTCGATGAGCTTGGATCAACAGTGCGCAGTCTCTCTGAATATGTGTACGCATTGGTACCCGGGGCAACCAAAAAGAAACTGGCCCCTTACTTTAAAATGGCCATCGAGCGCCGCATCAATGAGCGTAGGCCATGGGTGTATCAGTACTATGGCCAGGCGGGCATCAACTCTAGTAAGATTATGGAGGTGCTTAGGATCTTAACCCAAGTGCGCCAGAGGGGTGAAAAGGTCATTGTGTTTTCCTCTTTTAGATGTGCATTGGATATTGTGACCGACTCGATCTATACGAATGCGCCCGAGATTGGCTATGTGCAGATTGATGGTACTGTGGCCCAGAAGCGTCGAGAGGACATCTTGAGAGAGTTTAAAGAGGATTCGGACAAGACTGTGCTGTTCTTGACATACAAGGTTGGGGCCGAGGGCATCAATGTGACATGTGCCAATAATATTGTGTTCTTGGAGCCATGGTGGACGCCATCGACCTTTCAACAGGGCATTGCGCGCATTTGGCGCACGGGGCAAAAGAAGTGTGTGTCTGTGTACTACATGATT
>Ga0070728_10006072_pt1 | contig 11577 bp, 11 predicted proteins | sample tdDd471_FD_66723 | JGI IMG/M metagenome (GOLD analysis project Ga0070728, IMG submission 66723) | Marine sediment microbial communities from the Atlantic coast under amendment with organic carbon and nitrate - tdDd47.1 | ecosystem: Environmental > Aquatic > Marine > Coastal > Sediment | place...
GCCCGGATTGCAGCGCCAGCGCCGCGCGCACCGCGTCGCGGTCAGCCCAATCCTCGGCCACCAGGATGTCGCCGATGCGCGCATTCAGCCTTGATTGCAGGTGCAGCGCGGCCACGAGTTGGCCGGGGGTGATTGCCCCCATCTCGACCAGGATCCGACCGAGCGGCAGCGCGACCTCGGTCGCACCTTGAGCGGTTACCGCGAGGCCGCTGCGCAGTTGCTGCATGCCCACACCAAACTTGAAACACGTACAGGTTGTGCAGTGTCGGGTGCAGGTCTTAACGGCAGGTTAACCGCGCCGTTTCACGCGGGTTGCTTGCGCGCCGCCATCGCCTCGGCGAAGCGTTCGAACAGGTAGAAACTGTCCTGCGGGCCGGGGCTGGCCTCGGGGTGGTATTGCACCGACCAGACCGGGCGGCCCTGCAGGCGGATGCCACAGTTGGACCCGTCGAACAGCGAGCGGTGGGTCTCCACCACGCCGCCAGGCAGGGTCTGGGCATCGACGGCAAAGCCATGGTTCATCGAGGTGATCTCGACCTTGCCGGTCTCCAGATCCTTGACCGGGTGGTTGGCGCCGTGGTGGCCGTGGTTCATCTTGACCGTCTTCGCCCCCAGCGCCAATGCCAGCATCTGGTGGCCCAGGCAGATTCCGAAGACCGGCAGGTCGGTGCGCTCCAGCACCTTGCGGATCATCGGCACCGCGTATTCCCCGGTGGCGGCCGGATCGCCCGGGCCGTTGGACAGGAACACGCCGTCGGGATCATGCGCCAGCACCTCCTCGGCGGTGGCGGTGGCGGGCAGCACGGTGACGTCGCAGCCGGAACTGGCAAGGCAGCGCAGGATGTTCCGCTTGGCACCGTAATCGAGCGCGACCACCTTGTATTCCGGCGCCTCCTGCCGACCGTATCCCTCCGGCCAGGCCCAGCGCATCTCGTCCCAGCGATAGGACTGGGGGCAGGTGACTTTCTTTGCAAGATCAAGCCCTTCCAGCCCGCAGAAACCACGGGCGGCGGCGACCAGCGCCTCGATGTCGAAGGTGCCCTCGGGGTCATGCGCGAGGGCCACATGCGGCGCGCCCTGCTGGCGGATGGCGCGGGTCAGCCGGCGGGTGTCGATGCCACCGATGGCGATGCGGCCGCGCCGTTCCAGCCAGGTGGTCAGCGCCTCGGCGCTGCGCCAGTTGGAGGGGGTGGTCGGATCCCATTTCACCACCATGCCGTCGGCCACGGGTTCGCCGGTTTCGTCATCGTCGGGATTGACCCCGACATTGCCGATATGGGGAAAGGTGAAGGTGACGATCTGGCCGGCATAAGAGGGGTCGGTCATGATCTCCTGGTAGCCGGTCATCGCGGTGTTGAAGCAAAGCTCGGCCACGGTCTGGCCGGTGGCGCCGAAGCCGGTGCCGTAGAACACCGTGCCATCGGCCAGCGCGAGACAGGCGGTGGGCTTGGTCGGGGCGGTCTGGGCCATGGCGCGACTCTCCTTGCGGTCAAATTGATGGATAGGTAAGGGGAGCCGCGTTTGGGGTCAAGTCCGGTCAAATTTTGGGAGATTGTTAAAAATCAATAAGTTAGCCGTTTTTCGCCGGGTTGTCCCGGGCTTTTTCGTCCTGTAATGTCGGGAGTTCGATTCCATGGGGATGGGCGGGACAGATGGACATGCGGACCAGGATCAACACGGCCCTGAAACAGGCCATGAAGGACAAGGTCGCTGCGCGGCTGTCGACGCTGCGCCTGATCAACGCGGCGATCAAGGACAGGGAGATCGCCGCGCGCGGCAGCGGCGAGGACGGTGACGGTGTCGGAGATGCCGAAGTGCTTGCAATCCTTGGGAAAATGACCAAGCAGCGGCAGGAGAGCGCGCGCGCCTACGAAGAGGGCGGGCGGCTGGATCTGGCGGAGCGCGAGCGCGAGGAGATCAAGGTGATCGAGGAGTTTCTGCCGCGCCAGTTGAGCGACGCCGAGGTGGAAAAGGCGGTGCGCGAGGTGGTGTCGGAGACCGGCGCCGAGTCAATCCGCGACATGGGCAAGGTGATGGCGGCGCTGAAGGCGCGCTATACCGGGCAGATGGATTTCGGAAAGGCTGGCCCGCAGGTCAAGGACCAGCTTTGCGCCGGCGGCGACTGCTGAGCGTCGGACGCGGCGTTTACCTAAGTTAACGTTCTGGAAAACCGGGCGAAAACCGGCCGGAGCCGGGCCCTTTTCCGGCCCGGATCGGGGAGTCCGGGGGCCGTTTCGTACAGTCCGCCGGTGAGGGTCCGGGGCCGGTTGCGCGGTTTCGGGGAGTTTTCCCCGGGTTTCGTACAAAACATGCAGGATAGTGCCATTTGCCGCGCGCGTTGCGGCAAGATTGGTTAACCGCGCCCGGGGTCGGCCTCGGGTTCTGCCAGGCCGGGGCGGATCATCCGCAGGTCGCGCGGGGTCAGCCGGGCGCCGGTTTCCGCATCGCAGAGCACCGGCGCGACCGGCTTGCCGGTGGCGCGCGACACCAGCCGATAGGGCGCCTCTTGCGGCGAGGGCACAGCCGCATCGGCCCAGGTGATCAGCGTGACCAGGACCGGAAACAGATCCCTGCCGGTGCGGGTCAGGCAGTATTCGAACCGCGGCGGCCGGTCCTGATATTGTTCGCGGCTGAGCAGCCCCTTTTCCTCCAGCGTTTTCAGCCGGTCGGCCAGCAGGTGCCGGGCAAGGCCGAGGCTGGACTGGAAATCGTCGAACCGGCGCACCCCGAGGAAACAGTCGCGCAGGATCAGCAGGGTCCAGCGTTCGCCGATGACCGAAAGGCCACGGGCGACGGGGCAGGCTTCGTTCTCGAGTTCGGTCCAGCGCATGTGTCCTGCTTATCACGGCTTGACGGGTTCCGAAAGGGAACTTATCTGTATAAAGTTCTAAAAGGGAACTTACATGCCGGCCGAGGCCGATGCAAAAACGAAAGGCAGATGTCATGGCTGACACGGCAGCGCAGAACGCCGGAACGATCCGGAACCGTGGCCAGGGAAAACGGCGGGCCGGCACCTCCTCACCTCCCGTGCCGGGGTTTGTCCGGGGCGCGGCGCGGACCCTGTCCGCCGTCGCCCCCGCCCTGGCCGCGATCTGGCTGGAGCGGCTGTTCCTCACCCCGCGGCGCTACCGGATGCCGGATCGCGAAAAGGTCTGGACGGTGGGGGCCGAGGTCTGGCACATCCCGTTCGACGCGGATCGGCTGATGTCGCTTTACGCCTGGGGGCAGGGGCCGGTGGTGCTGCTGGCGCACGGGTTTTCCGGTCGCGGCAGCCAGATGGGCGCCTATATCGCGCCGCTGGTGGCGCGGGGGTATCGCGTGGTCACCTTCGACGCGCCGGCGCATGGGGCGGCGGGCGGCAGGCAGACCGCGCTGCCCGAGGCGGCCGAGGCGATCTGCACGGTGGCGGCGCATCTGGGGCCGCTGGCGGGCGTGATCGCCCATTCCAACGGCGCGGCGGCCACCAGTGTGGCGCTGTCACAGGGCATGGATTGCGCGCGGGTCGCCTATGTCTCGCCGCCCGAGGATCTGGACCGGTTCCTGAACGGGGTGGCGCGGTTTCTGGGGTTCACCGGCGCGGTGGCGGCCCGCACGCGGGCGCGGGTCGAGACGCGCTATGGCGTGGGGTTCGATGCCCTGCGCGGTGCGCCGCTGGCGGCCCGGCAGAGCATCCCGGCGCTGATCGCGCATGACCGGGCGGACCCGATGGTGCCCTTTGCCGACGGGCAGCGCATCGCCGAGGCCTGGCCCGGGGCCGAGTTGATCGAAACCGAGGGGCTGGGCCATGCCCGCATCCTGCGCGATCCGGGTGTGGTCGCGGCGGTGGTGGCCTTCGTGGCGCCGGACGCCTAGCCCTCGCGGCGCAGGGCGGTGACCAACTCGTCATAGAGCGCCTTGCGTTCCTCCTCGGAGAGGAAGGCGCCGATCTCGACCTCGCGGCCGCTGCCGCGCAGGGTGACGTAATAGGGCACCGGGCCGCCCCTTGCGTGCATCTCGGGGTGGACCCAATAGCGGTTGCAATCCCATTCCTGCACCGCGCCATCGGGGTTCTGGCGGGTCAGCCGGGCGTGGTCATGGGTCAGCGTCAGCACCTCGAGAATGCTTCGATGATGATAGCTGCGGTTGAGTGCGAACCAGATGCCGCCGACCGCCATCAGGATGAAGGGCAGAATCCCCCAGAGCAGTACCGAGCCCAGCAGCGCCAGCAGCGGCACCATCAGCAGGGCGAATGTGCCCAGAACAAAGAGCGCCAGCCCCCTTGGCGGCAGCGAGTTGTGCGGCCAGAGGTGCAACTCGCGGGTCTCGGCCGCGGTATCGGGATCGGTCCAGGTATAGGGCATGGCGGTGGATGCAGGATTTAGCATGTCACGGGGGTTTGTCGAGATCGGCGCGCGGGTTTTCGCCATGGTGGTGCGGTGGCGCGCAGCCTGTGCCGAAAATGCGGGCGCCGGGCGGGGTGCGGTGGATGTCGGAGCCAGCGTTTCCTGACGATCCCTTGCGGCAGGCCCTCCTGCGAGGGGGCGAGCTGTGCTATGCTTGGCATGAGGATCGTCAAGCAGGAGATTTTCACTTTGCCGTTGAATGCAATCCGTCTCGCCCTTGCCGCCGGTCTCATGGTTGCCGGGTCGGGGGCGGGGCCGGCCCGGGCCTCGACCGACCTGCCGGAAATTCCGGCCTGGCTGCAAAAGCACGTCGGCCCGGACGAGGGTCAGATCGCCCCGGTGGTCCTGCAGCGCGCGCGCGCGCTCTACCAGCGCAAGCGCGGCGAGGGCGCGGTCAGCAACCCCTGCTACCTGGCCATGGATGCGACCCGCCCGAGCGCCACGCGCGGCGGCGCGCCCGGGCGGCGGTTCTTCGTCATCTGCGAGGGGCGCAAATCGTTCCGCGCGGTCTCCTCCGGATATGGCAACGGGCGCAAACTGCGGCGCGCGGATTTCTCCAACGGCCGGACCTGCGCCAGGCATTTCAGCAATGCCGAGGGGTCCAAGCTGACCATGGGTGGCTCCTATGTGACCGCCGAGACGCGGACCTCGTTCAAGGGGTATGTCCGCCAATCCGGCAAAAGAAAGCCGTTTCACCGCACCTTTCTGCTGTTCGACGGCGAGGGCGAGACGGAAAACGCGCGGGAGCGGGCCATCGGCGGGCATCCGGCGATGTTCGTGAAGTGGCAGTGCCGGTTCAAGAACCCCGGCAGCCCCCATGCCGACGAGGAGGGCTATGTGCCCTTCGGGCGGCTGGTGAATTACACCGCCGGCCGCAGCAACGGCTGCACGACCTGGTCGGAGTCCGCCTCGGAGGAGATCCTGGCGCTGGTGGAGGGCAACCCCACGACGCTTTATATCTATCCGGAGGGACGCGACATCGACGCGGTTGCCAAGGCGGTAAAGCGGGGCCGGTCGCTGGCGCGCGCCGGGCTTTACTGGAACGCGTCCTGTCTGAAGGCGATCGGCGCGCCGAAGTTCTGGCCGAAACGCAGCCTCCAGCCGATCATCAACGAATGGCGCCAGTCCCTGCCGAAACTGCCGCCGCTGGAATTGCCGATCTGCAAGTGAGCGGGGGGGGGCTTGGCGAGGGACTCGGTTGCGCAATTCGGCTGTTGGGGAGGCTCCCTATGGAGCCGAATTGACTTTTTAACGTCCAGATGCGATAAATTCATGGGCTCACCGACCATCTCCGCTGCCGTGCTGCCGGCGCCGATGCGAGATCAAACCTCGAAGCTTAGTAGCACATACTCAGGTCGCTTGGACCGTGAGTCGGAGGTTTCTGGGGCCGATCGGTTTCGCCTAAGTCAAATGCAACCGGGCTCGTAGAGCGAAGTCAGGTACGTTTGGCGCTGCAAACCGGCAATAAGCTTACGCGGCAAGCGTATGTGACGCTCCAATCCCAGAATGCTCGATCTTTTGGCCGCGGGCCTTTCAGCCAATTAACCTCACTGGAGACCGAAACTATGCCCTATGTTAGCCCATTTATGCATCGTGAAGATTTCGGCACCGAAGACGACGACTTCATCCTAGGCAGCGTCGGCAATGATACAATCAGCGGATTTGAAGGCGACGATGTACTTGTCGGCCACCGTGGTAAAGACGTCATAAACGGCGGCAGCGGCGACGATGTTGTCGATGGCGGCGCTGGTGACGACGTAATGATAGGTGGCTCCGGCGATGACGTGTTAAATGCCTCGCAGGGCGACGACAGACTTAATGGCGGCTCCGGCAGCGATCACTATCTGCTCTCAGGGGACGCCGGCGATTTCGTGTCCATAACCGACACATCCGGCGAATGCGACACCATGGATTTCCGTGGCGCAACCACTTCGGCCTTTATCAATATGGGCGCTGGCGAACGGTCTTATGTTGATGGCCGTGTAATCGAACTGGCTGGCGGTGAAGAGATCACTACTCCACTTGATTTGCTGCATGTACAGGACCTTTCCGGTTCATACAGTGACGAGTTGATGACTGTGAAAGGGTTTCTTGATGACCTGACCACTGGTGTTGTGACCATCGCACCCGACGTCACCTTCGGCATCACCAGTTTCCGCGATAAACCAATCTCACCATTTGGCGCACCCGACGATCACGAGTTTCGTGAAGATCTTGCACTTACGCCAGACATCAGCGAGTTCGAAAGCATCTATGCGACCCTTGTTGCCGGTGGTGGCGCTGATGGCGCTGACGGTGAAGAAGCGCAATTGACTGCGCTTCAGCAAATCGGTTTGCGGGCAGGGTCCATTGGCTGGCGTTCCGACGCGTTGCGTGTTGCAGTCCTGTTCACGGATGCTGCCTACCACGAAGCAGGAGATTACACCGGAGTGCCTGCCAACAATGGCGACACTGTTCTTGACGGAACTCCGGAAGGAACCGACGAGGATTATCCTTCCGTTGCTCAGGCTGCCATGGCCCTTTCTGCTGAAGGCATCGATGTTGTTTTCGTAACGACATCTTCTGTCAAATCTGATTATGAGGAACTGGTAAAAATGCTGGGGTTTGGCGAAGTTGTGAGCCTCAGCAACGACAGTTCGGACCTGATCGAAGCGGTGACCCGTGGCGTGAAGAAACTGATCAGCACCGAGATCGAAAAAGCCATTGGCGGCGATCTGGATGACACCATCTACGGCAACGCGCTCGACAACATCATCCGCGGTCGCGCCGGTGATGACACAATCGACGGCGACCGCGGTAATGATTTTATCAAAGGCGGTGCCGGCGATGACGATCTTAGCGGTGGTAAAGGCAACGACACCCTCGATGGCGGCGCTGGCGACGACAATCTCAAGGGCGGCGGTGGCAAAGATGAACTGATTGGGGGTACTGGCAATGATAAGCTTCGTGGCGGGTCCGGTTCAGACCGCTTGAACGGTGGTGAAGGCGACGACATCCTTGATGGCCAGGGTAAAAGCGATACGTTCATCTTTGAAGGCATCTGGGGTGACGACACCATCAAAGGCTTCTCTCCATCAGGAACCGGTGGTGCAGATGACTTGCTGATGATTGACGGCGTGGACGATTTTGAAACCTTCTCGGCCTTTGCAACCCAAATGGGCGACGATGTTGTGTTCGACAACGGCACCAGCTCAATCTTGATCCGCGATATAGAACTGGCAGACATGTCAGACGCTGACTTCATTTGAGATATATGCAGGATAAACAAAGCGGCGCGCGGTGGGGGCAAGGGGGAGCGGGAACCGGCCCTGAAACGTCAACCCGATCACCCCCATCCGACCTTCGATCCCAGGATCCCCGATTCCAGATCGAGGTCGGCCGGTTAAGTGGAGCCTATGTCGCGCGGGTCCGGCATTGCGGGCCAATGAAAAAGGCCCCGGCGCGATGCCGGGGCCTTCGTTTATCTGCGAAGCAGCGGGCGCTTAATGCGCGTGGTGCTTTTCCCAGTCCTCGCGCTTGGGCAGCTGCTCGAAGGTGTGTTCGGGCGGCGGCGAGGGCAGGGTCCATTCCAACGTGTCCGCGTATTCGTTCCAGTAGTTGTTCTCGGTCACGCGGCGGCCCTTGAAGAGGGCGTAGAACACGATGCCGAAGAACAGCAGGAACGAGGCGAAGGACAGCAGCGCGCCGTAGGAGCTGACCTTGTTCCAGTAGGCGAAGGCCTCCGGATAGTCGATGTAGCGACGCGGCATGCCCTGACGCCCGAGGAAGTGCTGCGGGAAGAAGGTCAGGTTGACGCCGATGAAGAACATCCAGAAGTGCAGCTTGGCCAGAGGCTCGGAATACTGCCGGCCGGTGATCTTGCCGAAGTAGAAGTAGACCCCGGCGAAGATGGTGAAGGCCGCCCCCATCGACATGGTGTAGTGGAAGTGCGCCACGACATAATAGGTGTCGTGATAGGCCCGGTCGACCCCGGCCTGCGACAGCACGATGCCGGTGACGCCGCCGATGGTGAACAGGATCAGGAAGCCGAAGGCGAAGAGCATCGGCGCCTTGAACTCGACCGAGCCGCCCCACATGGTGGCGATCCAGCTGAAGATCTTGACCCCCGTGGGCACCGCGATGACCATCGTGGCCAGCATGAAATAGGCTTGCTGGTTCAGGCTCATGCCCACGGTGTACATGTGGTGCGCCCAGACGACGAAGCCCAGCCCGCCGATCGCGATCAGCGCCCAGACCATCGGCAGGTAACCGAAGATCGGCTTGCGCGAGAAGGTCGAGATCACGTGGGAGACCAGGCCGAAGCCGGGCAGGATCACGATGTAGACTTCCGGGTGGCCGAAGAACCACAGGATGTGCTGGTACAGGATCGGGTCACCGCCGCCCGAGGGATCGAAGAAGGTGAAGCCGAAGTTACGGTCCATCAGCAGCATGGTGATGGCACCGGCCAGCACCGGCAGCGACAGCAGGATCAGCCAGGAGGTGACGAAGATCGACCAGGCGAACAGCGGCACCTTGAACAGGGTCATGCCCGGGGCGCGCATGTTCAGGAAGGTGGTGATCATGTTGATCGCGCCGAGGATCGAGGAGGCACCCGAGACGTGTACCGCGAAGATCGCGAGATCCATCGACATGCCGCCCTCGTTCACGCTGAGCGGCGGGTAGAGCACCCAGCCGACGCCGGAGCCGAGCTGATCGTTGCCACCCGGGCTGAGCATCGAGGCGACACCCAGCGAGGTGCCGGCGACATAGAGCCAGAACGACAGGTTGTTCATCCGCGGGAAGGCCATGTCCGGCGCGCCGATCTGCAGCGGCATGAAATAGTTGCCGAAACCGCCGAACAGCGCCGGGATGACCACGAAGAACATCATCAGCACGCCATGGTAGGTGATCAGCACGTTCCACAGGTGGCCGTTGGGGGTACATTCCCCGGCGCCCGCGCCGAACAGGCGGAAGCCCTCGAGGCACATGTACTGGACGCCGGGTTCCATAAGTTCCAGGCGCATGAAAACGGTGAAGGTCACGGAAATCAGGCCGACGAGGGCCGAGAACACCAGGTAGAGAATCCCGATGTCCTTGTGGTTCGTCGACATGAACCAGCGGGTGAAGAAACCGCGCTGGTCCTCGTGTTCGTGACCATGAATGGCTGCGTCTGCCATTTGGTGCCTCCTGTTGCGTGTGACAGCGTGCCGCTCTTGAGAGCGCACGTATTCATTCAGGTTTTAGAATGGCGATGGGGGGGCATCAATGGCTGAATTTGATCTGGATCAAGATTAATTGTCGCGCCCCCCGGGGTGTTTTCCGCCGGATACGGGCCGAGGGGCGGGCGATCCGGCGGCTTGACGCGCCGGGCGCGGGCGCCCAGAACGGTGCGACCGAGGACAACAACCGCGAGCCGGACCAAGCCCATGACCTATGATCCCGACAACATCTTTGCCAAGATCCTGCGCGGCGAGCTGCCCTGCGCCAAGCTCTACGAGGACGCTGAGACCTTTGTCTTTCTCGACATCATGCCGCGCGCCGACGGCCATTGCCTGGTGATTCCCAAGACCCCCTGCCGCAACATCCTGGATGCCAGCCCGGCGCAGATGGCGGCGGTGATGGCAACGACGCAGAAGATGGCGCGCGCGGTGATGGCGGCCTTCGACGCGCCCGGCGTGACCCTGCAGCAGTTCAACGAGGCCGCCGGAGGGCAGGAGGTGTTCCACCTGCATGTGCATGTTCTGCCGCGCCACGACGGCGACCGGCTGCGCCCGCCGGGGCAGATGGCGGACCCCGAGGTGCTGGCCGGTCACGCCGAGAAGATCCGCGCGGCACTGGCGCAGATCTGAGCAAAGGGGGCTGTCCGCCCCCTCCTGGCCCCTGGCCAGTTCACCCCCGAGAGTATTTGCGGCCAGAAAAAGTTAGGGGCTTTGGGGCGGGCCGGGGATCAGTGGTCCCCGGCGCAGGGGCGATGATCGCCGAAGGCGTGCAGCACTGCGCAGGGGCCGTCGTGGCGCCCGTCGCAGGCGCCGGCGATGCGGTCGAGTTCGCGTTCCAGTTTCTTCAGCTTCACGATCCGCGCGTGCAGGCGCTGGCGCTGGCGGCGGGCGATGTCGTGGGCGCGGTCGAGTTCGGCGCCCGAAGCGCCATCGAGCGAGATCAGCGCGGCGATGTCTTCGAGCGGCAGTCCAAGGTCGCGCGCATGGCGGATGAAGGCGAGCCGCGCCAGCGCGGCATGGGTATAACGACGCTGGTTTCCGCCGGTACGTGCGGCGGGTTCCAGCAGGCCCTTTTCCTCGTAGAACCGGATGGTGGGCACCTTGACGCCGGTGCGCCGCGACATTTCGCCGATGGATATCATGATTGGCCCCTTGAAGCTCTAGCGACTAGAGAGATTAGGTTGTCTGGCGACTCAGGACAAGGAGCGCGGGCATGCCGCAGGACCATTCGACCCATCATCACCACCACCACCATGTGAGCGCCGAGACCGGCGACGCGCGGGTGGCCTGGGCGGTGGCGGTGAACATGGCGCTGACGCTGGCGCAGATCGTGGGCGGGATTCTGTCCGGTTCGCTGGCGCTGATCGCGGATGCGCTGCACAATTTCTCCGACGCGGTGGCGCTGATCATCGCCTTCGGGGCGCGGCGGATCGCGCGGCGGCCGGCGGATGCGGGAATGAGTTTCGGCTATGGCCGGGCCGAGGTGGTGGCGGCGCTGATCAATTACACCACGCTGGTGGTGCTGGCGCTCTACCTGATTTACGAGGGTGTGATGCGGCTGCTCGACCCCGAGCCGGTGGACGGTTGGCTGGTGGTCTGGGTCGCGGTGCTGGCGCTGGCGGTGGATCTTGCGACGGCGGCGCTGACCTATGCGATGAGCCGCGACAGCGTGAACATCCGGGCGGCCTTTCTGCACAACCTGGCCGATGCCATGGGCTCGGTCGCGGTGATCGTGGCGGGCACGCTGGTGATCCTCAAGGGCTGGACCTGGGTCGATCCGGTGGCGACGCTGCTGATCGCGGGCTATATCCTGTGGCATGTGAAGGCCGAGATCGGCGAGGTGATCCGGGTGCTGATGCTGGCCAGCCCGCCGATGCTGGCCGCCGAGGAGGTGGCCGGTGCGATCGAGGCGGTGGACGGGGTGCAGGGGGTGCATCACGTGCATCTCTGGGCGATGCAGGAGCAGGCGGCGGCGCTGGACGCGCACCTGGTGATCG
>Ga0070728_10006074_pt1 | contig 11573 bp, 9 predicted proteins | sample tdDd471_FD_66723 | JGI IMG/M metagenome (GOLD analysis project Ga0070728, IMG submission 66723) | Marine sediment microbial communities from the Atlantic coast under amendment with organic carbon and nitrate - tdDd47.1 | ecosystem: Environmental > Aquatic > Marine > Coastal > Sediment | place...
AATAGCTAAATATGTATTGATCTCTATACATTCATCATCAAACATTCTTTTTATTTCAGCTATCTCACCATCTGTCTTCTTATTTATAAACAAGTCAACACCTTGATAGCCTAATGATTTCATATCCTTTATATTTTGTTTTAGATTTCCATCCCTAAAAACTATTGGTCCAAACTGTGTTTCATAAGTGGATATTGCTATACCTAGCCTCATAACCTGCCTCCGAGTTTTATTTTTTCAAGCTGAACAACTTAATTTTATCTTGTGTGACCTTTTGTACCTCATCTTTTACAGGTCCAAAGATTTTAGGTGGTGCCATTGGTAATTCATCCTTTAACACTTCTTTCATTGCAGATGCATAAGCATACTTTAAGTCTGTAGCAATGTTAAACTTACTAATGCCTGCTTTTATTGCTTCACGTACGATTTCCTCATCCATGTCAGAACCACCATGCATTACAACAGGTACATCACCAACAGCTTCTATTATTGCACTAATTCTAGGGATATCTATTTCTTGCTCGCCTTCATAGAATCCATGGGCATTGCCAACTGCGACTGCAAGCACATCTACATCCGTTCCAGTAACAAACTCTACAGCTTGCTCAGGAGTAGTTAGGCGTTCATCGTATTCCTCATCGCCTTCTTCAGATTGACCTAAACAGCCTATTTCACCTTCCACTGACACACCTTTTGCATGAGCTTTTTTAACTATCTCTGCAGTAGTTTCTATATTTTCTTCAAATGGCAACGCTGATCCATCAAACATAACTGACATGCCTAAATCAATTGCTTTATCAATTAGTTCTAAATCCTTTCCGTGATCTAGCATTACAGCCACAGGAACGCTAGCATTCTTTGCAAGGTGGATAGCTACCATCGCCATTATTTCTATTCCCATGTATTTAGCCATCATCTCACTCAACATTAATATTGCAGGAGTATTTTCCTTCTCTGCCCCTGCAACTATTGCTTGTGCGTACTCAATATTATGATAGTTAAATGCTCCAATAGCACAGGGTTTATCCTTTGGTATTTTACTTATTGCTTCTTTTAACGATACAAAGGGCATCTTAATATCTCTCCTAATTTTATTTTACTTGATGAAGTCTTTCGCTAATTTCAACTGTCGAATCGTATGCTAATTTATAGACTTCATATAAATCTTCATAGTAGTTTTTAAAGTCATTATTAGGCTCAATTACTCTATTATTTGTAGCAATTTTCAATGTAGCATCTACCATATCCTCATACACACCAGCACCAACTCCTGCTAACATTGCTGCGCCCAAAGCAGTAGCTTCACTTTCTGAGCATATTTCTATAGGCTTTTGTAAGATATCTGCTTTGATCTGTTGCCAAACTAAGTTCTTGCCTGAACCACCTACAACGCATAAAGCATCGCTTTTACTACCAGCAATGTTTTCATGCATATCGACTATCATCTTTGCGCTAAACGAAAGCCCCTCCATTACACTTTTTAGGAGTTCTTTCTGACTGCTAGTAGTTCTAAGTCCTAAAAATGACCCCTTCATTTTAGGATTCCAATATGGTGCTCCACTACCTCTTAGATGAGGAATAAATATTAAACCATTAGAACCAGCAGGTACATCCTTCACTTGGTCTAATACAAACGAATAATCATAGTCATCTTGTTTAATGTTCCATTCATTTGAAGACACCAATGTCTTATAGACCCATTCAAACGCCGCTCCCGAACTAATTATGCCACCCCACAAAGCAAGGCGTGATTTTTCCAGAAATCTACATGTTCTCTGACCATTAAAAACCATATTAGGCTTTTGGTTAGGTTTTGATACCAGTATTATAGACTCAGCTGTTCCTGATGAATCTAGTATTTTATTTCCGTTTAACACTCCAGCAGGAAGTGCTGCACATGGGTGATCATTGCCTCCCATAACAACTGGAATATCTGTTCTTAGTCCTATTTCCTCACTAGCCTTTTTGCACACATTCCCTATTACTGTACCGCTTTCAACAATTTCAGGTAGTAAGTCTATGTCAACACCAACTGTGTCTAATATCTCTTTGGACCACTTATTTTTTACTACATCAAATGCTAATGTTCTAGAAGCTAAGGTATAGTCAGTGGCAACAACACCTGTTAACTTATAAATTATATAATCTGTCATCTGCAGCCACTTTACAGAACTTTCATATGCATCTGTATGATTCTCTTTCATCCATAGCATTTTACAGAGCGAAAATATTGGATTAGGATCAAGACCTGTAATATCATATATCTTCTTTTTGCCAAGCATATTAACAATCTTTTGCGCTTGACTAATAGATCGTGTATCAAACCAAGTGATAATGTCAAAACATTCATTTCCATCTTTATCTATAGGCACAACAGCCTCTGCCATACTAGTTGCAGATATACCAACTATATGTCCATCACACTTCTTTATAACGTCACCTATCAACCCTTTAACACTGTTCCATATTTCATTTGGTTTGTAGAATGAGTTTTGATTCTTATCATAGTGCGTTATAGTAGGTGTTTTGCTTATAGCAACTGTATTGCCTTGTGTATCAAACGCCGCAACCTTCCAATTTGTTGTACCTACATCTATAGACAGAAGTATTTTTTTGCCTGTCATCATTATTTTTTCCTTACGATTTCATTCATTAGCTCTAAATCAAAGCCAAGCTTTTCATATGTATTATAAAACAACCATTCCTTGCCAGCGTTTATGCCTACAGAAGCTCCCCATTGATATAAATCAATACCATTATCCTTTAAATATGCTTTTGACTCATCATGCTCTGGAACTAGGAATTTTATATGATGTATTCCTTGACCGTGCTTGTCAATCCAGTCTCTCCATATGTTTTTACCCTCTAATGGTTGGATAACTTCAATCTCAATATTTCCTAGGTGATAAAAGCAGAATTTAGCCTTGAAATCAGCAGGTTCTCCATGATATTCTCTATAAACATCAGGATTGCTATCAGGAGGAAATGAAGCTATACGCCAGGGGCCCATTCCCAATATTTGATCTAGATTCTCTAGATAGCTATCTAAATCATCTACCAATAATCCAATTTGTATAGGATTTCTAAATGTGCGCTTTGGGTTAAATGGCATTTTAGGAGGATAACAAATAAGCATCTCTACGCTATCGCTTTGAGGTGTTATCGTCATTTTCTTTAGTTTTGCAGGTAAAAACACCCCTCGTCCTTGTGATGCTACCTTATGTAGCCCATCAAACTCAAATACTGCATTACCTTTAGTAATTATTGCTATTCTATGCCCACCCTCAAGCTCTTTTAAATTGTATTCATTATTAACTGTTACTTTTTCAACTTTAAATTTATCGGTAACATTATATGATACAATTTCATCTAACTTATAATCTGCTACATCTTTTAAAACAACTGGATTATTAAGTACACATATTTTCTTTATTTCATCTTCTGTATATGTTGTGTAATCAAAAGCATCCATAAGTCCGTCAACACCTAATCCATAATGCATTTCAAAATCAGAGAACGTCCTCGTTGGTAAGTATTCTTTTTCTAACTTAAATGTGTAATCACAAGGTTCATGTATTTCCAAAAATACGGATCCTGCACCTAAGCAATGTGCCATTCCTGAAGGTACAAAATATACTCCACCTTTATGTACATCAATCTTGTGCATATATGTGAGCATTGTTTTAATATCCTGTTTATCAAACAACTCTCGCCATATCTCTTTTGTTAAACCATGTTTGAATCCTGCATAAAGACAAGGCTTTTGCCCATCTATCTCACGAGTATCAACTATATACCAAGCTTCAGCTTTACCATTTGGAAACTCAAGCTTTTCAACAGCTGTTTTTTTATCAGGGTGGCATTGCAATACATGGCGCACAGTAGTATCACCAATTCTTGCAGATACGCCAATATCCTTTAAATCCTTATAGTCCTCACCTAAATATCCATCATAATCAGATGCAATTAAATCTTTTAGATATACTTCTTCACCTGATGTTAGCACAGTCTTAGAAAGACCATCTCCTGGTTTTTTATCCTCATTAGTTACCTCAACTGTGGATATTAAAAACTCTTCAGAGTAAACACCATCTTTGGGATTATCTAATCCTTGCCATTCATCTAAAAGTTTCCCTCCTATATATGCCCTTCTTACCCTATTTAGGCTTAAAACTAAAGGTTCATTTGAATACTTTTTCATTTCTCTCTCCCTGTATTATCTTGTTTCCATTAAAATATGCTGCATCTACATCGCAGCTAGTTCATTAATAATAATTATTTTATGTCCTTAACTGAATTTCCTTCAATATATTCTATTTCTACTCCTGACTTCTTAGGAAAGTCATCAAACCCGTTTATTATTCTCTTAAGCATTATTTCACTAATTTCCTTTGCTACCTTGGTAGTTGGAATATGCACACCTGTTAGTCCGTATGGTAAAACATCTGATATGTCTAGTACATCAAATCCCACTACAGATATATCATCTGGCACATTTAACTCCATTTCTTTAAAAGCTGATAATATACCCAAAGTTATTCTATAACCTGCTGCAAGTACTGCAGTTATTTTGTTATCATCACCTATTAACTCTTTACATGTGTCTCTACTCATTCCTTTGGTATAATCTGTGTGAACAATAAGATCATCTTTAATCTCAATACCATTCTCTTTATGCGCATCCTTAAATCCTTTGAGACGCTCAGCAGATGATGATATATCATCAGGACCTAGTAAAAAAGCTATATTCTTATGACCTAATTCAAAAAGCCTATTAGTAAGATTTTTTATCGCTTCATAATTATCTAAAACAACATGATCACACTTTATACCTTCATTAGTACTATCAAATATAATAACTGGAGTCTGTTTATTAATAAGCGAATTAATATCTGCTATCTCTGTCTCACCTATTACACTACCTGGCATGATGATTAGTCCATCCACCCTTTTGCCCATCATTGTTTTTATGCTTTCTTCCAATGTCTCCAAATTGTTATAGCTGCATACTTGTAGTGAATAATCGTTCTCTCTAAAAATATTCTCAAGGTGACTTATGGTACGTACAGCAAATACGTTAGCAAAAGTAGGTATAATAACACCAATTGTCATTGAGTTTTTAGTTTTTAAAAATCTTGCTAACTCATTGACCTGGTAGCCTAACGCCTCTATTGCTTGTTCTATTTTTTCCTTATTAGCTTGCTTTACGCTTGCTTTGCCATTTATGTAATTTGATACTGTACCTAAAGACAAATTTGCCTTTTTAGCTACATCTTTCATTGTAACTGGCATAATTACACCTCTTAATCTATATTTTATCTTTTATTTTACTCATTCACCTTTTGCATTCTTACATAGAATACTGTGAATATCATTGTTACTAATAGTCCCACTGTCGCTGATGCTGATGCTAAACCAAATTGATAATCAACAAATGCAAATCTATAAGTAAATGTTGCAATTGTGTCAGTACTTGCTAGTGGTCCACCTCCTGTTAAAAGCCATATTAGTGGGAACAAGTTTAATGTCCAAATTGAATCCAATAATACAACACTTAAAACTATTGGCTTAAGCTGTGGCAATGTTATTCTAAAAAACATCTGTCTTTTATTTGCTCCATCAATAGAGGCTGCTTCATACAAAGATGCTGGTATATTCTGAAGTCCTGCCAAAAAGCTAGTCATGCAGAATGGATAACCACGCCATGCATTAACAAAAACTAAAGTAATCATGGCTAGCACAGGTGTTCCTAGCCAGTCAAGCAATACCCTCTTACCAGCAATTTGACTTAGAACAGAATTGAATATACCTTGAGGCAATAGAATTATCTGCCATGCTATTGCAACAACTGCTGCGGTGAAAATCCAAGGTAGAATAAAAATTGCTCTAAACATTCCCATAACTACTGGGTTAATATTTTTGTTTAAATTAACAGCTAGTGCTAAGCCTATTACTAAATGTAATAGTACGCTACCAGCTGTAAATATTACAGTAAATCTTACCATTTTAAAGATATCAGGATCTTTAAAAAATTTCATATAGTTCTTGATACCTACAAATGGTGTGTCATCTACCACCATATTTTGGAAAAAGCTGTAGTATACCACCATTAGTATAGGTAATAGCATTACAAATAGCAATATTATCATTGCAGGTCCAGTAAATCCATATGCCTCCAGATGGTTACGAATCTGTTTTTTTCTTAAACTCTTTTTTAATTCTTGTTTAATCATATCCTTCTCTCGCTTTAAAATTTGTAATAAATCCTACACAATCTTTCCAAAATATTGTATACTAAAAGTTAATGCGGAGCTTTACCGAAGCTTGGTAAAGCTCCACATGTTAATTCATTTTTATCTTAGGGCAATTTATTATTGTCCTAAGATATTATCCCATTCTGCTTGACAATCAGCCAAAGCTTCATCAACAGTTTTAATTCCGCCAAGTACAGCTACACCTGCTTTAGTCAATTCTGTCCAACATGCACCTGCAGAAGGCATTTCCATTAGTTCTTCAACCATTGAATACTCTGCTAAGTATTGCTTTGCTAGTTTTTCAGGTTCAGACGCATCTTCAGATGGCTCAACACCATACATTGATGGAGTCTTTTTCATTTCAATTCCTGCTCGTTCCATGTTTTCTTTTCTTAGTAAGTATGAAATAAATAACCATGCTTCTTCTTTGTTTTCACCTTTTGCAGTCATACCAATGTCCCAACCGTGGTGGCGTAATTCAGGTGTTCCTGAGCCATCAACTGTAGGGATTGGAATTATACCATAGTTTAAATCTGGGTTCTTTGCTGCCAAAGTTGCAACGTGTGCATCATTTTGAATCATCATACCAATGTTGCCTAATGAGAATTCTTCTACCATCATTGCATCATTCTTAACATTTTCACCAGGTACTATTGAACCTGCTTCAGATAATGTCTTTAGGAAATTCATTGCTTCAACCATTTCAGGAGTTTGACATGAATACTTGTCACCTACTAAAGTTCTACCATTTGCTGCATAAAGCAATGGATATAGTGAAAGGATTGATCCGTTTGATGCTCCACCTTCTGATAATGATAAAGTAAAACCATATTTGTTATTATCAATATCTGACAACGCTTCTGCTGCATCGATAACATCTTGCCATGATTCAGGTGTGCTTAAGCTTGCAGCTTCAAACATATCTTTATTATAATATAAGAAGAAAGATAATGTATTGTAAGGAGCTAGATATGTATTTCCTTTGATTGGTGCCATTGATGCTGGGAAATAATCGTCTTTGTTAAAATCATCATCATTTGCCATATAGCTATCTAGTGGCTCTAAAATTCCTAAGTCAACGAATTCTCTTGTCCATGGTGGGTTTAGCCCAACAACATCAGCTACTGTACCTGCTGCATGGTTTGCAACTATTTGAGTTTTTGTTTCACCAAATGGTAGTGAAATTACTTCAACTGTTATGTGTGGATATTCAGCTTCAAATCCTGCTACAAGTCCATCGATAGAAGCCTCAACTGCTCCTTCAGTTCCCCACCATTGTAAAAATTGAATTGTTACTGGTTCTGTTTCTGGTGCCTTTGTAGCTTCGTTATTATCAGTTGATGGTTTTTCAGGAATTGTCTCTTTTGTACATCCTGCAAACACTGCGAATACTAATACAACAACTAATAAAAGTATAACTGTTCTTTTTGAGTCTCTCATTTTTTTCCTCCTCGATAAATTATTAGTTTAATTCGTGTTCTCGCACGAAATTTTATCCTTTTACTGAGCCATCTGATAGACCTGAAATAAAGTATCTCTGTCCAATCAAATATAAAATTAATACTGGTACACTACCAATTAAAGACATTGACATCATCATATTCCATTGGTATGTGGTCTCACCTTTCATCATCGCAATTCCAACTGGAATCGTTCTTAATGCATCATCTTGTATTAATGTCATAACAAATATAAATTCGTTCCACGATAATATAAATGTATAAATCATAGTTGAAATAATAGCTGGAATGGTCACTGGAACAATTATTCTCCATAGTGTTTGAAATGGTGAAAGACCATCTATCATTGCAGCCTCATCTAGCTCTGTTGACACCGAATTGAAATATCCCTGCATCATTACTATTGCATAAGGCAATGCGAATGATGTATAAGTTACTATTAGTCCAATTCTTGTGTTGTAAAGTTTCAAAGTTGTCATCATAATAAAAAACGGAATAAGCAATGCTACTTTTGGTACTGTTTGTGTTGCAACAACAAACATCGAAAAAACCTTTTTACCCTTATATTTATATCTTGATAATCCATAGCCTGCCATTATTCCAATAACTGTTGAAACAATAGTTACAATCATCCCAATAATGTAACTGTTTAAAAAGTATTTCAAATAGCGGTTATTTGAAAGTACATTAATATATGCTTCAAGTGTAAAAGTAGTAGGAATAAAAGATGCTGGATATTCAAAAACCTGATTATTAGGACGAACTGATACTGACAACATCCATGCAACAGGAAATATCACCAAAATTGAGCTGAGCACTAAAATTACATAAGTTTTAGCTTTTGACTTCATCTCTCTCTTTTCACCTTTAGATTTGAAATGCCTATTTATTCTGTTTGATTTAAATGTATTATCCATTTCCCTCTCCCACAAAATTCATTTTATTAATATTCCTTAGCAGTTTCATACATAGCGATAAGGTTTTCCATGGGAACATCGCTTTGAATTTGCTGACTACCAGTGAATATATATCCGCCATCTTTATACAATATATCAATATAATCACTACACTCTTTCCTTACTTCATCTGGTGTTACTGATGGAAGCAAGAATTGGGTATCTATCCCTCCGTGGAAAGTAACATCATTCCCATAGCTATTCTTTATATGCTTAGGCTCTAGTCCATTTACCTTTTGAATAGGGTCTAGTATATCTACACCACATTCAATAAAGTAAGGAATAAGAGGTTCAATAGCCCCACAGGAGTGCTGCATAAGCATAGCGTCATACCTATGTGCTAAGTCCACAAATTTCTTTAGATTTTCCATAAAATAATCTTTCCACATATCAATACTAAATAGCATAGAAATTTGAGTACCATAATCATCATGTATTCTTAAAATATCAACTTTACCCTTGCCAGCTTCCAATGCCTTTTCATAATGGTCCAGAAGAAAATTATTCATATTATCGAATAATCTGTGGCAACCATCTGTATTTAGAGCCATATCCATAAAAAGTAATTCTGTATTTCTCAGATTTGTAGCACTCATCTGATATGCACCAGCATGGCCAAAGCAGATTGCTTTATCAGGATGCTCATCAGCAAATGTTAATACTTGTGAATAGTCAAAATCATCTGCACTTGGGAAAGTGTATTTATCCAATGCAATATTAATATCAACATCATCATCCAAAGCAAACTTTGTAGTTATCATATTATAATCAGTTCCAGTAAAATGATGTTTTCTTTCATATCCCCAAAATGTTGCTTCGTGTATTTCGCCATTTTTAGTATATGTTTTTAGAGGTTTTCCATTATATGCTTTTGTAATATCCAAAGAACGGACATCACAATCAAAGTATCTATATACTTCTTCGTCATTCTTTAGCTTTAGCTCTCTTTTTATTTTATCCATGGTAAAATTAGTTGCTAAAAAGTCCTTTGGAAGTTTATCAGTGGTTTTATGATTTACTGCATTCCTAATTCTTTCTTTAGATGTCATTTTACCTCTCCTTAATAAATGAAACGTTTCATTTGTTATTATCTTAACACCAGCCATTATGAATGTCAAGTACAAAATGAAACGTTTCATAAAATATGCAAAAATTATACTTCTTTAAATACACTAACTATTGTAATATTCCCAGAATTTCTTACCTAGTGGATGAGACTTATCTTTTGATATATCCCTTTGTAAATAAAGTTCACGCTTTAACTCAATAATCAGCTGATTGTATTCCTCTTTGTCATTTAAGTCATTAGTCTCATATGGGTCATTTATTAAATCAAATAATTGTGTTCTTCTAACTTTGTCATTTGCATATTCAACTAGTTTATAATTATCTTTTTTAATAGAGCGCATTAAATCAGTATAAGCAAAATACAAAGAACTACGCACTTGGCTCTCTCCGTCAAAACACTGCACTAAGCTTTTACCTTCAACAGTAGCAGGTATCTTTTCTCCAATCAGTTCCATTAATGTAGGATATACATCCATCAAATATACATAAGAATCACTTTCTATTCTTTTTGGTATGTCAGGTCCAGCAAGAATTAGTGGTACACGTACAGAATGTTCATAATTATTTTGTTTCCCCATTAAACCATGTTGACCTAGGGCAAGGCCATTATCACCAGCAAGAACTATTATTGTATTTTCATACATATCATTTTTCTTAAGGGTATCTATAATCCTACCAATTTGATAATCAAGGTGACTTATCATTGCATAATATTCTAGAATATGTTGTTTTATCTTTTCCTTTTCCCGTGGATAATTTTCTAAGTTTTCATCTCTTACATGTCTTATACCAAAATTAAACTCATGATTAGGCTTATAGTTGGCAGGCAATTCTATATCCTCTAGGGAATATATATCCATAAATTCTTTCGGCATACTTCTTGGATCGTGAGGTGCCATAAAAGCAGTGTACAAAAAAAATGGTTTATCATCTGTGTAATCATCTATAAATCTACATGCAGTATCACCAAACATGGTTGTAGAATGACTGCCAAGATTAATATGATCACAACGCATTTCTACAGTTTCTTTGCTATGAAAGAAATCAGAAGAAAATGGTACAATATCTGAATACTCACCAGTAATATCATATCTATTAGCAGGTACATTCCAGTGGTCCCACATGCCGCCAAAAAATATTTCATCTCCATCTGCAAAGCTTCTGTTAAACGATTCAGTACCATTATGCCATTTTCCAATCCCATAGGTCTTATAACCAGCATTAAGTAATGCTTCTCCTAATGTTACATGCTCTTTAGGTATATTCTGACCTTCTCCTTCTAGAGAAAACAAGAATCTTCCACTGTGTATCATTGCACGACTAGGCATACAAACTGCTCCACAAGTACCTCCCGGTATATGTGCTTGTGTAAATGTAAAGCCATTATTAACTAGTTTGTCAATGTTAGGTGTCTTAATCTGACTATTGCCTAATGCACCTATTGTGTCAAACCTTTGATCATCTGTTAACATAAATACGATATTTGGCTTTTTACTCATTCCATACCTCCATTATCTCCATTTTGATAAGATTCTTTATTGTTTTAACAGTGTATTATTAGCATGAAACGTTTCACTGTCAACTTTTTTAATTATCACACAGAATAAAAACAAGGTCAAGCTACTGAAAATTCAAACATATTAGATGTGTATAATTTAATATAAATAATGACTCGGTTAATTAAAAACCATTAATAATTAAGAAATAAAGTTTTAGTTATGATATAATATTATCAAAATTGGTAAAGGCTTATGTTTATGTTGAGAAGTGAAAATACTAATTATATAGAAGAAATGATGGATATTTTCCACAATTCCACAGGCATAGCATGTGTG
>Ga0070728_10006075_pt1 | contig 11572 bp, 8 predicted proteins | sample tdDd471_FD_66723 | JGI IMG/M metagenome (GOLD analysis project Ga0070728, IMG submission 66723) | Marine sediment microbial communities from the Atlantic coast under amendment with organic carbon and nitrate - tdDd47.1 | ecosystem: Environmental > Aquatic > Marine > Coastal > Sediment | place...
GACGGATTCGCGCTGCAGCATCTGGTTGACGGAGAAATTCTTGCCGACGTCGCGCAGGAAGTCGATGACGCTCATCTGGCGGTAGAAATCGGCATTGTTGAGGAACATCGGGGCGGGCCCGTCGGTGCGCTCGAAGAAGGCGCCGACCTGTTTTGCCAGCGCCTTGCCGCGCTCGATGATCGTCTCCTCGGATTCAAGCGTCCGCTCCTGATCCTTGCCGGAAGGGTCGCCGATCATGCCGGTGGCGCCGCCGATCAGGACGATGATCTGGCCGCCGCGGCGGCGGAACCGGTCCATCGCGGTGAGCGGCAGAAGGCTGCCCGCGTGCAGGCTCGCCGCCGACGGATCGTAGCCCACATAGAGGGTGGGCCTGGCCGAAAAGTCGGGTTCCCCGGTTTCGGCGGTCAGCTGCCTGAGCAGGTCGCGCGCCTTGAGATCGGCGAGAAAAGGGGTCATCGGAGAGGACATCGGATCGGCATTCGGTGAATTTGCGGAAACCGGTTGATAGGCCCTTTCGCGGGAAAAGAAAAGGCCGGGAAACGCTATCGCTGCGCCTCGCGCGCGACCTCGGCGAGAACCTCGCCGGTGCGGGCGATCTCGGCTTCGGTCAGGGTCGGATGGACGAGGAACATCAGGCTGGTCTCGCCGAGTTCCTTCGCCACCGGCAGCCGCTCGGGAGGCCGGAAGCCGGTGCCCTCGAAGGCCTTCTCCAGATAGACCTCCGAGCAGGAGCCCGAATAGCAGGGCACCCCGCGGGCGACGATCTCGGCCATCATCCGGTCGCGGCTCCAGCCGTCCTTCAGCGCTTCCGGGCGTACGAAGACGTAATACTTGTACCAGGCGTGCTCGACGGCGTCGGGCACTTCCGGCACCCGCAGGGTGGCGAGATTGCGGGCGGCGGCGGTCAGGCTTTCGGCATTGGCGCGGCGTTTGGCGTGCCAGTCGTCCATGCGGCCGAGCTGGATGCGGCCGATCGCGGCCTGCATCTCGGTCATCCGCCAGTTTGTGCCGAAGCTCTCGTGCAGCCAGCGATAGCCCGGCGGATGCTCTCGCTCGTAGACCGCCTCGTAGGACTTGCCGTGATCCTTGTAGGACCACATCCGCCGCCACAAGTCCTCGTCGGCGGTGGTGACCATGCCCCCTTCCCCGCCGGTGGTCATGATCTTGTCCTGGCAGAACGACCAGGCCGACGCCGCGCCGAAGCCGCCGACCGGCTTGCCGACGATCCGCGCGCCGTGGGCCTGGGCGCAATCCTCCACCAGATGCACGCCCCAACGGGCGGCGAGATCGGCGAAGCCGTCCATGTCGCAGGGCCAGCCGGCGAGATGCACGCAGAGGATCGCCCGTGTCGCCGAGGTCAGCACCGGCTCGACGGTTTCAGGGGTAATGTTCTGGCTGTCGGGATCGATATCGGCGAAGACCGGCCTGGCACCGGCATTGACGATCGAGGAGGCCGAGGCGAGGAAGGTGCGCGGCGTCACCACCACCTCGTCGCCGGGCCCGATCCCCAGCGCCTCGAAGCAGAGGTCGAGGGCGACGGTGCCGTTCATCAGCGCGATGGCGTAGCCGGTTCCGGCGAAGGCGGCGAATTCGCGCTCGAAGTCGCGCGCCTCGGTGCCGGTCCAGTAATTGACCTTGTTGGAGCGCAGCACGTTCGAGACGGCGGCGCTTTCCTCCTCGGAAAAGGCCGGCCAGGGCGAGAAGGGGGTGTTCAACATCTAGATTTGCCCCACTTGCGAGGTCAGGACTTGTGAAGCCGGTCATAGCGGCTCATCCGGTCGTTTGCCAAAGCAAAAAGGCGGACCACGTCATCGGACGAGGATTAACCGTTAACACGGTTTCCTTTCCAGGGCCGATTGCGCCATATTGCATCGCCATTCGGAATCGCTATTTTTTTCAAGGGCTCGTCGCCTACACCTCATAGCGGGCAAGGATCACGTGGATTTCGGCGGATTCTCCATGAACTCGCCTTTGCCTCCACTTGAAATCCAGACAAATACTCGCACTGTTGGACGTAAAACGCATTCAAGAAGCCGTACTGATAGAGCGATGTTTCCGAACAGGGCAAACAGTGTCACAGAATACCGTGCCTTGAGCGCCACGGTTTCCGCGGTTGGATAAGAACATGCCAAATCAAGAACCAGACACTCGCGGCGACGAAACCGTTTGCGTCTTCGGGCTGGGATATGTCGGCCTGCCGCTGGCAATCGCATTCGCCGAAGCGGGCTACAGGACGATCGGCTACGACCTGAGCAAAGCCCGCGTGGACGAACTCAATCGCGGCAAAGACCGCACCGCCGAAGTCGACGATGACGTGCTGGCGCGCTCCCCGGCGACCTTTACCGACGATCTCGAGCGGATTTCGGAAGCAACCGTCTATATCAACGCCGTGCCCACTCCGGTCGACCGCGCCAACGTCCCGGATCTGTCCCATGTCCTCGGCTCCTGCCGGGCGATAGGTCCGCATCTGAAAAACGGCGATGTCTTCATTCTGGAGTCGACCGTTTTTCCCGGCGTTACCGAGGATTATTGCGGTCCCGAGCTGGAGCGGCATTCCGGATTGAAAGCCGGCATCGACTTCACGCTGGGCTATTCGCCCGAGCGGATAAATCCCGGCGACAAAAAGCACAATCTGCGCAGCATCGTAAAAGTGGTTTCCGGCCAGGACGAAGCGACGGCCGACCGGGTCCAGAGGCTGTACGATTCCGTCGTCGATGCCGGCACCTATCGAGCGCCGTCGATACGCGTGGCCGAGGCTTCGAAGGTCATCGAGAATATCCAGCGCGACATCAATATCGCGCTCATGAACGATCTGGCGATGCTGTTCGATCGCCTGGACATCGACACCGAAGAGGTGCTGCGGGCATCCGGCTCGAAATGGAACTTTCTGCCCTTCCGCCCCGGCATGGTCGGCGGTCATTGCATAGGGGTGGATCCCTATTACCTGATCTACGGCGCCGCGATGATCGGGTATCACGAGCAGATGATCGGTGCCGGGCGCCGGGTGAACGACAGCGTACCGAAGTTCATAGGCCAGCGGGTGTTGTCGCTGTTGTCCCGACGCGGCAACAACAAGGCTTCGAAGCAGCACGTCGCGGTGATCGGCGTGACCTTCAAGGAAAACGTTCCCGACATCCGCAACAGCAAGGTCTCCGAACTCGTCGGCGAATTGACGAATTTCGGATTGGACGTCACCGTTCACGACTGCCGCGCCGACCCGGCCGATGTCCGGCGTCAATTGGGACTGGACCTTGCGCCGCTGTCGCGGGCCAAGGGAGCCGATTGCCTGATCCTCGCGGTGCCGCACGCCGAATACATGGCCGATGACGCATCCGCGGTGCGCGAGCTGATCGGTCCCGACACGCTGGTGATCGATATCAAATCGGGCCTTTGGGACATTCGTCACAAGTTGCCGTCCGGCGATGGTAACCAATACTGGGCATTTTGAAGGTGCAGAGAGACGTGCTTGGCGCAACCGAAAACCAGACGATCCTCGTCACCGGCACCGCCGGTTTCATCGGCTTTCATCTCGCCCGGCGTCTGCTCGACGACGGCCATCGGGTGATCGGCTACGACAACGTCAACGACTATTACGATCAAACGCTGAAGGAAGACCGGCTCAAGATACTCGAGCGCTTTCCCGCGTACAGCATGATACGGGCGGACCTTGCCGATCGGAGCACCGTCGAGGACGCATTCTCGCGGTTCAAGCCGAATATCGTCGTCAACCTGGCCGCCCAGGCCGGCGTACGCCATTCGCTCAAGGCTCCGCACGACTACATCGATGCCAATATCGTGGGCTTTCTGAACATCCTGGAATGTTGCCGCCATCAGGGCGTGGAACACCTTCTCTACGCCTCGTCGAGCTCGGTCTATGGCGGCAACGAAAGCACGCCGTTCAGGGTTTCCGACAATGTCGATCACCCCAAGAGCCTGTATGCCGCCTCGAAGAAGGCAAATGAACTGATGGCCCATTCCTACAGTTCGCTCTACGGCATCCCGTCGAGCGGGCTGCGTTTCTTCACGGTTTACGGGCCGTGGGGGCGACCGGACATGGCGATGTTCCTTTTCCTGAAGGCAATGAAGGAAGGCCGGCCGATCGACGTCTTCAACTACGGCAACATGAAGCGCGACTTCACCTTCGTCGACGACATCGTCGAGAGCATCGTTCGGCTCATTCCGCAACCGCCGGTGCCTGACGGCGATTTCGACGCGAAGAACCCGGATCCGGCCACCAGTTGGGCGCCCTACCGCGTCTACAATATCGGAAATTCGCGGCAGGAAGACCTGATGCGCGTGATCGAGCTGCTGGAAAAGCATGCTTCGGTCGTCGCCGAAAAGAACATGCTGCCGATGCAGCCCGGCGACGTCGCCGCCACCTGGGCCGACACCTCGGCGCTCGAGAAGGTGACGGGATTCACGCCGAACACCTCGATAGAAGACGGAATCGAGGCGTTCGTCCGCTGGTACGAGGATTACTATTCCGAGGCTTAAAGCGCGTCGCGCTTTAGGCATGCCGTCGGCTTGAGCGCCTGAGCGCCTGGGCTTCCCTATCCGTTCTGCCGATAAAGCGGGAAGAACCCCTCCGTCGCCTCTCCCTCCGACACGGCGTGTCCGGCGGCGCGACAGGCTCCGGCATAGGCCTCTGTGTCTATGACGATGCGGGACACGCTGTAGGGGAATTCCGTCTTGGAAAAATCGCGTTTGAATTCCATCACCGAATCCGACTGGGCGCCCACGCCACCGCCAAGATGCGCCCAGCGGAACCCATGCTCCTTTCCCCAATAGCGAAAATGGTCGTAGAGGATCCTGAGCGGAGACAGCTTGAGAAAATCCCGGTCCCATCCGGCCAGGTGATACTGGATGATGCCATTGGTCAGGAAAACGATCATCGAGCCGATGATCCGCCCCTCATAGCGCGTATGGAACAGGCTGACGCGGTCTCCCAGGCATTCCTTCAGATCACGGTAGTAGGCGGTATCGAAGAAATAGAAATCCTTCGCCTCCAGCGTTTTCATGGTCTGGGAATAAAGACGTACGAAGCTGTCCAGATCGCGGAATTCGCGATCCTCGACCACACTCACGCCTTTCTCCAGCGCTTTCCGGTAATGATTGCGAATGCGCTTCCGGGCTTCCAGCCGCTGTTCCTCCAGCGATTTCGACAGGTCGAGTGCCACGGTGGAACCAAGGACGGTCTGACCGCCCAATTCCTCCGTCAGCCACGCTGTGTCGATCAGCGGATTGTGCCGCAAGAAGAATGAAATAACGCCGCGTTCCTGCAAGGCCTGCAAGAATGCCTTGCAAAAACCATCCGCGAAGCCGGCCGGTGCGTCGGCTTCCGAAGTCGCCGAGCAGATCGGTCCGGGATAGCCATAGGCGGAAACCGCGTCGGAAAGGGTTGCGAAGGCGGCGCCCAGGGAATCCGGCAGCGATCGGATCATCAGCGGTATCGCCGCCGAACAGCCTCCGTCGCGATAGTGAAACAGCAAGCCATGCGCGCCTTGCTCGATATGCTCGGAGGCGCGGTGATAGCCGGCCAGGTGATAGGTGTCGAAACGCCCGCAATCGGCAATCGCCGCATCCCAGCGCTCCGGCTCGCTCGTATCCAGCAATCGCCAGACGGCGGCGCTGTCGTGTTCGGGCTGAAATGCCGTTTCCGTCCCGGATTCCACGATCGGTTGAGCATGTACTTTCATGTCAGTGCTTCCTTGATTGCGCCGATACGTTCTTGCTGCCCTCGAAATAGGTCATGGTGGTGTAGTTGTCGGCCGAGATTCCTCGCGGACGGAGCACGGCCCCGACGGTCAGCACCAGGATCTTCAGGTCGAGCCAGAGCGATTGATGGTCCACGTACCAGACGTCATGTGCGAATTTCTCTTCCCAGGTAATGGCGTTGCGGCCGTTGATTTGCGCCAGTCCCGTGATGCCCGGCCGGACATCGTGGCGGCGGGCCTGTTCCTCGTCGTAGAGCGGCAGGTATTCCATCAACAGAGGACGCGGGCCGACAAGGCTCATGTCGCCACGGACCACGTTCCACAATTCGGGCAATTCATCGAGACTGGACGCCCTGAGAAACCGGCCGAACCGGGTCAAGCGCTCGGCGTCCGGCAACAGGTTGCCGTCGCCATCACGGTCATCGGTCATGGTGCGGAACTTGAGGATCTCGAACGGCGCGCCCTTCAAGCCCGGCCGGGTCTGGCGGAACAGTACCGGGCTGCCAAGCCGAAGCCGAACCACGAGCGCGATGGCAATCAGGACCGGCGACAGGAGCGCCAGAAAGACGACGCCGACCAGGATGTCGAAAGCACGCTTCACCAGAGAATCTCCAGATGGGCCATCAGCGTTCCGTTGACCTTTCTCACGTCGTATTTTTCCTCGGCGATCAGCCTGCTCTGCCGGCCCATGGTCCGGCGCAGATCCGCGTCGCGCGCCAGCTTCAGCATGGCATCGGCCAACGTAGCGGGATCACGCGCCGGCACGAGAAAACCGTTCCGGCCGTCGACCGTGGTCTCCCTGCAGCCGGGTACGTCGGTGGTCACCACCGCCCGTCCCATGGCCATCGCCTCGAGCACCGACCGCGGGGTGCCTTCCCGATAGGAGGGTAGGACGTAGACGCTGGCCTGTTCGATCACCGGGCGAACGTCGGCATGCCTGCCGAGAAATTCAACCCCGTCGGCGACGCAGGCGTCGAGGTCGGCACGGCTTATCCCGTCGAGAACGTCGTCCAGGAATCCGACCAGCAAACACCGGGCTTCGGGAACCTGCCGTTTGACGATCTTCGCCGCGGCCGCGTAGTCCATCACGCCCTTGCTCACCAGAAGCCGGGCAATCATCAGGAAAACCGGCGCATCCGGCAAGTCTTTGACGGAAAAATGGTTTATGTCGAGCCCGGAGCCGTTGACGAGAGCGGCCTTGGAACGGACCTCCAGGCAACCGCTGCGGATGAAGGTTTCGCAATCGTCGGGGTTCTGGAAAATCACCTTGAAATTGCGCCTCGTGGCGAACCGGTAGAGGAAGCGAACCGCGATTCCGGCCAGCCTGGCACGCCAGTTGCGGCCCGGGTAGAAGGCGTGGCCGAGGCCGGTGACCATCGCGACCGAACGGATGCCGAGACTGCCGGCGGCGAAAGATCCCCAGATGTTCGGCTTGACGGTGTAATTTATCACCAGGTCCGGCTTCACGCGTTTCATCAGATCGCGCAGCGCCCGCATATAGCCGAGATTGGAGCCCAGCCCCATACCCTTGCGGGACAAGTCGACATCATGGATCTCCGCACCGAGCGCGCCGAGCGCGGCGCGGGTCTCTTCATCGATATCGGGTGCGGTGACCGAAACGCGGAGCCCCGCTCCAATCATGTCGGCGATCAGCGGCCCGCGGAAACCGATCAGCGAGTCCGGATGCGATGCAACCAGGAGCACCCGCCGGGTCTGGACGACGCCGGACGACGAGGAGGATCGATGCAGACTGAGGTCGAATTCGTTCATGCCCGTCCCTGCCCTTCCAGCCACGACTGGAACATCAGCACGTCCCAGAGATCGTATTGCCAGCTTCGCTTGCCGGCCAGGTGATCGCGCCATTTCGCCCGGATCGGCGCCGGATCGAAATAGCCCTCATCGCGCAGCCGCGTTTCGCCCAGGAGATCTTCCGCCCAGTCCCGGAGCGGCCCGCGCAACCAGTCGCCCAGCGGGATTCCGAAGCCCATCTTCGGCCGTTCGATCAGGCTCTTCGGCACGTGCCGATAGAGCACTTGGCGCATCAGCCACTTGCCGGTGCCGTTGCGGATCTTCATCGACAATGGCAGCGACCAGGCGAAATTCACCACCTCGGGCGAGACCAGCGGAACCCGGACCTCGAGCGAATTGCCCATCGAGGCGCGGTCGACCTTGGCGAAGATGTCGTCGGGCATGTAGGTCACGGCATCCATCGCCATCATCCACTGCTCGAAGCCTTGCGGGCCGGACCCGTTCGCCGGATCGGCTGAAACCGTTGCCGGTTCGGAACCACCGACGACGATGCCGGAGGGATCTTTCCAGTGGCTGACGAGGTCGCGATAGAAATCCTGCTCGGTATCGAATTGCAGCACCTGGGCGAGTTTCGCCGTCTTGTCGCCGAATCCCGCTACCCTGAACGAACGCGGCAGCATCGGCTTGACGAGGCCGAACACCCTGTCCCATGCGCGCGGCGACAGCGAAGTGAGCAGCCGGCGGATCGCGCCACGGGAGAACCCGGGCATGGTCCGGACGCCGGACCAGATCGAACGGGCGGCGAGGTAGCGGTTGTAGCCGCCGAAGAGTTCGTCTCCGCCGTCGCCGGAGAGCGCGACCGTGACGTCGCGGCGGGCCAGTTCGGAAACCAGGAAGGTGGGGATCTGCGAGCTGTCGGCGAAAGGCTCGCAATAGAGCCGCGACAGTTTCGGGACCACGTCGCGGCCCATCCGGTCGGTGACCATGAGCTCGGTGTGATCGGTGCCCAGATGATCGGCGATCTTGCGGGCATAGCGGGCCTCGTCGAGATCGCCGACCTGGTTACCGATGGTGAAGGTCTTTACCGGCCTGTCGCTGATCTGTTGCATCAGGCTGACCACCAGCGAACTGTCGATGCCACCGCTCAGGAACGCGCCCAACGGAACGTCGGAGATCATTTGCTTCGCGACGGCTCCACGCACTATCTGTTCGAGCGCGTCGGCCGCTTCCTCGTCGCTGCCCTCGAAGGCGTGCGCCCTACCCGCCCAGACCGCCTCGCTCAATTGCCAGTAGGCGTGCGGCGTGGCGCCGGGGTCGGGCTCGCCGGCGGCAAGGTCGAAGCGGACGAAATGGCCCGGCATCAGCTTGTGGATGCCGCTATAGATGGAATGCGGCGCGGGCACATAGGCATAGCGCAGATAGGCCGACAGCGCCCGCCGGTCGACATAGGCGCTGAAATCGGGGTGGGCGCGGATCGCCTTGAGTTCGGAGGCGAACAGGAAGGTGTTTCCCTGCCAGCCGTAATAGAGCGGCTTTTCGCCCATGCGGTCGCGGGCGATCGTCAGGGTCCGCTCCCTGCGATCCCAGCAGGCGAAGGCGAACATGCCCTCGAAGGCGCGCAGGGCCTTTTCCGGACCCCAGGCGGCGAGGCAGGCGAGCATGGTCTCGGTGTCGGAATGGCCGTTCCAGTTGGGCGCCCGGCCTTCCGCCGCAAGCCGGTCGCGCAGCTCCATGTGATTGTAGATCTCGCCGTTGGTTACCAGCACGTAGCGGCCGCAGCGGGAGATCATCGGCTGGGCGCCGCTGGGCGTGGGATCGATGACGGCGAGCCGGCGATGGCCGAAGCCGAGGGGGAATTCCGCATCGAGCCAGGTCCGGCCCTCGTCCGGGCCGCGATGAACCAGGGTCGCGGTCATCGCCTCGACCGCGTCGCGCAGATGGCGCGCCCGGCCCTGGTTCAACGCAACCGTTCCGCAGATTCCGCACATGGTCAGGCCCTCGCCTTGGGCGTCGGGCCGGCGATCGGCCCCGGCGTCTGGATGAAAATGTTCATGTCCGCCATCCTCTCACTCCGCTCTGGAGCGTGTCAGGACCACCCAGATCGCCGACAGCGCGAAGGCGCCGAAGGCGGCGATCTCGGAATAGACCGCCCCGGGAACGCCGAAGCGCGGCGTCAGGAAAAGCGCGAAGGCCAGCATGAGCACGATGGTCATCGCCGACAGCAGAAGCTGGACGTTGAGGTGGCGCATCGCGGTGAAGATGATCCAGTGGAACTGGACGAAATGGAACGCGGCCACCGAGACCATGGTCAGGATGAACAGCGAGTTCTTGTCGGCGAACGACGGACCGTAGACCAGCACCAGGAAGGGCTGACCAACGGCGACCGCGAACAGGATGCCGAGCAAGCCAAGCGTCAGGGCCAGCGTCAGCATCGACTTGTAGCTCTTGCGGAAGCCGGCCCGGTCGCCACCGCGATAGGCGGCGGCGAGACGCGGGATCGCCGGCTGGATCATCGAGGTCGCGACCAGCCGCGCACCGACGCCGAAATAGGCGATGGCCGCGTAGATTCCCAGTTGCGCGTCGCCGAGATGCGAGCCGATCACGTAGTTGGCGACGTTGGAGAACAGCGAACCGAGCAGCGCCACCAGTCCGAGCACCGCGGAAGAGCGGATCAGCCTCAGCATCGCCGGCCGGCCGACCTGGGACGGCGCATCGCGCCCGAGGCCGAACAGCGCCCTCGCCCCGCCCAACAGGCGTGCGGCGACGGGTACGTCGTAGAAGGCCAACGGCAGCAAATAGGCGATCGACATGGACAGGCAGGCGACGACCACATCGCCGGTCCACAGGATTGCGCCGAGGAACAGCGCCAGCGACAGCGCCGCCTTGAGCCCCAGGGAAATCGCCATCCTGCGCACCGAGCGGTGCTTGAGATAGAGGCCATTGACGATGTCGCCGAAGGATTCGACCCACTTGGCAAAGGTAACGAGCGCGACGATCAGGAAGAAACGGCCGGGACCGAAGGCGAAAAACGCGAATCCGACGATAGCAAGGAACGCCAGCGTGGACAGGCTGGCGCGGGCACGCAGGTAGTCCGAAAATCGGTGGTCGTCATGAGCATCGGCGGCGAGCAGAAACTGTAGCCGCATGTCGGTGAGCATCATCACCGGAGCGGAAATGGCGAAAGCGAGCGCGAACTGGCCGACGGTCGCCGGATCGGTGAGCCGGGTCAGGATCAGCAGCATGCCCCATTTGGCGGCCGCGTAGCTTCCGTTGCCCAGCAGCGCCCAGAACGCCTGCAACGGAGCGCCACCGCGGCTCTTCATGGTGAGGCTCATCTGTCCCATCTGTTCCGGTTCATTGCCTTTCCAGCCCACGAAGGGGCTATTTCGCCGCGACGCCGGCTTCGCTGCTCTCCACCGCCTCGACCAGCGACATCAGAAGCGCGCGGATACCGACGGCGTCGTTGTTGCCGATCGCCCGTTCGGCGGCGGCCAGCGAGGCGTGCATCATCGCCGCCGAGCGGCGGCTCTCGCGGGCGCGCATGATCCGGGGATGATCGGTCTCGGCCAGGTCCTGGCCGACGAACAGCTCCTCGTAGAGCTTCTCGCCGGGCCTCAATCCCGTGTAGCGGACCTCGATATCGCCGTCGGGATGTTCGTCATCGCGCACGCTCAGCCCGGACAGGGTGATCATCATCCGGGCGAGATCGTCGATGCGGATCGGCTCGCCCATGTCGAGAACGAAGACCTCGCCGCCCGAAGCCATGGCCGCCGCCTGGAGCACGAGCTGGGAAGCTTCCGGGATCGACATGAAATAGCGCACCACGTCGACATGGGTGACGGTGACCGGGCCGCCGTTCTCGATTTGCTGACGGAACACCGGCACCACCGAACCCGAGGAGGCGAGCACGTTGCCGAAGCGGACGATGGAGAAAACGGTGTCGATGTCGGGATTGTCGGCGAGGCTCTGCAGATAGAGCTCGGCCATGCGCTTGCTGGCGCCCATGATGGAGGTCGGACGCACCGCCTTGTCGGTGGAGATCATGATGAAGCGGTCGATGCCGATCGCGGCGGCGACGTCGGCGATGGTGCGGGTGCCCACCACGTTGT
>Ga0070728_10006081_pt1 | contig 11565 bp, 7 predicted proteins | sample tdDd471_FD_66723 | JGI IMG/M metagenome (GOLD analysis project Ga0070728, IMG submission 66723) | Marine sediment microbial communities from the Atlantic coast under amendment with organic carbon and nitrate - tdDd47.1 | ecosystem: Environmental > Aquatic > Marine > Coastal > Sediment | place...
AGGACGAGATCACCGCGATCGGCCTGACGCTCGACCGCGTCGACACGACCCTGCGTCGCGTGCAGTCGGCATGGGTCCCGCTGCCGGATGATCCGACGGCCCGCGGTCGTGTCGTCGTCGAGGTGTTCGCGGACCGCTATCACGGCCCCGGGCTCACGGCGCGCAGCCAGCGCCAGCGGTGGCAGGGCCCGGTCGACGCGATGCAGGACGACGCGCGGATCCTCGTGGGCCGGCACGACGACGACACCCCCGGCTGGCGGTCGCAGCCGCGGTCGGACGACGACACCCAGCGCGAGCGCGAGCTGGTGTCCGCCGTCCGCGATTGCTGGGCGGATTCACGCGACTGACGCTTCGCGCTTCGCGATTCGTCACCGATGTGGCACGGTGTAGGACGCATGACTTGCACAGGTCGGGGGCGCGGGTGCGCCTGAATCTTGCGTCTCACCGCCGGCGGCGGGATGGTGGATGGCCAGTGCACATGCGACGTGGCCTCACGTCGAAACGGTCCCCCCTCGAACAGCCCACCACGCTGGCCGAATGAGCGCGCACGCCGACATGTTCCCCGGCTCGGTGCCGTCCCGCGGCGTCCTGACATCCGGGCGCACGATCGCGAAGGACCGTGGCGCGAACGCGGGGCTCGCGTTCCATCCCGGTGGCATTCGGCTCGTCAGCGGCTGGTGTGGTTCGGACAGCGCGATCGACGTGTGGCTCGCCGACCCGGTGCGACACATCGAGCAGAAGGCGCTCGAGGTCGAGCTGAGCGACGTCGGTAGCCAGCCCGAGCAGCTGCTCTTGCCCCCTGGCGGGGAGCCGCGGACGGCATGGCCCGCGCACCTGTTGCCGGTCGTCGATCTCGCGGTCAGCGGCAACGGCGAACGGGCGATCGTGACCGCCGGCCGCGCCGCCCGGGTGTTCCGGTTCGGCGAAGGGCACGTGACCGAGCGTGCCGGCGCACTGCGCGCCCATGAGGCGCCGGTGGTCCGTGTCGCGCTGAACGCCGTCGGCGATCGTGCGATCACCGTCGACCCGACCGGGCGCAACCTGCTCTGGGGGACGGACGGCGAGAACGTCCTGCACGAGCTCAAGATCAGCCGGTCGGCGCACTCGGCGGCGTTCCTGTGGAACGACATGCTCGCCGCGGTCGGCGACGACGTCGGCCGCGTGGTGTGCTGGGACGTCCGGTCCGGGCGTCGCCACCTGCAGTTCCAGGCGCACCGCGCCGCGACGACCCGCATGTCGTTCAACCGCGACTCTGCGCTGCTGCTGACGGTCGGCAACGACCACACGGCGCGGATGTGGAACCTCGAGAAGGGCAGCCAGGTCGGCACGGACCTCGTGCACCGCGCGCCGCTGCACGACGCGACGTTCATCCGCAGCGGCCAGTACGCCGTGACCGCCGGCGCCGACGGGCACGTGGGTGTGTGGAGCGCGCGCGACGGTCGCCTGCTCGACTGGTACTTCGCCGCCGGCCCGGTCTACCGGCTCGCGTGGGCCGAGACCACCGGGATGCTCGCGCTCTCGGGCCCCCGCGGCATCGAGATCGTCGACATCGATTTCGATCGCCTGCGCGACCTCGAGACGTCGATGTCTCGCATGGACATCCCCACGGCGACCTCGTACGCGGGCGGCTTCAAGAACGTCCCGTCGCGCCCCCCGGTGAACTACTCCGGTGGTGCACAGGAGGCGCCGGTCGGCTCGATCATGGCCGCGCGACAGACCACCGACCTGCCGTACGCCGACCGGTCCGGCGACTCGATCCGCCGCGGCCCCGCGCCGGCTCCCCCGTCGCGCGGCGGCAACACGACCCGCATCCCTGCGGGCAGCGTGCGGGCCGCGCACAATACGGCGGCGCCTCAGGCGGTCGACGGTCGCGCGCAGGCGTGGAACCCGTACCGTGCTGCGGCCGCGAAGAAGTCCGCGCCGCCGCCGCCGACGCCGGAGCCGCCGGTCTCGCCGCGGCAGCCGACCCCGTCGGCCTCGCCGGCCGCAGACTTCTTCTCGAGCGCGTCCAGCGATTCGAAGGACTACCGCGCCACGGGCTCGTACTCCCTCGTCAGCCCCCGCGTGGAGCAGTCGGAGACGTCCACTGGTGACCAGAAGGCGCTGGAGGACATCCTCGAAGAGGACGCCCCGGATGATTCGATGCTCATGGCGGCGCGGGTGACCGCGCGCCGGGAGCAGAAGAAGCGCGAGCGCAAGGCGGCGGCCCGTGTGCCGCTGCTCGTCGCCGTGCTCGGTGGTCTCGTCGTCGCGCTCGCCGGATGGCAGGGCGTCGCGTGGTACTACACCTCGCAGGCGTGGCCTTCGGCCGTCGCCGCCGAGGCGCAGACCCTCGAGACGGCGTACGAGACCGAAGTGTCGGCAGCCCAGGCCGAGTTCGACGCCTTCGTCGAGTCGAGCGAGCGCCGGGTGGCCGAGTTCGAGCGCAGCACGACGATGACCCGGTCCGAGATGGACCGCCTCCGCGCAAACATCGACCGGCAGATCGAGGTCGAGCGGGAGCGATTCGAGGCCGTCGAGGACACCGCCCGCGAGATCCGCGAGGCTGGATTCGACACGCTGTCCGAGCGCCGAAAGGTCGCCGCAGACCGCCTCGGCATGATGGCTGGCGGTGGTGCCGGTGGCCTGCTCATCATGATCGGATTCGTGATGTACGGGCTGCGCACGCGGCCCTGACCCCGCGCGCCGCAGCCTTCGACGACGCCTCCCGACGTGTGTTGTACGCGTCGCAGTCCGCGTACGAATTCGCACGCGGTGGGCGGCCTTCGGGGCAGGGCGGCGAGGCCGTGTTCAGCAGGTCGGATTGACGGTTCGGATCCCGCTCGGGTAGCATCGCGGCCACCGCCATCCGGCAGCGCACTCCCCACCCGGCCCCCGAGATCGCCTCATGCGACGTCGCACCCGCTTGAAGCTCGCGCTCGCGGGCCTCGCCGTCGGGATCATCGGCCTCGTCGTGCTCATCGTCGTGCTGGTGCTCGGTCGACAGGCGCGTCAGAACGAGCTGGCCGCGCTCCTTGCCGCAGAGGCCGGGGACGGAGCGCCCACCGAGGCGGCTCCCGAGGATCCGTACGATGGCCTCGAGCTCGAGGCGATTCGTCGGGTGCAGGACCGCCGCGGGGCGTCCGGGACGATCGGGGATGCCATCCGCAACGGTGCCCTGGCCGACGCCATCGAGGTGTACGGCGAGAACGTCCCCGCCGAATCCGAGTGGGTCGCACGCCGGGTTGAGGAGTCGGTGTACGAGGTCGTGCACGAGACGCGGTTTCACGGAGTCGCGTTCGGTCCCCGCTGGTTCGTCCAGATGGACGCGGACGGTCCGGCGCCAGAGGGCTCCGGCGGCGTCGTACCGACGAACGCGCTCGCCGACTGGCTGCACGACGGTGGCGACGATACGCACCTGCGCCAGATGAACCGGTCCGACGAGGTCGTCGAAGCGCTGACGCGGCACCGGTTCGACTCCGGCGTGCGATTGGCAAGCGCGATGCTGGTCTTCTTCCTCGGTCGCGCCGACGGCGCCGTCGAGCCCGAGGTCATCGGGTGGACGGTGATCCCGCACCAGCTGTCCGCCGACGAGGCGGTCTATCAGGCGTGGTTCCAGTGGTACGAGGGCGAGGACGTCCAGGACGCCCTGTGGGAGGTCAGCTACCGCGGCGCGGCGCCGACCTTCCGCGCACGGGACCAGCGCGCGGACCAGATCATGCGCGCCGGCGCCGAGGTGTCGTCGGACGAGCTGATCGACATCCGCCCCGAGAGCCTGCGCGACGTCGACACGCCGCCGGAGTCGGAGCGTGACGCCCGGGTCCGCGCCCTTCGGCTTCTGCTCGCCGACACGCGGGTGGTCGAGGCGGTCGGCGCGCTGCTGGCGGCGCGTGGGCGCAACGGCGAGCTCGAGTACGTGCAGTGGCACTCGACCTTCGTCGACGACGACCGGGACACCTGCGCGGTCGAGTACCGCTATCGCGAACGTGGTGACGATCGGGCGGTGTCCTGGGAGATCGACAGCCGTACGGGCGAGCGGACCCCGACGAGCGAGATCGCCGCGCTCGCCGAGGTCACCCTGTCCGTCTATCGCGCGCCTGACGGCGACGGCGCCGCCGCACCGTGACGGACGCCGAACGGGAGTCGCGCGCGCCGGTCTTGCCGTCTCAGCGGTTCGCGCTGCAACGGCTGGGCGCGCCGCGGCTCGATGGCGCCGCGGTCTATCTGCGCCGGGCGCCCCTCGACGAGTTGATCTTCGCCGCGGGCTACGCACCCGACCGGCTGCAGGCGGCCGTGCTCGTCGGCACCGTGGGCCCCGGCGACCCGGCCTCGTTCGTCGAGATTGCCGGGTACGCCGACCTCGATGCGTGGCCGAACGACACCGCGCTGGTGCGCGCGTGGCTCGACGATCAGATCCCGATGCGGCGCCGGGTCGAGCGCATGGGCGCCGGGATGACGCTCGTCGGGCACGCCATCGTGCGCCCAGGGGCCGGGTCGCGTCCGACCGCTGCGGATGAGCGGCTGCACCGCACGTTCTTGAACCTGCCGTGGCAGGTGACGGTGCTGATCGACCCGAAGGACCGCACGGTCGGCGTCTGGGGAGTTGACCCGGACGGTGCGCTGATCAACGTCGGATTCAATCTGGTGACCCCGCGCCGCGACGGCGCACCCGACGCGGACGCGTCGGACGAGACCCCCGGCGCCCCCGCGCCAGCCACGGATACGGAGCCCGCATGAACATCATCGACGTCATGGCGCGTGAGATTCTCGATTCTCGAGGCAACCCCACCATCGAGGTGGACGTGGTGCTCGAGAGCGGTGACATCGGCCGCGCGGCAGTCCCGTCCGGCGCGTCGACGGGCGAGCGCGAGGCCCTCGAGCTGCGTGATGGCGACGCCGGCCGCTTCGGCGGCAAGGGCGTCCTGAAGGCGGTCGAGCACGTCAACGAGGTCATTGGGCCCGAGCTGATCGACCTGCCCGCCGACGAGCAGCTGCTCATCGACCAGCGGATGCTCGACCTCGACGGCACCGAGAACAAGGGCAAGCTCGGCGCGAACGCCATCCTCGGCGTGTCGCTGGCGGTCGCGAAGGCGGCGGCGGCGTTCTACGAGCAGCCGCTCTGGCGCTACCTCGGTGGGCCGAACGCCCGCGTCCTGCCCGTGCCGATGATGAACATCATCAACGGCGGCGAGCACGCCGACAACTCGGTCGACATCCAGGAGTTCATGGTGATGCCCGTGGGCTTCGCGAGCTTCCGGGATGGGCTGCGTGCGGGCGCCGAGATCTTCCAGACGCTGAAGAAGGTGTTGAGCGCCCGCGGGCTGTCGACGTCGGTCGGTGACGAGGGCGGCTTCGCGCCGAACCTCGGGTCGAACGAAGAGGCGCTGCAGGTCATCAGCGAGGCGATCGAGAAGGCGGGCTACCAGCTCGGCGACGAGATCGTGCTCGCGCTCGATTGCGCCGCGTCGGAGTACTACGACCGCGCGTCCGGCAACTACGTGCTTTCGGGCGAGGGCCGCACGTTCACGCCGAGCGAGATGGTCGGCTGGCTGTCCGAGCTCACCGAGAAGTACCCGATCGTCAGCATCGAGGACGGACTCGACCAGAACGACTGGGACACCTGGCGCGCCTTGACCGACGCGATCGGCGACCGCGTGCAGCTCGTTGGCGACGACCTCTTCGTCACGAACGCCGTCGAACTGCAGCGCGGCATCGACCAGGGCATCGGCAACAGCATCCTCGTGAAGGTGAACCAGATCGGCAGCCTCACGGAGACGATGCGGACGGTCGAACTCGCCCACCGCAACAAGTACACGTCGGTCATCTCGCACCGCTCGGGCGAGACCGAGGACACGACGATCGCCGACCTCGCGGTGGCCCTGAACGCCGGCCAGATCAAGACCGGCAGCCTCTGCCGCAGCGACCGCGTCGCGAAGTACAACCAGCTGCTGCGCATCGAAGAAGAGCTCGGCTTCACCGCCGAATACCGCGGACGCGCCGCCCTCGCGCGCTGACGGTGCGCGGACGGCGCCCGATCGACGCGGGCGGCGCGGGGCGCCGCCCCTGAGGGCGGAGATGTACGGATTGGCCGTGTGCGGCGTACGAACGGCGCGCGGCGCCGCCCCGAACGTCGTATCTACGCGGGCGGCGTGGGGCGCCGCCCCTGAGGGCGGAGATGCACGGATTGGCGGTGTGCGACGTACGAACGACGACGTGACGCCCATACGACGCACGGCGCCCGATCTACGCGGGCGGCGCGGGGCGCCGCCCCTGAGGGCGGAGATGCACGGATTGGCGGTGTGCGACGTACGAACGACGACGTGACGCCGCGCGCCACCCCGAACGTCGACGTCTCCCTCAGGGGCGGCGCCCCGCGCCGCCCATACGCCCCGCGCCGCCCATACGCCCCGCGCCGCCCATTCGCCCCGCGCCGCCCATACGCCCCGCGCCGCCCCGCGCTGCGCGCCGACGCCACAGGCGTCGTGCTGCGCAGCGCTTAATAGTAGATGTTCTCTTCGAACGTCGGGTCCAACGCGTTGCCCAGGTACAGCGTCGCGCCGTCGCCGTACAACGCGCGGTAGTTCGCCAGATACCCGAGGATCGTCTGCGGGTACCGGCGCGCGCCGTCGTAGGGCACCGTCTCGATGAACTCGTCCATGTCGAGCACGTCGCCGCGCCACTCGAGCCACCGCTGCACCTGGTGCGGACCGGCGTTGTACGCGATCAGCGCCAGCGGCTCCTGGCCGTGGAACTTCGTCAGCAGCTGGTCGAGGTACCACATCCCGTAGTGGATGCTCTCGCTCGGCGTCAGCAGCCGGTGCACCCCGAAGCCCGGCGTCTCGCTGCCGCGGGCGATGAGCTCCCCGGTGCGCGTGATCACCTGCAGCAGTCCCCACGCGTCGGCGTGCGAGATGCTGTCGGGGTTCATCTCACTCTCGACGATCATCAGCGACCACAGCAGGTACGGGTTCAGGTCGTAGCGCCGAGCGTGCGGCTCCACGAGCTCGCCCCAGGCCCGCGGATAGGCGTCGAGCCACTGGTCGCGCCAGTCCGGGTCGTCCATCGGCCGCGTCCAGAAGTCGCCGGCATCGTGCACCATCCGCCGCACGAGCCCCGCGTCCCCCAGCTCGCGCAGGGCCCCGAGCAGGTCGTCGCGCAAGGCAGGGCGGCTGTCGCGGATGACGGCGTGGCGCTCGACGAACGCCTCTCGCTCGGCGCGCCCGGACGGTACCGGATATCGCTCGCCGCCCATCGGGCCGCCCCACCACCCACGCACGTCGCGCCCGCGATTGTCGATCTCGTGCTCCCACATGCGCCGGTCGAGCGAGATGGGGTTGCGCGTCGTCACCGAGCGGCCGCGCCGGAAGAGCACGTCGAGCACCCGCAGCTCGATGGCGACGTGCCGAAAACGCCGCCGCGCGGCTTCGCCGGCGCCGACATCGAAGAGCGCCAACGCCTCGCGCGCCTCGGGGAAGAGATCGCCCCACGTGTCCGCGAACCGGCGCAGCTCGCCGTGCCGCGGGCGCGACGCGTCCCAGGGCTCGAAGGCCGTCGGGTCGTCGGTCTCGACCGTCTCGAGGGACGCGACCGCCGGCCCGTCGATGCCCGTCCAGTGCAGGCGCGCCGGTCGGGACGCGGGCACGAGCTGCACGAGGGGCAGGGCGTCACCGGCTTCGTCGTCCACGTTGCCGTCGCCGTCTGCGCCGTCTTCACCGCTCGGGTCGGGCACGATCGGCGGGGCCTCGGCCCGGTCGAGCTCCGCGATGCGGTTCGCCGCCTGCTGGCCGTAGTAGTGCCGCTCCCGGGCGTCGATGCACCGCTCCCACGCCTCGCGTGCGCCGGCCAGGTCGCCCGCGTCGGCGAGCGTGCGCCCGAGCCAGTACCGCGCGCGGAGCCGCGTCGTGAGTGACGACGACGACGCGATGACCGTCTCGAAGAGCTCGGCCGAGCGTTCGTAGTGGCCGGCGAGGTGGGCGAGAAACGCGCCTTCGAACGTGCGCCATTCGTACGTCGACCACGTGGCGTCGGCGTGCGCGTACGCCACGTCGTACATCCCGTAGTCCCACGCATAGTCGTAGAGCCGGCGGTGCCGCTCCGCCGCCGGACGGCGACGCACGGAGTCCGCCATCGCGGCGTACGCTTCGTCTTCGCGGTCGAGGCGACTCAGTGACCGGACCCGCCACCGCAGCACGTCCGACGACGACACGCCGACCCCACCTTCGGCGTCGATGGCCGCGATGTGGGCGAGCGCGCTCTCGAACGCGGCGCGATCGTAGTCGTTGCGCGCCATCTCGAGCCGGATCCGGTTGCGCAGCCCCTGCGACCGGGCTCCGGCAGGAGCGTCGTCAAGGGCGCTCTGCAGGATCTCGTCGGCGATGTCCCAGTGCCGCATGTACCGGATGTGCGCCCCCCGCTCGAGCCGCGCTTCGACCGACTCGCTCGGCAGCCGCACGTCGTGGTCCGCCGCGATGGCGTCACGCAGCCGCACGAGCGCGTCCATCCCGGGGCGCCACGGCTTGTCGAGGATGCGGCGGTGCAGGCGCCGCACCGCTGCTTCGGGCCGTTCGGCGGCCGTCTCGGCGACCGCCAGCTCGAGCAGGTGGGTGTCGATGTCGGGCTGCTCCGGGTACCGCGCCATCAGCGCGTCGAGCGCGTCGATCGCGTCCACGCGCTGGCTCGGCAGCTGCAGCCGTGCGCGTTCGACCAGGAACGCCGCCTCGTGCGTGCCCACGTCGGTCGTCAGCGCGTCTCGGGCCCGCTGGGCCGCCTCGACGGCCCGCGCCGGGTCGACGACGAGCGCCGCCCGCGCCGTCCACAGGTCGCGCCACGGGGCCACCGGATCGTCGCCGCTCGCCAGCGCACGGGCTTCGTCGAACGCATCGACCGCCCGCGCATGCTCGCCGAGCTGCTCGGCGCATCGCCCCCGCAGGTCCCACCCACGGCGCGCGACCGCGGCGGGCTGGGGCACCTCGAGCACCCGCGCCGCGATGGCGTCGGCCGTTCGGCAGTCCCCGACCCGCGCCGCCGCCGCCGCCTCGTCGAGCACGGACCCGTCGCGGGGCAGGGCGGCGTACCGTCGCGCGTCGCCGACCGCGTCCGCAAAGGTTGACCGCGCCCGCCCGAGTGCCCACCGCCGATGGGCGAGGCCCTCGAGCTCGTCGAGCAGCGGGCCCCCGACATCGTCGACCACGAACGGATCCACCCGTCGGTCGTCCGGAGACGACTGCCCCGGTGCCTGGAGCACCAGCAGCACCGCGGCAGCGGCGAGGATGGACAAGCGTCGCATTGCGGGCGTGGACCGGGCAGAAGGTGGCGCCTCGTCGCGTCACGAGGCACGGTGTCGAAGCTCCATTGCGAAGCAGCGCTTCGAAGCACCGCGTCGAAGTATAGAACGCCCCTGAACCCGGTCCAGTTCCGCCGTGGCCGAAGATCCCGCGCACAACTCGTTTGTTCGTCTCCCCGCGTGGGCCCAGCGTCTGCTCGATCGCTGGCAGGCGGACGTGCGCCGCGTCGAGCGGGGCGACGTCGCCGACATGGCACGCGGATGGCGGATCGTGTTGCGCACGGTGGCGACGATCCAGTTCACGCTGTCGCACTTCCAGAGCAAGCGGATGCCACGTCAGACCGCGGGGCTGGCCTACGCCACCGCGCTCTCGCTCGTGCCCGTGCTCGTGCTCTTCGTGTCGATCGTGAACGGCCTCGGGTTGCTCGACGACGCCGGCGACGCCCTCGTCGACGGTCTGGTGTCCAACCTCTTCCCCGTCGATCGCGAGACCGCCAGCGAGCAGATGCAGGCGTTCGTCGACAACGCTGCGAGCGCCTACGCCGGCGGCGTCGGCTTCCTCGTGACGCTCGTGACCAGCGTGGTGCTCTTCGAAGGCATCGAGCGTGTGCTCAACGACGTGTGGCGCGTCACGACCCGGCGCCCGTTCGGGCAGCGACTGCTGATCTTCTGGCTCTTCGTCACGATCACGCCGCCCCTCGTGACCCTCGGCCTCATCGCTTCGGGCAGCGTGCAGATCCTGCTGCAGACGCAGGTGGTCGGCGGCGATCGGGTCGCGTGGCTCGTGCCGAGCCTCTTCCCGATCGTGCTGACCTCGGTCGGTCTGTACGTGATGTACAAGACGCTGCCGAATCGGCGCGTGCGCTGGTGGGCCGCGGCGATCGGCGCGGTCACGACCGCCGTGCTCTTCGAGCTCGGCAAGCTCGGGTTCGGGTTCTACGTCGGGCAGGTCGTGCGGGCGACGTGGTTCCGCGTGTACGGCGCGCTCTTCATGCTGCCCGTCGTCCTCGTCTGGATTCAGGTCAGCTGGCTGCTCGTCGCCCTCGGCGCCCAGCTCGCGTGGGTTGTGCAGCACCTCGACGGGCTGCTGAAGGAGCGTGCCGAACAGCGCCGTCCGAAGCCTTCGCCGGTCTCGCCGTCCGACGCGCTCGCGGTGGTGAACGCGCTGGTACGCGCGCTCGGGGACGGGCGTGGCGCGCTCCGCACCACCGACGTCGCGGCCGAGACGCGCCTCGACGACGACGCTGCGGGAGTCGCTCTCGAGCAGATGGCCGACGCCGGGCTCGTGCAGCGGGCAACCGATGCCGAGGGGCAGGGCATCTGGCCCCTGCGCGGACGCCCCGAAGCGCTCACCGCTGACGCCGTGCTCGTCGCGTGCGACGCGGTGCCCGGGACGGACACCCCCGCGGCGTCGGCGATCCGAGCGGCGACGCTGGCCGAAGCCTCGGCGTGGCCCCTCGACGCGCTGGGCAACGAGGGCACGCGTGGTGGCGACGGCGCGCGTGCCGACGAGCCGCAATCGCCCGCATCCTGAACGGCGCCGAGACGGCACACGCACCGCGCGTAGCGTCCGGGGCCGTGGACTCGAGACCCCTGCTCCAGGTCCGTGCCGCCTCGAACGCGGTGACCACGAACCGGGCAGCCTCGGTCGGGGCCGCCCCGGTCCGGGCCGCCTCGACAGCGGCCGCCACGATCCGGATGCCCTCGTCGCTCAGGCGCCCGCGTCCTCGGACTCGAGGCGGGCGATCCGGTCCTTCGTCGACAGCTTGAGCTTCTTGAGGCGCGCGACCTCCATCTGCTCACGCGCGCTCAGATAGAGCCGGCTCTTCAGGACGTCGAGCTGCGACTCGAGCAGCGCGTGCTCGGACCGCAGGCGGTTCAGCTTCGCCTGCACCTCGGCGCGCACACTTTCGGCAGGCTCGGTCGACATCCGTCACTCGCGAGGGACCACGCGGGTTCGGGGTACCGCGTCGCGCTCGGCGTTCGAGCGTCCCCAGATTCTCGCAACGGCCCCAGGGGGTGTCAACTTCGGATCGAGCCTGCAACGGCCCGAAACCACGAAGAAACCAAAAACGACGACGGGGGCCGCGCGGGCCCCCGTCTCGAGTCGTCGACCGACGCGATCAGCCCTGCGGCTTGTTCGGGTCGTCGTTGATCATGTTCTCGAAGTCGAGGGCGCTCATCGCCATCGTCTTGCCGTGGTGCGCTTCGTTGTCATCCACGGTCGTCGACTGCACCGCGTGACCGGTCGGCGGAGCCTGCTGGGGCGCCTGCTGCGGCGGGGCCGCCTGCTGCTGGGGCTG